>WNFP01002444.1_pt1 | contig 14800 bp, 15 predicted proteins | sample 5400201 | NCBI WGS metagenome assembly WNFP01 (sample SAMN13153355, study PRJNA577476) | soil metagenome | isolation source: 115 cm saprolite under Madrone tree | place: USA:California | collected 2016-06-14
ATCGAAGGAATCCCATCTTTGCCACCATCATCAGCCAGATGCCGCCCAGCGAATCGAGCGTGATGCGCCAGGTGGCGGCGGAAGGAAATTATCTCCGATTCCTGAGAGATCAGTGCAACATTCCAGGCATCATTGAGGTGGCTTTTCACAGCATCGCCGTCCGTCAGATCTGCGTGATCAAGATGAAAAAGATCAATCAGGCCCATGTCTGGCAAGCGTTGCACAGCATGGTGGGTTACAATCCTGCCACCGGTAAGATGGTGATTGCCGTCGATGAAGACATCAACCCGCGGAATTTGGACTCTCTATTTTGGGCACTGGCCTTTCGCATGCAGCCGCATCGCGACGTTTTGATCATTCGTAACCGCACTCCGCAGATGGACCCGTCGGCCTTTCCTCCCGGAAGGGAACTGGAAAATTCGTTGGACGAAATCGCCGGCTGCTCCGCGATGCTCATCGACGCCACGCGCAAGTGGGATTATCCCCCGGTGTCGCTGCCGAAAAAAGAATTCATGGAGCGCGCTAAACAGCTTTGGGAACGCCTCGAACTGCCGAAACTCAAACCCCAGGACCCATGGTTCGGCTACAATCTCGGCTTGTGGTCCGACGAAGACGAGGAAGAAGCACAGCTGGCACTGAAGGGCGAGCACTATCAGACCGGCGAGAAGCGGGCGCAGCAGCGGGTGCCGGCGAAGAGGAAGTAGTGCCGCCGAGCAAGACCATCTACGTCGACATGGATGACGTGCTGTGCGAAACAGCGCGGGGCTGCCTCGAAATCGTCGAACGAGTATTCGGCAAACGGATCGCCTACGAGCAGCTAACGGATTTCAATCTTGGGAATGCATGTGAGCTGAGCTCCGAGGAAACTGCCGAGCTATATCACATCGTTCATCATCCTGACGAGCTGCTTAGGCTGAAGCCGGTAAACGGAGCGATAGCGGTATTGAATCAATGGATGGCGGCCGGGTTTGAAATTGCGATCGTCACCGGACGGCCGCCGGCGGCGTATGAACCCTCCCTTGATTGGTTGGTGCGTGAGCAAGTGCCGTATCATTCATTTACCGTGGTTGATAAATACGGACGGTTTACAACCGAGGAAACGATTGTCGTCTCTCTTTCGGAATTGGCTGCGCGGCAGTTCGTATTTGCAGTAGAAGACTCGCCGACGATGGCCAGGTACCTGGCTGAGCAGATGAACGTTCCTGTAAAATTATTTGATCGTCCATGGAACCAGGCGACTGTCGAGCATCCCAAAATTACGCGGCATAATCATTGGTTCGAGATCGCTGAAGCATTTTCGGGTTGAACGCACTTTCTAAACTTAACTGCCTTGCTTCGAACGCGGCGGATATGATCGGTCCGCATGGGCGTTGAGTTACATGCAACTTTCCATTTGCCAAGCTACACCGCAGGATATCGACACTGTGGCTGACATCCTAAGGGAAGCCGCAGGCTGGCTGGAGGAGAGTGGCATGGCGATGTGGCGTGGAGACGAATTGATGCCAAGTCATATCGCTGCGGATGTGCAATTAGGGCTGTTTTTCCTGGCTCAGTGCGACGGCGAACCGGCGGGGACGGTCAGATATCAGCTTGAAGACCGCACGTTCTGGCCGGATGTGCCGCAGGACGACTCGGCGTTCATTCACAGACTCGCTGTCCGACGACGTTTTGCTGGCGGCGAGATTTCTTCGGCGTTAATTCTTTGGGCCATCGCACGTACGCATACACTCGGTCGGCGCTATCTCCGCTTGGATTGCGAAGCGTCGCGCCTGCGCCTCCGAGCGATCTATGAGCGTACCGGATTTCACTTTCACAGCAACAAGCAGGTCGGGCCTTACTTCGTTGCAAGATATGAGTACGACGTGACGGAGATTTCTCCCTCAACACGGCACCGAAATGAACGGCTGTCGTAGCGACTTCGTCTGAAGCATCCCGGTATAAATCACGGATACCGGTCGCGCTGTTTTGATTGAATAACGGTCAGATGGATTTGAAGTAAGACTAAGGGGGCGTGAAGATCAACTACTTGCCGCCGTTCAGCCAAAGAGTGTTATCGTCCTAATTCCTTCAACGCTTCTTCCGCCAGCGATTGTTCGACGACCATTGGGGGCGTGACCGTGAGTGGAATCTGTTTGGCGTCTTTTTCGATTCCTAACAGTATGTCGACGCCGTCCAGCGGCACGCGACCGTCGCGGCTAAAGGCGTCGACGACGACTTCGTAGGATTCTCGGGCAAGCTTTTCATCCATATTGAAGCGCTTGCGGATGACGTCCGTCGTACCCGCAGCGTTGCCCTGAATAAATCGCAACGCCTCGATTTCAGCCTTCAGGATTTTTTTGATTTGTGCGCGGTTGTTCTTGATTCTATCGATGGTAGTGCCGAGACCGGAAAAAGGAATGGTGACATACTGCGCGGTATTGGCAAGCAACGGGTAGCCTTCCCGTTTCGCGAGGACCGAATAGGGCGGAGCCACCACGATGCAATCCACCCGGCCGATCTTGAACGCATCGTACATCAGTTTTTCGTCGCCGATCGCTAGAAGCTTTACGTCTTTGTCGGGATCAAACCCGAAATGACGCAAAGTCAAACGCGTGCTGATGTAGTTGGTTCCACCGATGGAGGCAAGTCCGACGACGGCGCCTTTCAAATCCTTCATGCTTTTAAATTTGTTTTGCGCCACGAAGCTAAAAAACGGAGCTTTAATACTCGTTGAGATCGCACGTACCGGTAGGCCTTTGGCTGCAGAACGGATAATCGAACCGATGAGCTCCACATAGTCGACATCGCCACTGAGCAATGCAGCCATGGCAACATTGGGGCGCATTTGGATGATCTCGACCTCGGCGCCGTTTTTCAGGTAAAGGCCGCGATCTTTAGCGACGAACGGAACGAGAAATGCCATCGAGCTTGTAGCGACGACGATGCGAACTTTTTCCGACGTCTGGGCCTTCGTTGTGCAGGGGACAATTAGTAGGGCCGCGCTGAAAACGGCGAAGCATTTCAATCGATGGAGGGTTTTCATAGTTTCAGTTCTTTGGCGGCCGGCCGTAGAGTTTGTCGATGAAGCCGGACTTTTTGATTTCCTCGATGATGCTCGTATCCATGAGGCTCGCCGGTTTTGTTGTGCGCGCGTTGGGATGCGTCAGGGAGTCAAGAGCCCCTTGAATACCGTTGGCTTCGGGCACGGGATATTCCCGGAGGCTCTTGGCCAGCCGCTCGTGGAGGTCCTTTTGAACGGCCGGCTCTTTGATGCCTTCTTCCTCGAAAACCGAGTACACAAGCTTGGGTCGAGTCTTGAAGAAGTAGATTCCTTCAATGGTCGCCAGAAGATATCCGCGCAGCGTATCGCGTTGAGTCTTGATCATTGACGTAGGCACCGTGCCGCCGAAGCGGGCATAGTCCAGAGGCAATTCCGAGAGGTCGACGAGCACGCGGCAGCAGCCGGTGGCAAGAATTTTGGCGATATTGTCCGGGCTGATCAACGCCGCATCGACATGGCCAGCGACCAATGCTGTCATGCGCGTCGGTGTGTTGCCGGATTGAAGGATAGTGACTTCTTTCTCGGGGTCGATCTTCCACTGGCGTATCACCATGCGGGTGATGATATCCGAGGCCGAGCCGATCCGACTCACGGCCACCCGTTTCCCTCGGAGTTCTTCCGGCCTGGCAATATTTTTCCGCGCGACAAAAATGTGTTCGAGCCGGTTGAATGTAACGCTGATGGTCTTCAGATCCATGACTCCCGAGACGGACAAATTGAGCATGGCAGGCACATCGGAGTCGGAGAGATTGATGTTGCCTCCCGCCATTGCCTGAGTCAAAACGCCGCCGCTGTTAAAGTAAATCGCTTTGACGTTGACGCCGTATTTGTCCCAGAGTTTTTCCTTTTCGATGACCCGGCGGAGATCCGTGCTGATTCCCGCTCCGCTGTAGCCCATCATAATGGACTGAGACTGGGCCCATGCCATCGCCACAGCCTGCGTTGCGAGAAAGAAGACCAAGACGGAAAGAACACATTTCATTATTTTGAGACTCCTCCAACGAAACTCTAATATAACTGTGTTGGGACTGCTGTGTATCTCTTTAATCTTTCGCTGTCAATTCTCCGCAGTGCGCTGCGTAAAAGCTTTTCTCCGACTTCCAAAAGTCCGTCATTCCCGAATGCTTCTATCCCTCGATTTCCCTCGGGACGGTGAGGTTCTCGAACCGTCGGGAATCCAGTCGAAACTGTGATCCTTCGATGAACTCAGGGTCGTGGTGAGCACAGTCGAACCACGATAAAAACATTAGGGGATGAACAAGACTGAGATGAATTCTCCTAAATGATTTTTGACACCCGTCAGCTTGCTGCGGGAGATTCATTCGAAGTTCAGCCCGACTAGACTTGGTCGCACTAACCTGCGCGACCATATAACTTGTCAACAAAACCGGACTTCTTGATTTCTTCCATGATGCTTGTGTCCATCAAAGTAGCGGGTTTCGTTATTCTTGCGTTCGGATGGGTCAATGAGTCGAGGGCGCTTTGAACGCCGTTGGGTTCCGGGACCGGATATTCCCGCAAGCTCTTGGCAACTCGATCGTAGAGTTCCTTTTGAACCGCTGGATCTTTAATGCCGCTCTCTTCCATAACCGAATATGCGGCTCCCGGTCGAGTCTTGTAAGCGTGGATACCGTCGACATACGCCATCAGCATTCTACGCACAGTGTCGCGCTGAGTTCGGACCAGTGATGTCAGCACGGTTACGCCGAAGCGAGCGTAATCGAGCGGCAACTCAGAAAGGTCTGCCAATACTCGGCAGCAACCCGTAGCGATGATCTTGTGGACACCCTCGGGGCTGACGAGAGCGGCATCGACATGTCCCACGGTTAATGCGGTCACCCGCGTGGGCGTGTTCCCCGCCTGCAAGTAGGTCACTTCCTTTTCTGGATCGATCTTCCAAGCGCGCAGGACCATGCGGGTCGTGATGTCGGAGGCTGATCCGATCCTGCTTACGGCGATCCTTTTCCCCTTAAGATCTTCCGGCTTCATAACATTTTTCCGCACAACAACGATGTGCTCGAGGTGGTTGATGGTCACTGCTACGAGTTTGACATCAGCAACTCCTGAGATCGAGAGATTCAACATCGCCGGCACGTCGGAATCGGAAACGACGATATTTCCGCCGGCCATCGCTTGCGTCAAGACGCTGCCGCTGTTGAAGTACACGGCCTTGACGTTGAGGCCGTACTTCTCCCATATTCTGTCCCGCTCAATGACCCGGCGTAGATCAGAGACCAAGCCCGCTCCCCCGCTATGGCCCAAAATAATAGTGGTCACCTGCGACTGCGCCCTGTCAATGCATGGTGCAGTCATCGACAGCAGTGCTGCGAAAAAAAAGAGCCAGGGGTTTTTCATGTTCTGACTCGCTGTGCGGGTATAAAGCGGTTCGCGGAATTTCTGCGATAAGCCCCAGCATTTCCGTATGCCGGACGATCCAATCAGTTTGCCCGCTGCAAAACCTCCTTGAGCAGCGAAGCATATTTCTTGTCGAGCTGATTTTTGAATTCGTCGCTTACAGCATTGACCGCAGGGAACTTATCGCGCCATTCAAACGGCCGGGTGGCGTCGATGATGGCGCGTGAATTGAATCCTTTTCGATCCTTGGGGATCACCGGATCCAACGGCCCGCTCCAGCAGCGCCGGATGATGTCGATGTTTTCCGGCTCGGAGCGGGTGGACATCGCCCAGATGACTTCATCCGGGTTATAGATGTCGATGTCGTCGTCCACCACGATTACGTATCTTCCGAGGTAAGCGCCGGGGCGACATTGACTGGCGATGAGCGCCGCTTGCTTAGCGTGTCCTGGGTAGCGTTGCTTGATCTTGATGATCGAAAAAAAGCGATAGCCGGCCGGATGGAGCCACACACCTTTGACATCGGGAACTCCAGCGTCCTCCAGCGCGTTCCAGATCAGCGCCGAGCGCTGGATGGACCGGTGAAAGCCTTGGCCGGCGGATGGACGCAGCGGCGGCTCGCCGCATAACACGGGATTTTTCCGATAGTAAAGCGCCTTGACCCGCACCACTGGTTCGGGCCGTGTGTCGCTGGCGTAGTAGCCGGGCCATTCACCGAACGGGCCTTCGGGAAGATTGTCGCCGGGCACCATTTCTCCTTCGATGGCGATTTCCGAATAGGCCGGAATGGGAAGTCCCGTGAGGGGCCCGCGAACCAACTGTATCGGCTCGTTCAGCACGCCGCCGGCATAGGCGAACTCACTCATCTTGACGGGCACGTCCGTGCAGCCGGAGATAAACAAAAGCGGATGATGGCCAAAGGACATAACCACCGGACAGGGTTTGCCCATGTCGAAGTATTTTTTGCGGTGCAAACCGCCATGCTTTCCCGGCGAGATATAAAGGGCCAGCGCTTGGGGTCCCTGGAGCATGACCCGATACGTTCCGGCATTCACCCAACCTTCTTCCGGGTCTTGGGTGATGACTAGATCGTTGGTGCCGATGTAACGTCCGCCATCCAGCTCGTGCCAGCGCGGAATTGGGAAGGCCTCAAGATCAATGTCTTTCTCGACTCGATTTTCGAAAATCGGCCCGTCCTTGATGTATTCGGGCTCCACGGGCTCAAAGTTTCGAATCTTCCGCCGCCAGGCTTGGATGAAATCCGTTACGCCGAGCTTGGGATCGTTTCCCATGGCCAAGGCGAGTCTCTGAATTCCGTCGATTTGGCTGCACAGGATCTGCATATCCTCGCGCGCGTTTGGGATTTTTTCGAAAAGCATGGCGGGTGCGTGCTTACTGCGTTCCAGTATCATCTCGACTAACCCGCCCATGTCTTTGTCCCAAGAAACTCCCTGGATGCGGTGCAGTTGATTGATGGATTCCACCTGGTGCATCCAGGCGCGTAGATCGTGGTTTGCCGGATTCATCCAAGCTCCTTCATCAGACCGATGAAAAAGGCCCATCTGCTTCGTTGCGCTTGCCCGCCTCGCTACGACGTACTACCCGAGTACGCCTCCGCTCGTCGATCTTCGCGCGCCTTGCATCTGAACCTTTTTGATCGGTCTGTCTTCATTGATTTGGCAGACGGTTGTCCGTCTAGTTTGCCAGCTCCACCGCCGCTCGATGCATAACGCCGTAAAGGTCCACCGCGGCCAAAGCGCAATATTCCAAATTATAGCCTTCGCGGGTGTCGGCGTAGCCGTCCTCCAAGATGCGTTGCATAACCATGCGGTTGAAACTGCCGTGGCCCATGACCCCGTCATCGTGTTCCTTCAAATCGGCTTCCTCATGGGTTGAAAAATAGACTGCTTGCTGCGCATTGAACCCATACTTGGTAGTCAACGTTTTGAACCATGCCGCTGCCCAATGGCCGATGGGTTCCTCAGTAAGCATTGAAAACCACCACTCGGCGACGGTGCCTTCCCAAAGCAAACAACGCTTGAAGTCGAGGATCGCACGCGCTTCCGGCAGCATGGGCTCACGCAAGATTTGATCCTTCGTGAGCCCCAATGCGTCTGCGGTCTGCAGCATCACCAGAACATGGCCGGGCGGCTTCGGATGCATGAATTCATCGGCGATCTTCGCGCCGAGCGGGCCCAACAGGTCCGAGTGGCGTTTAAAAAAACCGATATGCTTGTGATAGGAAGCGGCGATGAGCGTGTTGATCTCTACAGTAAAATTGCCCCAGTTCTTGAAGAAGAGCTTGATCGCCGACAGGGGCAGCTTTCCCTCGGCGAACTGGGTCATGAATTGCGCCTTCGTCACCCGTTCGTCCCAACGCTGAATGACTTTCTGGTTGATTCCGTCAACGTGAGCCTTGGCTTCGTCCGGGCTCATCTTGACGCCGAGCTTAGGTGTTACGGCGCTCATCATCTGCTGCGTTTGTTGTCTTTTGACTCCCACCGTCTCCCGTCGAGAGACTGCATCACAATGTCTCGGGCTATACGGTTGTCATCCCGAGCAAACGCGAGGGATCTAAGACAGATTTCTCGCTTCGCTCGAAATGACACCACAACCATTCCACTGTGACACAGTCTTTCAGAGGAGAGACAAAAGCAATCTAACTAACTTCCTCAAGTTCGGTACAGATTATCGATAAAGCCGCTATCATCGATGCGGCGCAGATAGTGGAAATCCCACAATGCCATAGGATCGGTCTTCTCGGCCGCTTTGTCTTGTTCTATCGAGATTTCATAAACGTTGCTGATCGCCGGAAGGCTCGCGTAGGGCTTGGCCTGCAAAATCATTTTCAGCTCATCATAAAGGTGCGTGGCCGTTTCATCGTCCAAGTCGCCTTCCTCTTTGTATTTATCTTTGATGATCTTGATGGACTCGGTCCGATGGGTTTTGAAATAGGCGATGCCTTCACAAATCCCTTTGAGAAACTTGTCCACGATGTCCGGGTGTTTCTCGACAAAGCTAAGAGAGGTCGAGACCGTAGTGAACCAAACCATCGGCAGGAACTCCACATCGATGACCTTGAGTCCCGCTCTGCGGGCGAAGATATCGCCGGGGGGGTTCACAAAGGCGGCGTCGACTTTGCCGTCGCGGACATATTCCCATTGGGCTGTCTCGCCGCGGAAGCGCTCAATCTGACATTCACCCAAGAGGCCGTTCTGCTTTAGAAAAAGCCAGGTGTTGAGCCCGGGATGTTGGCCTTTGCTGGCAACCTTCTTGCCTCTTAAATCCGCAACCCTTGAGATCCCCGAGTCGGACCGCACAACCATCCGGTGGTTGAGCAGGCTGACGCTTTGACCGAGGTAGACCCATCGGTCGCCTTTGGGTCGCCGAATGTATGGTGACAGATGATTGCCGCCGACGAACTCCACGCTGCCATTGGCAACGTTGTTATGGGCATCCTCCGAACTGATGAAATAATCGTACTCCACTTGCAGTCCGTGTTTTTCCCAACTGCCGGATTCGCCGACCACGTGAAGAAACGACAAATGGCTTTCCGACCGATAAGGGAAATGTACCTTGTCCATGTTGAAATCCTCCTTGTTTGTTTAATCGATGACCTTTATTAGAGCGGGAATATCACCTTACTTCGAGGGAGACAACTCGATTAGATGGCGGCTCCATCTTTCCGCAACTTCTTTTCTTTTTTCCGCGCTGAACTTGTTGGACATCGGGAAGCGGTCGCGCCAAGGAAAAGGTTTGCAAGCGTCGATGAGCATTCGGCTCATGGTGAAATCGCCGTGGTCGCGTTTCTCCGGCGGCAGGCGCGGATCCAGGTCGGAGGTCCAGGATTTGAGAATTTGAATCGACTCCGCAGGGTCCACTCGGGTGCACATCGCCCAGATGACCTGTTTCAAATCTACCGGATCGATGTCGTCGTCCACCGCCACATAGTAGCGATACATGCTGGCGCCGGTCTGCATGCCCGCCATGGCGGTAAGCGCGTGCATAGCGTGACCCGAGTGACGCTGCTTAAGCGATACGACGATCATCAGTGTGTGACAGTGGCACCAAATGCCCTGGATGTCTGAAATGCCGGACTGTTCTAGATGATCCCAGATGCGGGCCGCGAATAGCGGGATGCCGTAACGCTCCGTTATGGGAAGTAGGGGAGGGTTGCCGAGCAGGATAGGATCGTTCCGATGCAGGATCCTCTGCACGCGCACGACACACTCTTTGCCGCTGTGTGTGTAATAGCCCGGCCACTCGCCGAAAGGCCCTTCCATTTCCGACTCTTCTTCCGGCGGCGGCATTTCGCCCTCAACGACAATTTCGGAAGTGGCGGGCACCGGAAGCCCGGTAAATGGGGCTCGTATCACTGCCACAGGTTCACCGCGCAGCGCGCCGGCATAGTCGTATTCGCTCACTCCGGCCTTGGCCGCCGAGGGCGCGGCCGTCCAAGTCGCGGGCTCGCAGCCCAAGACAATAGCGACGGGACAGGCGCGTTTCGCTTGCCAATATTTTCGCGCGATCTGTTTGCCGTGTTTATGGTCAATGATCCACAACGTGAGTCGATTTTTGTCGACGACACAGGCCCGGTAGGTGCCGACATTGATCCAGCCACTGTCCGGATCTTTGGTGATGACCATATCGCCGGTGCCGATGTAACGTCCGCCGTCGTGCTCGTGCCATTTCGGCGTGGGGAATATTCCCAGGTCGATACGGTCGCCTGCCAAAACATTTTCCGTCACCGGGCCGGAAGAAACTTCCACGGGTGAAAACGCCTTTAGGTTGCGAGTCTTCTCGCGCCACACTTTGAGAATTTCCAACTTCGGAAGTTCCGTGGGAAGACCCAGGGCCAAGGCAAAACGCCGGGCGGTGGCGAGTACATTGGTTGCGATGCGAAAGCCTTTTGGATAGCCGGGTATGTTGTCAAACAGGAGCAGCGGACCTTCCTGTTCAGCCATCAACTCTGTCAGGCAACCGATCTCCAGATTCCAGTGAGCACCGTCCACGATTTTGGCTTCACCGATATCGGCTGCGGCTTCGATAAAGGTTCGCAAATCAGAGAAAGCCATGAGGTTCCTGCTTATCTCAATCCTGAGTTTCTTCGCGAAAAAATCCCAATGCTTCGACGGCGGGGCGATCGTTGATGGAAAAAAGGATCGCGGGCTCGTGGGAGTTGTTTTTGTGTGTATGCCAACTCCAAAGCGGCACGACAAACGAATCGCCTTGCTCCCAATCGAACCGTTGGTCACTGATCCATGTGGTGCCGCCGCCTCTAAAGGCATGATACACAACTGTGTGGGTGTGGCGGTGGACGCGTCCTTCTTCCCCAGGTCTGATCATCTGGATCTCACACGCCATGGTCGGCAAAGTCGGTCCGCCGGTTAATGGATCCACATAACGCAGCAAAACCCCATCAAAAGGGTTGCCCGGGCTTTCGGCGAGGGCTTTGAATGCCTTTTGGGTTTCTTCCCATGAGTAGCGATAGGGTGGTCTGGAGGTATTTGTGGCTGGCGACGGCGCCGCGATGCGCGGCTGAAGCGTGCCATAAGTGTGTTGAGACCAGCCCACTGGTTTGGTGACTGTCTGCTGCTGTTGATGGTAGGGATTGGCGAAGCCAACTTGATAGTAATGGATCATCGGTCCGTTGGCGCCGTCCAGCCAAACTATAGGTTGATCGCCGGCATTAATATGATCGTGCCAGCTCCAGTTTGGCGTTGTAATCAAATCGCCCGGCTCCATCGGCAAGGGTTCCCCTTCAACGATCGTCGAAGCACCGCGACCCTCGACAACGAAACGGATGGCTTCCATGGTGTGACGATGAGCCGGGGCGAACTCGCCCGGACGAACCATCTGTGCGCCCATTAAGAGGGTGTGCGCGGTGCCCAGTTTTAGCTCGGGATGCTGGTAGCCGATGAAGCGACGGAAAGCTTCCTCGGGCCGAATGAATTGAGCTGCGTTATCAAGGGCGGTCCGAATCTGTTTCCACTTCCAGAGAAACGGTCCGAAGCCGGGCTCCGGCTCGCGAAAACCAGTGCTCGTATTCGGGATGGTCCAATAACCAATGAGATGGTTTTCCTTGAGTTCTTGATTGAGCTCTTCAAGAGACATTGTGTCCTCGCTTTCGCTCAGGCTAAGATCGGGTTCAAGGTTCAAAGTTCAATGTTCAAAGTCCGAAACGACTCCAAACGTTGAACCTGGAACATTGAACCTTGAACATCCTGAGTGCCGTCGCTCCTCCAAGCTTATCCCTTGATCGACATTCTTTTTCCTCACACGGTGAATATTCCGGGTCAATGCGTCGCCTTGTAGCAGCCGTCCATCATCATTGTGTTGAGATCCGCTGGCGTGACGGCGCAATACTCCGCCGAATAACCGGGGCGTTCTATAATTCCTTGCTGAAGCAGGCGTACTAAGACGGTTTGTGTCACCGCACCGTGGGCTTTTCGGTCCAAGTGATCCATCGTGTCGGCCTCGTGATGTTTGGAGAAATAGCTCGCCTGTTCCGTGGTCAGACCGTAATGGGTCGTCAGCGCGCGGAACCAATCTAAACACGTTTCGCCAAATGCGTGCTCCCACAGCACAGAGAACCAATATTCTTGAATCTGGCCGTCCACCATCAATGTCCTTTGAAAATCGGGCAGGGCCCTGGCTTCCGGAAGCATTGGAGTCAGCAATACTTCCTCGGCGGTCAGTCCCAGGGCCTTTCCAGTGCCGATGAGGATCTGGATATGACCGGGAGGGCAGGGATGGCCAAACTCATCGAGGACCTTTTGCGTGTAGACTTCCATCAGGTCGACGTTCTTGACGAAGAACCATAGATGCTTATAGAAGGCCGAGGTGTATATGGAGTTGATCACAGGCACGAAGGCTCCCCAATTCTTGTAATATAGTTGAATGGTTTCCTTCTTGAGTTTTCCTTCGCGCAGCTCATCCATGAAGCGAGTTCCGTCGACCGTTTGTTTCCAACGTCGCTCCAACTTGGCTTTTTTTTCGGCGATCAATTCCTCGGCTTCTCGTTCCGTACACTTGAACATCCTAGGTCTCCCTCTTTAGGCGATGATCTGTAGATATGTGAGGAACCTCCTGCCTGTCAAGTAAAGCCGGTCCGGCCGCGCCTGGCAATGACGGGTTTGGAGGAATGGGTTGCGGTGTGACGAACAATCGAGATAAGATTGCAATAGTGAGGTGCAACTATGGATTTCGTGAATCTCAATGAAATGATGGCGAAGAAAAAGCGGAAGATCGATCTCTTCGGTACGGACAATTTTCGTTGTTGGATGCTCTATTTTGTCCCGGGCGATGGGACAGACATGCATTATCATGCCAACCCGGAAACCTTTTTGGTTGTTTCAGGAAGCGGAGTGGTGAAGGGCATCAAGGGCGAGGAGAGGCCGATTCAAAAGAACGAAGTAGTTTTCTTCGCGGCCAAAGACTATTACCAGATCACGAATAAAGGCACCGAACCTCTGGTGCTGTTTGGTAATCGCTCGGAACCCTTTGGCGGCCCGCACATCAAGGACGATGGAACCGATCGCAACGCCAGGGCCTAGCCCACAGGCGGGAGGGCATCAATTGACAACAAGCCAGCGAGTGGTTAATTTTTATCGAGTAAAACCTCTGACTTGAGGGTCTTCCATGCCTATCTACGAGTACCACTGCCAAAAGTGCGGCACATTTGAAACCACTCAAAAGATTACCGAAAAGCCATTAAGTAAATGCCCTACCTGTAAGGGAAAGGTCAAAAAACTAATTTCCAATACGTCCTTTCAGTTGAAGGGTACCGGCTGGTATGTCACCGATTACGCCCGCAAGGGAAAGCCGAACGGGGATGGCAACGGGACAAAATCCTCGCCGGCGGAGCCCAAAAGCGAATCAAAAAGCGATTCGAAGAGTGAATCGTCGCCAACCAAGAGTGAAAAATCATCCACTTCGGCTCCAAGTTCAACAAGCTCTACTAACGATTAGCCATCTAGCTCGAAGGACTTTTTTTTTCCTGTAAGAAATAAGCGGCGGATCCATCCGCCGCTTATGGGTTCCACTCCTTTACAAGGCTTTACCCCCTAAAAGGGGTGGATTTGAAATCTATTTTTCGCTATAGGTGGGCAGTCAAGCCAAAAATTATTGAAGGAGGATTATTTTAATGGCTCAGACCATAGAAAATATTGTCGATTCCAATGACCCGAGCCTGACGTCGGAGATGGTCCAGTTTCCCGGCACCGCTGGCAACGTGAGCGCCTATGTGTCCCGGCCGAAGGATGGCAAGAATCTGGGGACCGTGATCGTGATTCACGAGAACCGGGGGCTGGTGAATCATATTAAAGACGTCGCGCGCCATTTTGCCAAAGATGGTTTCGCCGCCATTGCGGTAGATTGCATGGGGCGAATCGGTGGCAGCGATCAATATAACGGGAGTGACGCGGCCACCGAAGCGATCAAAAAGGTCACCGGCGCAATGGTTGCGGAAGATTTGACGGCCGCGCTGAATTACATGAAGAAACAGAATTACGTTAACGGCAAGGTCGGCGTCGTAGGCTATTGCTGGGGCGGAGGGCAATCACTTAACTTCGCGACCAAGTGCAAGGACCTGAATGCCGCCGTGGTGTATTACGGCCGTAATCCTGATCCGCTGGATTCCGTAGCCAATATTCCGGGTCCCGTAATGGGCAACTATGCCGAAGACGATGCCAACATTATGCCTGGCGTTGAGCCGCTGAAGGCCGCATTGACGAAGGCGGGCAAGACCTTTGACATCAAGGTCTATCCGGGCGCCAAGCATGCGTTCAATAACAACACAAACGCTGATCGCTATCATCCCGAGGCGGCGAAGGATGCTTGGGCGAGAACAGTGAGTTTTTTTAAGAAGAACTTGGCAGCCTAATCCCGGGGATATTTTAGCGCGTAGTCGGCGGCGTGCAGTCTCACTGGGCTTCCGGAGGGGACTGCATGTCGCCGGTTTTTTCTCTCAACAGAGGCCGATCACCAACCGATTTCTTCGCCAGCTCCGGCGTTACCAGGTAAGGACCCTGGGTCGTATCCCGCCAGATCTGTTTCGTTAGGTCCGCGTTCCCCCCTGTTACCACGTAGGACAGGGCTCCGGCTAAGATTCCCACAGACATAGACATCACTTTGGAAGGAATAACAATAAGATTTCCAGCCGTCACGCCAACAGCAACGCCCTCTTTTTCGATCAAATCATCGGCCTGTATGGGGGACGAGCATGCACTACTCGAACAAAGTGTCACGGCGGCAATGAGAAGTTTTGCTTTGGTCAATTTCAATTTCACCATGGAACTAACCTCTTAGAAAGAATTTGGATCGGATAGCATTGACGCCGTGGGTCGGATTCCAATAACGTCGCAGGCCAAAATAGTAGCAGCAGCTCTCGTTATCGAGATCGTT
>WNFP01002445.1_pt1 | contig 14799 bp, 14 predicted proteins | sample 5400201 | NCBI WGS metagenome assembly WNFP01 (sample SAMN13153355, study PRJNA577476) | soil metagenome | isolation source: 115 cm saprolite under Madrone tree | place: USA:California | collected 2016-06-14
TAGCGCTGGAGCAGAAGCGCGAACGACTGTTCATCGCCCGCCTTCACGTCCAGCATCAGTTGGACGTCAGACCTGGCCATAGCCGCCACACTCTACCAAACACTTGCGTTGTCAGAAAGTTGCGAAGCTAGGAAAAAAGAAAGCGAAACTACGGCGAATTTACACCCGCACTAACCACTGTAGAATCAACAAGCTAGCCACCCCGCCCAGCACCAACAGCACCGTCCGCCAGCCCGGTTCCCGGTTAACTTCCGGCAGCAAGTCCGTCGCCGCCACATATATCGTAACCCCCGCCGACAGCGGCAGCGCATATCGCAATTGCGCCTGCAGCGCGCTCGTCAGCAGCACACCCAACAGTGTCGCGACTCCCAGCGCTCCCGCCGCCGCCACCGCCTTCTCCCGGCTCTGCCCGCTCGCCAGCACCACCGACGCGATCGTAAACCCCTCCGGCAGCTTGTGTAGAAAAATCGCCACAAAAATTACCATGCCCAGCCAAGTCGATACCAGGAATCCCGCCGCGATCGCTACGCCATCGAAAAAAGTGTGAATCCCCAGTCCAAACAGCACCGTGCGCGCCCGGTGATGCCGCATCATCTCCGTGTGCGTCTCTTCCCCAAAATGAAAATGCGGCGCAAGAATGTGCTCGAACAAATGCACCAAAAAATATCCGATCAGCACGAACAAAAACGCGCCCTGCCCGCCAATCCGCACCGACTCCGGAATCACGTCGGTGAACGCCACCGCCAGCATGTACCCCGCGCCCAGCGCCATAAAGTAGTGCAGGAAGCGCCGCGGCCAATTCCGCCGAACCACAAATAACCCGCCAAGCAAATTCCCCGCCGCGGCCACAACTCCAAGCCCCGCCGCCATCCCCACCCGCGCTGGAAGTTCGTAAGTCATCAAGTAGCACAGGCACTCATGCCTGTGCCCCGTAATCAGCAACGCGGCGCGAAATTCGAGGCAACATTTCTCTGTGTCCTCTGTGTCCGACCTCAGTGCCCTCTGTGTTAAATTCCTTCCTTTTCTTTCTTCATCCCGAATGCCGAAACAAAATCACATCGCCTTCCTGCACCACGTAATCCCGTCCCTCCAGCCGTACCTGCGCCTTCTCCCGCGCCGCCGCCACGCCCCCCGCCGCCAGCAAGTCATTCCAGCGCACCACTTCCGCGCGAATGAATCCCTTCTCGATATCGCTGTGAATCTCTCCCGCCGCCTTCGACGCCGTCGCCCCCTTGCGAATCGTCCAAGCCCGCACTTCCGGCTCCCCCGCCGTAAAAAACTGAATCAGCCCCATCAAGTCATACGTCGCGCGAATCAACCGGTTCAGCCCCGGCTCCTTCAATCCATAAGATGCCAGCAGCTCCGCCGCTTCCTTCTCCTCCATCTCCGCCAACTCCGCCTCGAGCCGCCCACAAACCGCCACCACCGCCGTATTCGGCCGCCCGACAAGCGCCCCCAGCTTGTGGCGCTCGACCGCCGTAGCCAACTCCGCCGCCTCGTCGTCCCCCAAATTCAGCACATACAGCATCGGCCGCTGCGACAAAAACAAAAATCCGCCAATCGATTTCCGCTCCTCCGACGTCAACTCCAATTCGCGCAGCGGCCTCTCCGCCTCCAAGTGCGCTTTGCTCTTCTCCAGCGCCGTCTTCTCCAGCTCCAGCGCCGGCTCCCTCTTCTTCTTTAAATCCTTTTCCAACTTCTCCAGCCGCCGCACAACCTGGTCGTGATCCGCAAGCAGCAACTCCAAATCCAGGTTCGTAGCATCCCGCAAAGGATCGATGCTCCCCGCCGCATGCGGCACGCTCGGATCCTCAAAAACGCGAATCACATGCGCAATCGTATCCACGTCGCGCAGCGAAGCCAGCGCATCCCGCGTGCGCTCCTTCTGCATCCCGCCCAGGTCCACATACTGCACGGTCGCATAAGTAATCTTCTTAGGGTTGTACAGCTTGGCGAGTTCCACGAGCCGCGGCTCCGGCACTCTCGCGACTCCCACGTGCGTTCCTTGCGAAGCCGCCTTCCCCTCGACGTGCGCCTTCGTCAAAATCCGAAACAGCGTCGTCTTCCCAACCTGCCCCAGCCCAATAATTCCCGTCTGCATAAACCCGAAATAGTAGCACACCCCTCTCGCCTGACCGGTCCACTGCGCGGGGCATTAAGACTCAAGCTCCTTGCTGCTATTTTCTAGTGCCAAGGCTCAGCTATCATCCTTATCGCACCTCGCGAGGTTAACCGTGAAGCTCACTTCTTCGATATTTGCCATCGTCGCGTTGCTTGGAGCATCGTTGCCCGCCACGGTCTCCACGAAGGAGGTTACACCCGAAGCCCGAAGAATTGGTCGGGTCTTGGATTGGCTTCTGGCAGGACCAGGAGTTCACTCGGCTTGACCTTCGAGCGGATTTCACCGGATATTGTGCCTATGTCGCTCCCGCGGACAGCATCACGCATCAGGACGGCGTGCATGTCTATCGCGTCACTCGATGGGTCCTTGACGGTCGGAAGTTCAATGTTGCTCTTACTCCGGTCAATTCCAGTGACGAGAGCATTTATCTTAAAGGTCGGGTGGCCTATCTCTCGCTCAAGCTTGAGATAGGAGGAGCCAACGGAAAGTGGAAGGAGCAGGTCGTCCTTCACAAAGAGTCGCGAATAGAAGCATCCAATCTCGAGACGAAAACCAAGATCGAAGAGGTAGAGAAGAGATGAGGAGTCTGTTGACGACGGACTTGGGACTTTGATTGTCGCCGTCTGACGGCGCTCGTCTATCGCTTCATAATCGCGGAGCACCAACATAGCCACATAGGCAGTGATACCATCGCAGCGGCACTCGCGGAGCCGCCCCGGAAGCCCTTCATCGGAGGTGATCATGCTTGATACGCGCCGCTGGTTCCTTAAGAACCTAGCCGGAATCTCCAGCTCTCTCCTGCTCTTTCAATCTTCGCCGCCTATACCGGAACCCAGGCGAAGGACACCGGTCGATCCGCCGGCACCCGCCGAAAAACAGGACGCGGACAATCCCGTCGACAATTCAAGAAGCGTGCAGCGCGCACGATTGCAAGCGCAAGAAAAAGAATTTCGCGAAACCATGGCGCAGCTCTTCGCCAAAGTGCGCGACCTAAAACTCCAGGTCGATGCCCTCCACCCCTCCGATGTTTTTTCGGTTGCCATTTTCAGGCAAACCCAAGAAATCGAAAAGCTAGCCAAACAACTCAAGAATTACGCCAAGCCCTGACTCAGTAGTTCGTAATCCTCTGTGACCTCTGTGCTCTTCTCTCTGTGTCCTCTGTGTTAAATCTGTTCTCCTCTCGGCGAGTCTCAGCGCCCTCTGCGTCTCAGCGTTATCTTTATTCTTCCTCTGTTATCTTTTTCTCCCTGCGTCTGTTATCTTTTTCCTCCATGTCTCTCCCGTTCGATCTAGCAGAAGCCACCCGCGACCTCTCCTCCAAAGACGAAACCCTCGCCGCCCTCATCGCCGAAACCGCCCAATTCCAAACCGAAATGGACCCCGCGCAATCCCCCTACGAAGCCCTCCTCGAATCCATCGCCTACCAATCCATCTCCGGCAAAGCCGCCGCCACCATCTTCGCCCGCATTAAGGCCCTCAGCGGCAACGGCCGCCCTCCCTCCCCCGAACAAATTCTCAAACTCCGCACCTCCACCCTCCGCAAAGCCGGCCTCTCTGGAGCCAAAGTCCTAGCCATGAAAGACTTAGCCCGCAAAACCATCGACGGCATCGTTCCCGCCCGCGAGCAGGCCGAAAAAATGTCCGACGCAGAACTAGTCGAGCGCCTCGACTCCGTCCGCGGCATCGGCGCCTGGACCGTCGAGATGTTCCTAATCTTCAATCTCGGCCGCCCAGACGTACTCCCCATCCACGACCTCGGCGTGCAAAAGGGCTGGTCAGTAGCCTACGGCAAGAAGCACATGCCCAAGCCCAAGGAACTCCTGGCTTTCGGCGAACGCTGGCGCCCCTACCGCACCGTCGCCAGTTGGTACATGTGGCGAGCCTTCGAGCGCGCCGGCTACGCCATAACCAACAAAATCCTCCCCGCCAAAGTAAAAGCAAAGCGCCGCAAGCGCAGCGGAATGCCCACAAAACGCCGCAAACCCAAGTAACTCAATATGTTGGCGCATCAGCTATTTTTAACTTGCAATATACGAGGAAATCTGCTATGGTCTTGCCATTGAAAACTGCGTCTTGAAATCAGCGGCAGCTCTTTCCGGAGCCTGCCGCGTTTTTGTTTCTGCGACGCCATAATTGGCAACACCCTAAATCCTTTAGAATGAACAGTTCCAAAATCGTCACAAAACAAAGGCCTAATTCCTTTAGAATGAACACTTACGAAAAAGGGGGGAGGGGGACCCAAAGAGGAAATCCTCCCGGTCGCACAGGTCGCCACATCTCTGGCGAGCTCAAAGCTAACCAGGCTGTAGCTCAGGCCTGCCTTTTAGGCCTGAGGCCTTTGCTCCGAGCGCACGCACGATTACATCCGATGGCGAGGGTCTTCAACGGCCAATCCCAACTTCTCGCACCATGAAAAACATCGCCGCAAGCCCCGCCAGCAGCACCCCGCTCTCGAGCGAAACCGAAACCCGATGCAGTCGGCTAAACTCCGCCAGCAGCGGGCTGTCTTGCGCCGCAGCCTGGATCGATCCCATCTGCACCCGCAACACCGCCATCTTCGGGCTAACCCCGACCTGCGACGCCACCGTCAACGCAATCATCAGCACCACGCAAAGCGCCACCGGCGCCACGAAGCTAGCAAAGCTCCGCATGCGCGCCAGCCGCGCCAGCAAGAACACGACACCGCAAATCACGCCAAGCAAATGCATCCGCCTCAAAGCAAACCCCACCATGGCCCCGGCAGCATCGCGGCTACCCAACACACGAAACGCCCCCGGCGCCACCACAAAGCTAAGAAACACATCGCTCCCCAGCCACAACCCCAAACATAGAAACTCAATGGTACGGAGCAGCGTTGACATTAGGTTTTTCCGCTAGAATAAAAACTGCTCAGGGGATGGTGGGCGACAAAGGACTTGAACCTTTGACCTCTCCCGTGTGAGGGGAGCGCTCTAACCAACTGAGCTAGTCGCCCAAATTTCACGGCAGCAACAACACCGAACTCAAGCGGCCGCGCCGTCATCTATGTTGTAGCAGGAAGGCTCCGAGTTTTCAACAATGGCGACCGCCAGCTCGCAAACCGTTTCGCAGCTTCAGCGCTCCATCGCCCGCGCCATTTACGGCAAGGAAGAAGCCATTCAGCTCGCGCTGATCACCCTGCTCGCGCGCGGCCATTTGCTCATCGAAGACGTGCCCGGCGTTGGCAAGACCACCCTCGCACAAGCTCTCGCGAAATCATTTCACTGCAGCTTCCAGCGCATCCAGTTCACTTCCGATTTGCTTCCCAGCGACGTGCTCGGCGTCAGCGTCTACAATCCCGAGTCCCGCGAGTTTGAATTTCGCGCCGGCCCCGTTTTCGCGAACGTCGTGCTCGCCGACGAAATCAACCGCACCACGCCGCGCACGCAATCCGCGCTTCTCGAAGCCATGAACGAAGCGCAAGTCACCGTCGACGGCAAGACCCTCCCGCTGCCGCAGCCTTTCCTCGTCATCGCCACGCAAAATCCCGTCGAGCATCACGGCACTTACCCGCTCCCGGAATCGCAGCTCGATCGCTTCCTGATGCGCATCCGTATGGGCTATCCCTCGCACGAAACGGAGCGCGAAATTCTCCGCATGCGCGCCGGCGCAGAGCCCGTGCAATCGCTCGAACCGGTCGCCGACGTGAGCGATGTTCTATCCATGCAGCGCGCCGTCGCACAAGTCAAAGTGGATTCCAGCCTGCATGACTACGCGCTGGAAATCGTTGCGCGCACACGCAAGAGTGAACAGCTTTCCCTCGGTGTTAGCCCTCGCGGCACTTTGATGCTGCAGCGCGCCGCGCAAGCCCGGGCCTTCCTCGATGGCCGCGATTTCTGTCTCCCGGACGACTTCAAGCAGCTCGCCGTATCGGTTTTTTCGCACCGCGTTGTCGCCAGCTCGCGGCACGCCTCGCTGCAGAAGAAATCCGAAACCACCGAAGCTGTCTTGCGCGAAATCGTCGAATCCGTCGGCGTTCCCTTGTAATTCGCCTCCCGTGAGCGTCACCTCAACCTTCGCGAACCTCTGGGCCAAGGCCGACCGCCCGGGAGTCCGTGCGTTCTTCCTCTCGATGTCTGCACTCACGGTTGCGCTGGTCCTCGCGCTTTACTCCGGCGCGGCTGCCGAACTCGGACGCCTCCGCCTCGCCAGCATTTCCGCGCTCACCGCGCTGCTCGTGGCCGGCTGGGTTGGCGTCACTCTCGTCCCGGTTCTGGCCCGCCGCACGCCGCTGCGCTGGCTGGGCTACAAAATGGAGTACAAAATCACGCGCGAAGGCTGGCTCTACGTTTTCGGAATCATTCTGATTTCGCTCGCCGCCCTCAACACCGGCAACAACCTTCTCTTTCTGATCCTCGCCAGCCTTATCGCCATCATTCTCATGTCCGGAATTCTCTCTTCGATCACGCTTTCCGGCGTGGCCATGCGCCTGCAATTGCCGGAGCACATTTTCGCCGGCCAGCCGGTTCGCGCCTCCATTGAACTGGAAAACGAAAAGTTGACGCTGCCTTCTTTTTCCCTTCGCGTGGAAGCGGTAACCGCCAAGAACTCGCCCGCCGCTGCGCTCCTTGAAACGCCCGTCTATTTTCCCTATTTGGCGAAGCGCGGCCGCGTGCAGCAGACCGTTCCCATCTCGTTTCCAGCCCGCGGCGTTTATCGCCAGGATGCCTTTCGCATCGTCACGCGCTTCCCGTTTGGCTTCCTGCAAAAGGCGCATCGCGTCGAGTTGCGCACCGAAGCCTTCGTCTACCCCTCGGTGGCGCCCACGCGGGAATTTTTCGAGATTCTCCCTGGGCTTGAGGGCGCCATGGAAAGCCTGGCAAAGGGCCGCGGTCAGGACCTCTACGCTTTGCGCGACTATGTGCCAACCGACAGCGCGCGCCATGTCCATTGGAAAGCGTCCGCGCGTCTCGGCTCGCTGATGGTGCGCGAATTCACACGCGAAGACGAGCGTCGTGTGCTTCTGGTGTTGGATCCCCACATCCCCACGCCGACGCCTGGCGAATTTCCGCAAATCGTCGCCGATCGTTTCGAGCGCGCTGTCACGCTGTGCGCCGGCGTCGCATGGCATTTCTTCGAGGGAAACGCGCTGCTGCAATTCCGCAGTGCCGGCATGGAAACCTCTCTCGCGCCGGCGGAAGAAAACATTTTCGCGATTCTTCGTCATCTTGCGCTGGCGCAGCCGCTGCCCGCGGACCCGCAACACGTTCTACTGACCAATCTCGCCGCTTCGCCTGAGCTCTTCAAAATTATCGTGACCAGCCAGCCCCACGGCTCCATCCCCGTAAGTCTCTGGCACACTTCCTACGTTATCTTCCTGGAAGATTTGCTGCGCTAGCTCCTTGTAACGGCGCAGCATGTTGCGCCGCTACAAAGGAAAGACAAAATCCGTGCGAGAATACCGCTCGCATGCTGAAAGGCCGCGAACTCGCCACCTTCCGCCGGCAATTGCTCGCCTGGTTTCGGCAGTACCGACGCGACCTGCCCTGGCGCCGCACGAAAGATCCGTACCGCATCTGGCTTTCGGAAATTATGCTGCAGCAGACGCGCGTGGCTGCGGTGATTCCCTACTATGAGCGCTTCCTTGCGCGCTTCCCCGACATCCACGCACTCGCTGCGGCGCCGCAAGAAGAAGTGCTGCGTTTGTGGTCCGGGCTCGGCTATTACAGCCGCGCGCGCAATCTGCACCGCGCCGCGCAGGAAATTGTCGCGAAGCACGGCGGAATTTTTCCTCGAGCGAAGAAAGTTGCGCTCGGGCTTCCCGGCATCGGCGATTACACCGCCGCGGCGATTTTGAGCATCGCGTATGGCGCGGAACACGCTGTGCTCGACGGAAACGTCGCGCGCGTGCTGGCACGCTTGAAGGCGGTGCAGGGCGACTTGCGCGACGCCATGCGCTGGCGGTCGCTGCAAGAATTCGCGAGCGCGCTGCTCGATCCCACATCGCCCGGCGATTGGAACCAGGCCATGATGGAGCTCGGCGCAACGCTATGCGCGCCGCAAACCCCGCAATGCCTGCTGTGTCCGGTTGCCCAATTCTGCCGGGCGCGCAAGCTCGGTCTTGCCGACCTGCTTCCCGCACGCCGCAAAAAACGAGCAACGGAGAAAATCGCGCTGGCTGCCGCCGTCCTGCTCGATCCGCGCGGCCGTACATTGTTGCTTGCGCCGCCGGTCCCGCCCAAAAAAAAGGGGGCGCACGCGCGAGTGTCCGTGCTCGTTTCCAAGCTTTGGCATTTTCCGACGATTACCGTGCGCGCAGATGCTGCCGCTGAGTTGCAGGCTCACCTCAACGAAATTCTTCCGCCATCTATGTCAAAGCTGTCGCTCCGATTAGAGCTGTTGCCCGCCGCGCGTCACACCGTCACGCACCACGCCATCACGTTGCAGCCCTTTCGCGTATCCGTTGCGCAACTTCCGCGCGTGCCGGGTGCGAAGACAATTCCGCTCTCTGACGTCACTTCTCCTTCTTCGCTGGCTATCTCCAACCTCACGCGCAAAGCCGCGTGCGCCGCCGTCGCCTCCCCTGTCGCGCTATCCCCGCGCGCTTGACGCGTTATCTTTTGTACCGCGATTCGCAGCTGTTCGCCGCCGTCTAGGACGCCCAGTGCTACCATGAAACTTCACGCTCATGGCCACCTCCGCTGCACTTCCCGGAAAGCTGCCCGCGCTCCCCGCCGAGCGCTTTTTCCACGCCTCCATGTTTTTCCTGATCCTCACCGCGCTGGGAACTTTGGTCAGCACCGGCAAGCTTGACTTGCCCACTTGCGTGCTTGTCCCGCTGGCCATGATCTACAAAGGCATTCGCCTGTGGCGCGGACAACCGCCGGAGTTATCGCACAGCAGAGCCACCTGGCTGGTCATTTGTTATCTCGGTTTCTTTCCGCTCGACATTTTCTTTCTCTCGCGCGCTTTCGTAGCGAATTCCACGAACCCGGCGCTGCTTGCCGCGCTGCTCGGGGCCGTGCATTTCCTCGTGTTCGTGATGCTGGTAAGGTTGTACAGCGCAACGAGCGACCGCGACGCTCTGTTTCTCGCCATGCTGGCCTTCGCCGCCATGCTGGCTTCCTCCATCCTCACGGTGGACACTTCGTTTCTGATTCTCTTCTTCATCTTCCTTCTCTTCGGTGTCGCCGCTTTCATCGGACTGGAAATGCGCCGCGGCGCGAACGGAACGCTCACGCCCCCGTTCAGCCGGCAGCCCGCGGAGGAGCGCCGCCTGAGCCGCGCGCTGAGCCTCGCCGCGCTGACCGTCGCGCTCGGTTCCATCGTCTTGGGCGGAGCGCTGTTTTTTATTTTTCCGAGATTCACCGCCGGGTACCTGGGCCGCGCCAGCATGCAGCCTTCGCTGATGAGCGGCTTCAGCGAAGACGTCGAGCTGGGGCAGATCGGAGAAATCAAGAAAAATTCCGAAGTGGCGATGCGCGTGAAAACCGGCAAACCGGTGGCCTATTCCATGGTGCGCTGGCGCGGCATTGCGCTGACCAATTTTGACGGCAAGCGCTGGAGCAATCCCGAGCGCACCAGCGAAACGCTCACCGCGCGGCCTGATGGATGGATTTTCTTGCGCGGCTCGGAGCAGGCTGGAGCGCCGGCGCCGACAGGCATGGAGTACACGGTGTTCCTGCAGCCCATGGCCACGGCCGCGATCTTCACGCTCGGCGAGCCCATTTCGTTGAAAGGAAACTTTTCGGAAAGCTCCAACGACGATTGGGCCGCCAGGCACAGCTACATTTTCCGGGACGCCACCGACTCGCTGTTCAATCCGTTTCACAACTATTCCCCGGTGCGCTACACGGGAGTTTCGCGGCTCCCCAAGCTCAATGCCGCGGAACTACGGTCGTCCGGCGACGCCTATTCGCCTGCGATTACCGAAGAATATTTGCAGCTTCCGCCGGAGCTTGATGCGCGCATTCCGGATCTGGCGAGGCAAGTGACGGCGAGCGCGAAAACTCCGTACGACAAAGCGCGGGCCATTGAAGGTTATCTGCGCAGCCGCTTCGGGTACACCCTTAATCTGGCGGGCAAGCCCGGCAATGATCCGCTGGCTAATTTCTTGTTCGTCACGCGCGCCGGACATTGCGAGTACTTCGCCTCGGCAATGACCATTCTGCTGCGCACGCTGGAGATCCCTGCGCGCGAGGTCAACGGCTTTCTTCCCGGAGAGTACAACGACCTGGCCGGCGACTACATCGTGCGCGCCAGCGACGCGCATAGCTGGGTGGAAGTGTATTTTCCCGGCAGCGGGTGGGTCACCTTCGATCCCACACCGGCGGCGGAAAACTCTGGCTTACTCTCGCGTCTGGCCAAATATGTCGACCTGATGCAGCTTACCTGGAGCGAATGGGTGATCAATTACGATTTCGGGCACCAGATGCAGATGGCGCAGACGCTCCAGCGTTCATCGCGGAATTGGACGCAATCGCTCAGCGCCTGGTTTGCGCGCGCGCAGATCAACAACCGGCAGCGCCTGAAGTCATTGCAGCTTCATCACGGAACTTTGGGTTTGCTTTTGCCGTTGCTGCTCATTTTGCTGCTGATGGCATTGCGCTACGACTTGCTCGGCAAAATGATGCGCCGGGTGCGCTTGTATTGGCAACTGCACGCGCCGGAATCGCCGCAAGCGAATCCGCTGCTGGCCTCGCGGCTGTATGCCGAACTCCTGCGCTTGCTGGAGCGCCACGGTTTCGCGCGGCGCGCCGCAGAAACGCCGCTGGAATTCGCATCGAGCGTGCAAATGCCAGCGCTCGCACCCGCCGTGCGCGAATTCACCAGCATTTACGCCAGCGCGCGCTACGGCGGCGCACCCTGCGACACGCTTCGCCTCCGCCATCTTCTGGAGCAAATTCGCGAAGCCCCGCGGCGACACTAGCAACGCCACTTGGAGCCTGCGGTCCCCGCCACACAGACAAAAGTGTCTGTGCTACTTGATTCCTGAGATAGAATGCGGCGACTCGGGAGGTGCCTGTGAAAACTCTGCTTGCGATTTTTGCTTGCTGTCTATGCTCTGCGATAACTCTTGCGCAGAGTGCGAGTGAGTGGCTCGCCGGGCTTCCCGAAGCAAAGGATTACGTACAGAAACGCGCCTCCAGTTACGACCGCAGCGGCGGGAACGCCGATTACCGCCGCATCGCGCCGGGTGAGACGCTGGTGCTGATGGACGAGCGCGGCCCAGGCGAGATCACACATTTCTGGACGACGATGTGGGCGCAGGGCGGTCCGGCCCTGAAGGCTCTGGTCCTCCACATGTATTGGGATGAGGAAACGACGCCGAGCGCAGAAAGCCCGCTGGGAGATTTTTTTGGTCTCGGTCTCGGCGACTACGTTGTATACGAATCAGACCCGCTGGCGGTGGCGCCTAACCGGGCTCTGAATTCCTTTTTCCCCATGCCATTTCAAAAGCACGCGCGCATCACGGTGACCAACGAAGGTTCGCACGACGTGCCAAACTTTTATTTCAATATCGACTATCGCGCCTACCCGCGGCCCTTGCCAGCCGAGCTGCTCTATTTCCACGCACAATATCGCCAAGCTTCGCCGAACCATGGCTGGACCAATCAGTGGCAGTCCAACGGCGACAAGATCGTGGAAGACAAGAAGAATCTAAACGGCGAGGACAACTACGTTTGGATGGAAGCCAAAGGGCGCGGGCACTTTGTGGGCGTGGCGATGTCTGTGTTGCAGAACCAGGACGGGTGGTGGGGCGAGGGCGACGACATGTTTTTTGTTGACGGTGAGAAATCTCCGTCGATCACCGGAACCGGGTCGGAGGACTATTTTCTAGGGGCTTTCGATTTTGGCGACCGGCCATTTTCGTTCGCGCAATTCGGTGCCCCGGTCAAGGGAGAAGAACGCGCCGGCAGCCGGTCATCGGTATATCGTTTTCACCTGGACTCGCCAATTACGTTCACGACTTCGCTGCGAGCGACCATCGAGCACGGGCATGCGAACGTGCGCTCGGACAATTACTTCTCGGTGGCGTATTGGTATCAATCGGAGCCTCACGCCGCTTTCCCCACCTTGCCGGCCCTGCAAGACCGGCTGCCGCGTCTGCACGCAGTCGGAGGCCCAGGCAATTACGGCAAGCAATAACCGCGTGTTACACTAGAGAATTGCGAAAGCCGCAAAAACATTGCCTATGACTAAGGTCGGATTTGTCAGCCTGGGATGCCCGAAGAATCTCGTGGATAGCGAGGTGATGATGGGTATTCTCGCGCGCGAAGGGTACGAATTGACGCCGCGTGCGGATGAAGCCGAAATTCTGGTGGTGAACACGTGCAGCTTCATCGAGCCGGCGCAAAAAGAATCGGTCGACGCCATTCTGGAGATGGCGGAGCACAAGAAATTTGGCGCGGCGAGGAAACTGATTGTCGCAGGCTGTCTGGTCGAACGGTTTCGCGAGCAAATTCTGGAGCAGGTGCCGGAAGTGGACGCCGTGGTGGGCACCGGCGAAGTCGAGCGCATCTTGGAAGCCGTGGAAGGCGACTTGCGCGTGCTGCCCGCGCAGCCTCCGGCGTTTCTCTATCACGATCTGACGCCGCGCATTATCACCACGCCGCGGCACGCCGCGTACATCAAAATCGCGGAGGGCTGCGATCATCCCTGCACGTTCTGCATCATTCCGCAGCTTCGCGGAAAATTCCGCAGCCGGCGCTTTGAGTCCGTGGTGCGCGAGGCGGAAAACCTGGCGGCGGCCGGCGCGCGAGAAATCACGCTGATCGGGCAGGACACCACTTCCTATGGCGAAGATTTCGGCTTGCGCGACGGGCTCGCGCAACTACTCGCCAAACTGGCGCAGGTGGAAGATTTGCTGTGGGTGCGATTTTTGTATGCGTACCCGAACCGCGTCACGCAGAAATTGCTCGATACGCTGGCGGCGAATCCGCGGCTGGCGAAATACATGGACATGCCGCTGCAACACGCCAGCCGCAACGTGCTGGCGCGCATGAAGCGCGGCTCGCACGGCGACGCGTTCCTGAAGCTGCTGGAGCGCATTCGCTCGACGATTGCCGGCGTTTCGCTGCGTACTTCGTTTATTGTGGGCTTCCCGGGCGAAACGGAGGCGGATTTCGAGGAACTTTGCGATTTTGTGCGGGCCGCTAATATCGATTGGATGGGCGTGTTTGAGTATTCCGACGTGGACAACGCGGGAAGCTACGGCCTCGACGAAAAAGTGGACACGGAAACCATTACGGAGCGACGCAATCACCTGATGGCCATTCAAGAGAAGATATCGCGCGAGAGGTTGCGCATTTTCAAGGGCCGCAAGGCGACTGCGCTCATTGAAGGGCCATCGAAAGACAGTCCACTGGTATGGGAAGCGCGCCTGGAAGGCATGGCGCCCGATATCGACGGCAAGCTGTACCTGACGGACATCGAGTTGCCGAGCGGAGCGACGGCTGCAAGCGGGGATGTCGCGCGCGTGGAAATCACAAAGGGCGACGCCTATGACTTGATCGGCCACGTGGTAGAAATTCTGCCGAGGCGTGCGGCGCGGAATGCCTCTTTCGCTTCATCCGTGCCGCCCGCGGAAACACTGACGCGCATCGCTACCGGCGCGCCGTTGCGAGTGCTCAGCTAAGCTATACGGCATCTCCGTGCTCTCTGTGTGCTCTGTGGTAAAAAGCATTTCACCGCAGAGTTCACAGAGAAGGAGAAGAAGAAGAAGAAAGGGCCATGCAGCACCGTTGTCCGATTTGCAAGAAGACGACAAATTCCGAAGTCCATCCCGAATTCCCTTTTTGCAGCGAGCGCTGCAAGCTGCAGGACCTGGGAAACTGGGCCGCTGAAAAATATGTCGTTTCCGAGCCGATTTTCAGCGAAGATGACGACGAGCGAGACGACTCACCCAAGCCCAATGACGCCGAACACTGACGCTTCGCTCAAACCTACGCCGGCAAACAAGCCGCGGTTAGCCTACGCTATCGCGACGGCGCTCGGCGCCGGGTACTTGCGGCCGTCGCCGGGGACGTATGGGTCGCTGGTGGGCGTGGGCACCATTGTGCTCTCCGCGATTTTCTTCCTGCACCCAGTTTCGGTGACGGGCTGGTTCTCAGAACATCCGCTCTCCGAAGCGATGTTCGCGGACCGGCATTTTCTCGTGCCGGGCAGCGACATTCACGATACGACCCTGGCAGTGCCGATATTTTGTGCGCTCCTGCTGCTGCTGATTCTTGGCGCCATAGGCGTGTGGAGCTGCGCGCGCGTTGTGGAATACTCCGGCGAGAAGGATCCTCAATACATCGTGATCGACGAGGTCGCCGGGCAACACTTGACGCTGTTGCTTCCGCTGATTCCCATTGCCCTGCCCCATCTTGCGGAGCATTTCGATTTTTCCGGTTACGCGATCTTTTTCGCGCTCAGCCTGGTCAATTGGAAGTACTTGCTGCTGGGCTTTATACTTTTTCGGGTGTTCGATATATGGAAGCCGTTTCCGCTGCGGCGGCTGGAAAGGCTTCCGCACGGCTGGGGCGTGATGGCCGACGACTGGATGGCGGGCGTCTACGCTGCAATTCTTCTGCGCCTCGCGCTACACTTTAACCTGGTATGAAATTCGGCTTCGGCTCCACGGCGGAAAAAAACGGGTTCCCCCGCATCGATAGAATCGCGCCTGCCGCGGCCATTCCCGGCGGCGAAATCGTCATTCACGGCAGCGGATTTGC
>WNFP01002447.1_pt1 | contig 14797 bp, 7 predicted proteins | sample 5400201 | NCBI WGS metagenome assembly WNFP01 (sample SAMN13153355, study PRJNA577476) | soil metagenome | isolation source: 115 cm saprolite under Madrone tree | place: USA:California | collected 2016-06-14
CGCTTCCGCAACGTGCATATCGGGACGGCATTTTCGGACCAATGACACCGACGGCCAAGACGAAGAAAGCGTCAACGGGGGCGAGCGCGGGAGCCGCGGAGCTTCTCCACGAGCGCGAGCTTCGCCGCATCGTCGATACGGTTCTTCGTCTGGCGAAATCCACGGGAGCCGACGAGACGGAAGTCCACGTGGATGAAGTTGCGGACGCGTTGACCCGGTTCGCCAACAACGCCATTCACCAGAACGTCGCCGAGCATGGGCTGACAGTTTCGATTCGCACGGTCGTCGATGGCCGCACCGCGCGCGCCACAACCAATCGCATTGATGAGGACTCGCTCCGCGCCGCGATCGAAGCTTCTCTCTCCCTTGCTCACAGCCAGCCGAAGGATCCGCGCCTCTTGCCGATGCCCGGAGGGCAGCGCTATCGCCGCGTAAACCGGTTCTTCAAGCAGACTGCCGCTCTCTCTGCTGAGGAGCGGGCCCGGGCCGTCCGGCGTGCCTGTGATTTGGCCGTCAAGAAACGCCAGGTCGCCGCTGGAATCTATTCGAACGGCCAAAGCCAGTCCTCTTTGGGCAATTCGCGCGGCCTTTTTGCTGCCTATCGCGAAACGCATTCCGAATTTTCCATCACCGCACAGGAAGACTCTGCGGCGAGTTGGGCCAAAGCCAACTCCGCTGATGTCCGCGCGTTCGACCCACAGAAACTCGCCGAGCGGGCTTGCGAGAAAGCGCATCTTGCCGTCAACGCGCGCGAGCTTCCGCCTGGACGTTACACGGTAATCCTCGAACCCGCGGCAGTGCTCGATCTCGTCGGGTTTCTTTTTTATGATTTCTCCGCCACCGCGCTGCAAGACAAACGCTCCTGCCTGAACGAACGCATGGGCAAGCAGCTCTTTGGTCAGAACATCAGCATCAGCGACGACGTCTATCATCCGCTGCAACAGGGCGCGCCGTTCGATGGCGAGGGAATGCCGCGTCAGCGGGTATTGCTGGTGGATCGCGGCATCCCCATCAATCTCGTCTATTCACGCGCGGCCGCCAAAGCCGCCGGCAAACAGCCCACCGGGCACGGTTTTGCCCTGCCGAATGAATACGGGGAAGCGCCCATGAATCTCGTCTTCGGAGGCGGAGATTCGTCGATAGAGAAAATGGTCGCCTCCACCCAACGAGGGTTGCTCGTGACCCGCCTCTGGTACATCCGCGAAGTCGATCCGTACGAAAAGGTGATGACCGGCATGACTCGCGATGGCCTGTTTCTTGTTGATAATGGGCTGGTTAGCGGCGCCGTGCGGAACTTTCGCTTCAACCAGTCGATCATTGAAATGCTCAAGAATGTCGAATTGCTGGGTCCCGCCGTGCGTGCCACCGGCGAAGAGGCGTTCGAGATGGTCGTGCCCGCCATGAAAGTTCGTGACTTCCAGTTCTCCGAAGTGACCAAGTTCTAGCGATTCGAGCACTCGGGGCCTCACTTATCAAGAAATCAATTCAGAGAATCAAAATTCTGCGTTGTACATCCAACCTCCACCCGTTTAATAAACTGGTATGTACCATCAGCATGGTCGAGGCCAAAGCGGTCTTCAGGATGCGCGATCCCGCTCGACTCGGGGTCGTCACCCCAACTGGGGCCACCTAGACCACGACGCCTGTGGTACAGGCTTCATCGCCCGCCTCGGTGGTGCCCCCAACTACGACATTATCCAGTTTGCTTTGACCGCTTTAGAGCGCCTCACTCACCGCGGAGGAGTCGACGCGGATGGAGCCAGCGGCGACGGTGCCGGTTTGCTCACTTCGCTCCCGCAGGCTTTCTTCCGGGCCCGTGCTCACGAGCAGGGAATTGACCTGCCAGAAATGTTCGCGGTCGGCTTCGCCTTTCTTCCTTCTTCCGTGGTTGAGGATGCCCGCGCGGCCGTTGAAGCCGCGGCGGACACCGAGCGGCTGCGTGTCGTCGGGTGGCGCCACGTGCCGGTGAATACCAATTCTTTGGGGCGCCGCGCGCTCGAAACGATGCCCGAAATTTGGCAGTTTTTTGTCGAACCCTTCCATGCCGCGCGGGGCGCCGCGCGATTCGAGTGGCGTCTGGCTCTTTTGAGAAAACGAGCGGAATCGCTCTTGCCGCCGCGATCTTACATCTGCTCGCTCTCCTCGCAGACCATCGTGTACAAGGGCTTGCTCACGCCCTGGCAGTTCCCCCAGTTTTACGAGGATTTGCGCGATCCCTCGTTCGCAACCACATTCGCCGTTTTTCACCAGCGCTATTCGACGAACACCCAACCTTCCTGGCATCTGGCGCAGCCGTTCCGGTACGTCGCGCACAACGGCGAGATCAATACGATTGTCTCCAACCGGCGCTGGTTGCGGGCCAAGGAACGCGAAACTCGGTCGCGGCTTACGGTAGGCCCCTGGTTTCCCCTTCTGGAAGAGAACGTCAGCGATTCGGCGAGCTTCGACAATGGCCTCGAGCTGCGGCTTCTCGAAGGGCTCTCTTTGGAAGAAGCCATGCTCGCGATGGTTCCTCCGGCCTTTGAAAAAGATCCTTTGCTCTCGCGGGACGTGCGCGGCGCGTTGACCGCGCTTTCGCAGCAAAGCGAACCCTGGGATGGCCCCGCGGCTCTGGTCTTCTCGGATGGCCAGTTTGTGGGAGCGAAGCTGGATCGCAATGGATTGCGCCCGCTGCGCTACACCCTCACGCATGACGGCCTGCTGATCGCCGGATCCGAGACTGGTTTGGTGGATCTGGAAGAATCGCGAATCGCCGAGCGCCAGCGGCTGGGCCCCGGAGAAATGATTCTTGCCAATCCCGCCACCGGGCTCTTTTTGCGCTGGCGCGACATCCTCAAGCGCCTCGCGATCCAGCAGTCGCGCAACGCGATTCCGCAAAGAATGCTGACCGCGTCGGTCACCGCACCGCCGGTCCCCATCCATGAGCCAAAACGCGTCGCGGGCGCTGCCGGCTGGACGGAAGATCAATTCAAGATTCTCTTTTCCGCTCTGACCCGCGGCAAAGAAGCGGACTGGAGCATGGGAGATGACGCTCCGCCCGCGTTTCTTTCCGCGCTCCCTAGAACCTTGTGGGATTACTGCAAGCAACGGTTCGCCCAGGTCACGAACCCGCCGATCGATCCGTTGCGCGAAACCCACGTGATGTCTCTCGATGTTCACTTGAAAGATGGAATCACGATTCCGAGTCCCCTGATTTCGGCCGGGCAGCTTTCGCAACTCTCCGCGATTCTTGGACCCGAGCAACGAATCGACATTACTTTTTCTGCCGTCACTGGAGTCCCGGGGGCGCGCTGCAGTTTTGCTCAGCTTTCTACTACCCCTCTGAGCGGCAGCGGGCGCCCGGGCCTCCTCCTCCTCTCCGATCGTGCGATCGATGCCGATCGCGCGCCGCTGCCTGCGCTGCTTGCGACCGCGGCGGTGTGGAAAGCGATGGTTCGCGAAGGCTTGTGGGATGTGCCGCTGATTGTCGAATCGGCGCAGGTCTTTGACACCCATCACGTGGCGCTGCTTGTGGCGGCTGGCGCCAGCGCCGTCGTTCCATATCTTGCGGATGAGTTTGCGGAATCCCTTGAACCGGGCGGCATGGAAAAAGCCCGCGTGGCCGTCAATGCCGGGCTGCGCAAAGTTCTCGCCCGCATGGGCGTTTCCACGCTGGCTAGCTATCGCAACAGCCATCTCTTTGAGATCGTGGGTCTCTCCCAGGATCTTTGCGCGGAAGTATTTGAAGACGCCGCGGATTATCCGGGCCAGAAGTCGCTGGACGATCTCCTCTCGGACTATCTGCGCCTGCACAAAGCGGCTTTCTCCGGCGAATCCGATGAATTGACCGACTCCGGTCTTTACCGGTTCCGGAAAAACGCGGAACTTCACGCGAATTCGCCAGAGCTCGTCCGCCGGCTTCACGCCCATGTGCGCGCACCCGGGGCGAAGACCTACTCGGCGTTTGAAGAATTGGCCGAACATCAAGGCCCGGTTTTTCTGCGGGATTTGCTCGACACCGTTCCGGACACGGCCGTTGCGCTCGACGAGGTCGAACCGCTGGAGTCCATCGTCAAGCGTTTCAGCACCCAGGCGATGTCTCTCGGCTCGCTTAGCCCGGAGGCGCACCGCACTCTGGCACTGGCCATGAATCAGCTTGGTGGCCGGAGCAATACCGGCGAAGGCGGCGAAGATCCCAATACCTATCGCTTCGAACCGGCCGCGGCCAACAAGATCAAGCAAGTCGCCTCGGGGCGTTTTGGAGTCACCGCGGATTATCTCGTCCATGCCGAAGAACTCGAAATCAAGATGGCGCAGGGCTCGAAGCCCGGTGAAGGCGGCCAATTGCCCGCCAAGAAAGTCAGCGAATACATCGCGCGCATCCGGCACGCCACGCCAGGCACCCCGCTGATTTCGCCGCCGCCGCATCACGACATTTACAGCATCGAAGATCTCGCTCAATTGATCCACGACTTGCGCGCCGTGAATCCGCGCGCCCGCATCGGCGTGAAACTCGTTTCCGGCTCCGGAGTCGGCATCATTGCCGCCGGAGTAGCCAAGGCGGGCGCGGACGTTATCACCATCAGCGGGCACAACGGCGGTACCGGGTCTTCGCCATTGACCTCTATCAAGAACACCGGTCTTCCCTGGGAAATCGGGTTGCGCGAAGCACATGACACACTGGTTCGCGCGGGCCTTCGTTCACGACTCTCTCTCCGCGTGGACGGAGGCCTGAAATTCGCGCGCGATATCGTTTTGGCCGCCATTCTCGGCGCGGACGAATTCGGCTTTGGCACCGCGTCCCTGCTGGCGATCGGATGCGTCATGGCGCGGCAGTGCCATCTCAATACTTGCCCGGTGGGAATCGCGACGCAGGACGAAAAACTGCGTACCAAATTTACGGGCAAACCGGAGATGGTGATCGCGTACTTCCGTTCGCTGGCGGAGGAAGTGCGCAATCGGCTGGCGCAGCTTGGCGTCCGGTCGCTCAGCGAACTCACGGGCTGGTACGACCGCCTCAGTGCGCGGTCTGGAATGGATCCGTTCCTGGTTGTGCCGATCTCCCCCTCGAATCGCGTTGCGCCGCAGCAGGAGCCCGGCCTCCACGTCGCGGCCCTGGAAGATTCGGTTCATTTCAATGCTTCGCTGACGCTGCAAAATGAGCCCCAGTCCATTCAGAACTCGGATCGCAGCGTTGGCACCGGGTTGAGCGGCGAACTCATGCGCCGGCGCAAAAACGGCCACCCCGTCGATGCCGAAATCAGCCAGGAATTTCACGGCGCCGCGGGTCAGAGCTTTGGCGCCTTTCTTGCCGAGGGAGTAACGCTCAAGCTCAATGGCGAAGCCAACGACTACGTAGGAAAAGGCCTTTCCGGCGGGACCATCGCCATCGCCGCGGGGCTTGCTGCTTCAAGGCGCGGCGACGTTCTTGCCGGCAACACCGTGCTGTACGGCGCAACGTCTGGCCAGCTTTTTGTTGCCGGCCGGGGCGGGGAGCGTTTCGCTGTCCGAAACAGCGGCGCGCTTGCCGTAGTGGAAGGTGTCGGCCAGCATGGATGTGAGTACATGACCGGAGGCGTGGCCGTCATCCTCGGGCCCCTCGGCCTGAATTTCGGTTCGGGCATGACCGGCGGGCTGGCTTATGTGTTGCGTGCCGAAGCCGAGGATGTGCTTCACCGCGATTTCGTGACCCTCGCCGAACTCGCTTCCGACGAAGAGAGCTGGTTGCGGCGCACTCTCGAGGAACACATTTACTTCACGGCGAGCCCTCGTGCGGCTCGCTTGCTCTCACGCCGCGCGGGATTGCCGTTGATGCGCGTCCAGCCGGTTCATTTTCAGGGCACGGTTGAGGCCACGTGGAACCCGATTCTCGCCCAATTCAAACAGCGTCACACGATTTTGCCGGTCCCGGCGACCGTGCCGATCTCACGAGCTGCGCTTCACGCCTGAGTTTCATTGTAGGGGCGGGGCTTGCCCCGCCCGCGCTTTAGGCCCGGGAAAGGAAGGATATTAACTCCGCATCCGGCAAGAAGAATCCGCTATAATTCTCGCCGGGCGCTCTGAATATGGACTTCGATCAACTTGCTACTTTTGTTTTCGTCGCCAAGCTGAAGAGTTTTTCGCGCGCCGGCCAGAAAGTTTTCCGCTCGCAATCCGCCGTCAGCGCGCAAATTCGCCAGCTCGAACAAGCATACAAAGCCAGGCTCCTCGATCGCTCCGCCAAGTCCGTCGAGCTGACTCCGGCCGGCGAAGTTCTTTTCGAGTTCGCCGAAAAGTTGCTTCGCTTGCGCGACGAATCCATTCAGGTGGTTGCGGACCGCGGCAACGTTGTTCAGGGACCGGTCGTCTTCGGCGCCAATGAAGCGACGTGCCTCTACCTGCTCCCCGACATTTTTGCCGAATTTCAGCGGCGCTATCCGCTGGTGCACATCAGCATCTATCGCAACTTCAGCCACAAAATCCTGCAGCGTGTGGAAGACGGTTCGGTTGATGTGGGCATCGTCACCCTGCCCATCAAGTCTCCTAATTTGAAAATGCACCACATTTACAAGGATCGCCTGCGCTTTATGGTCAGCTCGAAAAACCCTCTCGCTCATCGCTCCAAGATCACTCTCGCCGAGGTCGCCGACCAGCCCCTCATTTTTCCACGCACCGGCTTCACCCGCCAGGTGCTCGACAAGCTCTTCCGGCCTTATCGCTCGCGCATACACGTCACCATGGAATTGCCCAGCATCGGCATGATTAAGCGTTTCGTCGCCGCCGATGCCGGTCTCTCCATCATCAGCGAGAGTTTTGCAAAAGACTATGTGAAGGCCGGCGAAGTAAAGCTCCTTACCGTTGAAGGTGTAGACCTCTGGCGCGAGCTCGGCCTCGTCTACCGCCGCGACCGCAGCCTCCCGCGCGCCGCCCAGGCCCTAATCGGCATGATTCGCGAACACCGCAAACTCGCCGAGCCCGCCGAAGCTGCCGCCGCCAGCTAGCCCGGGAACGCCAGCGTCCTCGCCAGCCGTTCTTCACCCTGCAATAGCAGCGCGCAGTCTCCGCCCGATCGTCGTTCCCGTTTTAGCTCGTGTAAGCCAGGTGTCGCCCACCGCCGGTCAGTTTCCGATTACCCATGTGCGCTCAACCGGAAATGTGACCTGAACAAGTCTCGCCACATCTTCACGGAAGTGCCGCTAGCAGCTTACGTCGGACATCGACGCGGTTGAGGATTTCAACGTGGGCAATCTTTCCCGCGACTACGTCAACGAGCAACATTCCTTCGGCTGCGTCTAGGTCCATGCAACGATGGTCAGGGCCGTAGTGCCCTTCGGGTCTTGGCTGAGTATAGAACGACGAGCAGAAGTCGTCTCCACACCGACAACGGTCTACAAGCGCCAATTGCGAAACTTGGGCCGCTAATTCGGCCTGACCTTGGTTCTTGAGAAGCTGTTCGAGTTCAAGGGCTAGCGATGGGAGTATTTCGGTAAGCCGCACGGGGCATGCCTTGTTTTAGAGAATGCCACATCCTAGCACAGTAGATGCTAACTTCTGGTTAACGCTGCGAGCTCAACAAGTCAAGTGGATTCCAGTTGTCAAGGTCGAATTATTTGGCACCACGAAGTTCGGTTACCATCGCTCGCATAATCTCAAACCCTGCATCGCTGCAATAATGCTCCTTGTTTGGGGGGGATAAATATCGCTTAGTCCGGCGCACCGAAGCCGGACCGAGTCCAGTTCAAGGTCGGTTATCCTGTAGGAACAGAAATCATCCCAATCCCATTTATTGCCCGTTTCATTAAGAAACTGTTCGATTATGTCTGCCACTTCAAGCCTTGTTCTTTGAACGCTACTCATGCGATGTCTCTTTCTGCTCGAAGGCAATCGCCAGTATATCTCCACATCTTCGCCTGACAGAAGATGCACATTTGCCATGGATTTTGCTCAATGATTAACGCGCTAAAATCGGACAAAGAGTTCTAAAATCTCAGGTAATGCGAGCAACCAGGCAGAGCCGACGGCACTTCTGCCTTGTTGGGTTTTTGCCCGTGGATATAAGATGGCGCAGGAGAGTCAGGAGCAATCATGGCCCAACAAGCACCACTGAAATATATCTTCTACATTGCCGTCACCCCGGAGAAGGTCTGGGAAGGCTTTGTGTCGCGGGAGTCGAACCGCATCATCTTCTCGGGCGCTGAACTTCAAGCGGACTTTAAGCCTGGTGGCTTGCTCGCATGGGTGGGCGCGGGACCCGATGGCAAGCCCATGACCTATGTCCGGGGGAAGGTCCTGCGGTTTGAGCCGCCAAAAGTCCTTCAGTACACCTTCGCAATGGCCCAAAACGATAAGGCGTCACGCGCAACGATCGAACTGGTGCCTGAGACCGAAGCCACCAAAGTAACAGTGACGCATGACGAGTGGGCCGAGGATGACCCCACTTACGCTGCCTGCGCCGATGGATGGCCACGTATCCTTTCCCGCCTGAAGACGCTGCTTGAAACCGGGAAGACATTCAAGCCCCATTGATTCGAGGTTAATGATCTGAAATTTTTCGCCCGGCAGTATGCCCCAAACTAGTGCCGGATTAACGCGCATCGACCGGACATGTCCGGTTACCCGACTTCCAGGAGCTTGATGTTGCTTGTCGTAGAATCGAGGGCGGAGACAGCACGATCAAATGCTGTGTGACGGCGATGGGTAAAGAGGCGTAAGGATCAGGAAGAATGCCGGTCTCACAGCAGGCGTATAATGTGGCCATTCTCGGGTGACGCATGCGATTAATGGAATGAAGGGAGAAACGCGTTTGGCGCTATGAGGAGTCCCTTAACAAATCCGTTGTGCGTACGAAATTCCGTGTTGGAGGCCATCGGCAATACTCCCGCCGTGAAACTGCGAAAGCTTGTGACGCGCGAGATGGCCGATGTAGGTTGCATAGAGGTCGCCTGCGAGATATTTGAGTCCGCTATCCACCGCGACCGTGGCCACTGTCCTACCGGGTCCGAGTTCACGGGTCAACTGCAGAGCAGCGATCACATCCAACCCCGACGAGGTCCCTGCAAAGATGCCTTCCTCCCTCGCCAACCGCCGAGCCCACAGCTGTTGATTCTAAACCACTTACAGCCACAGTAAGTCCTTTATCAGCAACTTATGAAAAACATAGGGGGGATGGCCCTGTTACGGTCAACCGGGAAACCGACAAAGGATTCCCGCCCCGAGGAGTCCGCCGCAGCGGACGACGAAGCCCTTTTGGAATGCGGGCGGCTCGCCGCCGCTCTTCTTTCATCCACAACGCAGCATCAAAGCCCAGCAGAATGGAAGCAACTCGCCTGAAACGGCTCGTGGAGTCCAGATGGGAAGGGTCGCTGAATCTGTGGGGAGACGCGAAAGGAACCCGAACGGCCCTTGTTCTCTTACTGAATACTGAAAACTGACCACTGAGGACTAAAAGACTTGCTAGTGCGCGCTGAAATCCAAGCTCGCAATCGCCCGGGCGATCACGTTTTCCTGAATCTGAATGAGGTCGCTGTCGGCGTAAGTCATTGCCAGCACCGTGAACATGTCTTTGCCGCGCGCAATAACAACCAACTTTCCCGACCAATCGTGGTCGTCGGCCTTCCCGCGATATTGATACTCCACCGCAGGTAATCCGCCGACCACCGTCTTGCGCTCCGACAGTCGCTGGTAATTGGCATAGACCTCGTGCAGCCGCTTCTCCACCGCCGCTGCCGCCGCATCCAATGGTTCTTTCGTTTTCTCCTCGCCGACCACCATCAATGTGGATTCGTTGAACGTGCCCATCGCCACAATCGCGTTCGGAAGTGCGCCGCGCGCTTCCTCGATCAAGCTCCAGCTTGGTGCTTTGTACATGCGAAAGCCGTGAGTGTAATTCGTATAGAGATTGCCCTGGATCTCTTCGCGATTTGCGGGAACTTCCGGTTCTTTCGGCGGGGCAGGCGACGCCGCAGCCGGTGCCAGGCCAGTCGTCGTTGCCGCCGGAGATCCTTTGATCGCCGGCGCGGCAACGTTGGCCGCTGCTGTATTCGTTGGAACTTCCGGTTTCACCGCCGCGTTCGTTATCTTCGGCGTCGTTTTGCCGGTTTTCCCCGCCGGGCCTGGGTCTACGGTTTTTGCGCTGGCGTTCGTTGGCGTGGCCGAAGCATCTGACGAAGATGCGGCCGCTAGCGCCGCCTGTGGCTGCGAATCGGCCGCTGGTTTTGAAGGATGCTGGCTTGCCTCTTTCTTCGCCGCGGATGCCGCTTCCGGCTTTCCCGCTGTTGTCGATGGAATAATGGACTCGATTTTGTCTTTTTCGACGAGCACAAATCCAAAGTCGGTCTTGACCTTGAACATGTTGTCTTCGTAGGCCACGATCACGCCGTAAAGCTTCTTGCCGTCCTTGAGGCGAATCTCGTCCGCCCGCGCGGATAGAGCGATCGCGGCGAACGTCGCAGCAAATATCGCAAGCAGAAAGGGGCCGCGCTTATTGGGGACAGCCATAAAGAAAGTATCCCGCCGCTGAGTGTGCCCCGCAACCTTCACACGCGGGGCGGTGTCCGTCGTGCTACCTCCGCGAGCAGCGCCCTCAAGCGGCCCGCCAGCCGTTCCACTTCGTCCATTGCCGCGCTCAGCCGCCCTCGCACCGAATCTGGCAATTGCGCGTGCGTCTGTTGCAGCGCCAGTGCCTCGGCAATCAGGTGAATCTGTCTTCTGCTGCGCGGATTCAATCGCTCCCAGAGCCGGCGCTTGCTGCTGCGGTTCCGCCCCAGCCACTCCTCGCCGGTTCCCGCCGGGCGGCCTGTCTCCGGTTCCGCCACCGGCGCCGGGTTTTGTTTTCTCGGCTGAATCATGAAATTCATATCACCTTCGTTTTGACCCTCGGATGGCCTTTACGTTAGCCATAAGTTACCGGCGTGCCGCGGCTACGTCGGGGTCACGCACTACTAGGAGCAAAAAACCGCAACCCACAACCAGAACCAAAAGGTAATAACCAAACGCACAGAACCAAAACAAAAAACAAAAGAACTAAAAAAACAGGAAAAACTGAAAACGTAAAAACCACAAACGTAAAAACCAGAAACTAAGAACTAAGGACTGAAAACTGTTCACTTTTTCAAAGCTTCGAGCATCTCCCCCTTGATCTGCCCATCCTGCTCGACGCGCCCGGTCACGCGCATTAAACGCGTCTCAAACACCAGGCCACCATATCGGTCGTAGGCATCGGGGAAAAGCACCACTTCATACACGCCACGCTGGTCCTCGAGCGTGACGAACATCATGTTGCGGTAATTTTTTGTTCCGACGTGGCGGTAGGTTACCACCCAGCCGCACAGCGTCACGCGCTTTCCGCGCAGTCCCGGCAGCTCATCGCTCCAGGTTTCGCCGTTGCGCGGCAAAAAATCCAGCGGGTGCCCGCTCACGCAGACTTCCAGAATCTCTCGTTCGTAGCGCAGCTTCTGTTCCAGCGTGTATTCCGGCGTCTGCATTTCCGCCAATGCCACGCTGATGGCATCCTGCGCGTTTTCTTCCGCAAACAATGTTTCCGGCTTTTCCGCTAACATGGCCCCTGGTCCCGAGCGGAGCCGGGGACCGCTCGGCTGTGTGCCTTTGCCGGTCGCTTGCAAAAGATTCCACCGCCACAGCATTTCCGGCCGCGTTATCTTGCATGCTTCATCGTTTATTTCATCGAAGGCCCCGCACTTGATCAGCGATTCGATTTCATCCCGCTCGACCGGCACGCGGCGCAGAAAATCTTCGAGTGATTGAAACACGCCGCCTTCTTCCCGCGCTCGCAGGATCGCTGTGATCGTTTCCACTCGCAGGCCTTTTACCTGCATCAAGCCAACGCGCAGCGCACGTTTTCCATCCACGCCGACCTCGGCTGTGTACTCTATCCGCGAATGATTCACCGACGGCAGCCGCACCGCGATGCCCCAGCGTTTTGCTTCTTCCACATACGCCGACACATGATAGAAACCCGCGCCCGCGCTGCACATTGCCGCGAGAAACTCCGCCGTGTGGTGTGTTTTCAGATATGCCATGCGGTACGAGATGTCCGCATACGTCGCGGCGTGCGCTTTGCAAAAACCGAACCCCGCGAATTTCTCGACCATCATCCAGGTTTCTTCGCGTTGCTGGCTGGTCAGCCCCATCATTCCTGCAGCTTTCAGAAATTTCCCGCGCAACCGATCGCGATCACTCCGGCCGGAGAATTTTGCGGCCGACCTCCGCACCAGGTCGGCTTCGGCCAGCGACATTTTTCCAAGCGTTTGTGAAATTTGCATCACTTGTTCCTGGAAAATACATACGCCAAGCGTGTCGCCAAGAATTGTCTTGAGTTCCGGATGTGCGAATGTGATTTTTTCCTGTTTGCGCAGCCGCCTCAAAAACAATTCTTTCGATCCATACTCCGCCGCGCCTGGACGGATCAGCGCCAATGCTTGCGCTACTTCTTCAAGTGTCCGCGCCTTCATCGTGCGCAACAGCCCGCGCATTGCCGGCGATTCGATCTGGAACACTCCCATCGTTCGTCCATCTGCGATGACATTGCACGTCGCGGGGTCGTTTTCCGGTATGGCGTCAAAATCGATCTCCCGCGGTTTGGGGCACGGTGTCGTTCCATCTGGCGCTATTTTTGTGTTGTCATTGCTGCCTGTCTTTGTTTTCTCGATGTTGTCCAGCGCCAGCGACATCGTGGTGAAGCCGCGCTGGCCGAGCAGATCCATCTTGATCAGCCCGAGCGCTTCGACGGCGTTCATGTCGTACTGCGTGACGACGATGCCTTTCGTCGCGCGTTCCAGCGGCGTCAACCACGTCAGCGGGCGCGCGGAAATCACCGTGCCGCAGGGATGAATCCCAAGATGCCGTGGCGCGTCGTCGAGCCGCAACGCCACTTGCAGGATCGTTTTCCAGGGCTCGTCGTCGATCGGCAGGTCGCGGCATTCCGGCAGGCCGTGAATCGCCGATAGAATTTCACGCACCGGGCGATGCGGGAGGCGCTTCGTGAAGCGGTCCACTTCACCCGGAGGCACGCCGAACGCTTTTGCCACTTCGCGCACGGCGAGCCTCGCGTGCATGGTGATGAAACTCGCGATCATGGCAACATGTTCCGCGCCCCAGCGCTCGTAGACGTAGTCGAGCAGCTCATCGCGACGCGCGCCGCAGATGTCGATATCAATGTCCGGGCAATCGCCGCGCTGTTCGTTCAAAAATCGTTCGAAGTACAGCCCCCAGCGCAACGGACACGCGCAGGAAATGCCCAGACAATACGTCACGATGGAGCTTGCCGCCGACCCGCGCGCCACCGCGGGAATCCCGCGCCGCCGCGCTTCTTCCACGATGTCCAATACGAGCAGGAAATAGGGCGCCAGGCTCCACTTCTTGATGACCTCCAATTCACGCGTCAGCCGCGAACGCACTTCTTGTGTTAATGAGTGATAGCGTTTCAGCGCGCCCTCGAGGCTCAGCTGTTGCAAATAGGAATCCGGAGTCTCACCCTCCGGAACGGTAAACTCCGGAATGATCAGATTTCCCAGTTCGAGTTGCAAATTGCAGCGCTCGGCGATCTCCAGCGTTGCTTGCAGCCATTCCGGATGATCGGGGAAACATTTTTGCATTTCTGCCGCTGGCTTGAACCATGCTTCACCGGTAGTGATTTCAGGTGGAACCACGGTAGTAAGTAATCCGCCCGTGCGGATCGCGTTCACCGCGCGATGATGCAGGTGTTCCTCGGGCCGCAGAAAATAAACATTATTTGTCGCCACCAGCGGCACGCCTAGTTCGCGGCCGATGCGTCCCGCTTCGCGCAATACGCGCCCATCTCCCGGCGAGAGGTGCTGCACCTCGATGTACAAGCGGCCGCCGAAAATTTCTTTTAATTGCGAAAAGTGCCTGGTGATTCGTGACTGGTGACTTGTGGCAGAGAGACAATCGGCATTTGCTGAAGTTGTCTTTGTAGGGGCGCAGCTTGCTGCGCCCCTACGGGCACCGACGTCACGCGATCTTGCCGGCAACGGGCACAACGCGATCACGCCGCGACTGTGCTCTGCCAATTCCTGCAATGTCACAGGCCGGCCATCGATTTTCGCAGCAGCGGCATTTTGTGCCAGCTTGGTCGTGCCCAAATGCCGCAGCGTCACGAGTTGGCAAAGATTGCTGTAGCCTTCCATGTCTGCCGCCAGCAAAACTAATGTGGCGCTTGGCTTATTTCCGTCATTCCGGGCGAAGCGAGGAATCTCTCTTCGATCTTGTGACCATTCGATATCCAGCGCCGCGCCGACGATGGGCTTGACGCCCGCTTTTTTCGCCGCCTGATAAAACGGCACCGCCGCATACAAACCATCCGTATCGGTCAGCGCCACGGCCGGCATTTGTTGCTCGGTCGCTGCGGCGATGATCTCTTCCGGCGACGCCACGCCTCGTAGAAACGAATAGTGGCTATGACAATGCAAATGTACGAACACGGGAGCCCCAGCTTGAAAAGCGAAGAAGGCACGCCCGTCTTTCGACAGGCATGCTTGTTCATTCAAATCAGGTAGGGGAAGGGAAGGAAAAACTCAGCAAACTTGCAGTAGGGGAGGGGCTTGCCCCGTCCGCTGAAGCCCCGGCACCATTTGCAGCGGGCGACCCAAGGGTCGCCCCTACCGCGATAAACATGGAGTCGAGAGCACCAGGCCATTCGGCTTGGTCGCGTAATGCTCGCGCAGCTCGAGGCCTTTGCCGTAGAAGACGGCGTTCCAGCCGTAGCGGCCGCGCACGGAATCGAGGCCGCGGTTCAGGTACCAGCGGCGATTCGCGTTGGTGTCAAAGAGTTCGTGCTGGCGTTTATCGGTTTCGAGGTTGG
>WNFP01006936.1_pt1 | contig 14796 bp, 10 predicted proteins | sample 5400201 | NCBI WGS metagenome assembly WNFP01 (sample SAMN13153355, study PRJNA577476) | soil metagenome | isolation source: 115 cm saprolite under Madrone tree | place: USA:California | collected 2016-06-14
TCGGAGGGAATCCCAAATGCCCGGATGTCAGCCCGAGCTTTGTCAAACCACCAAGCCAAGAAATACTTCTTTTGGACCCGATTGGGGGGCACACAGTGGTAGACAACTGCTGACGGCTCGTAACGTAACCTTTCCCCGGCAGTCAGCAGCCGATGGCCAAACTCGCTGTCCTCGCTTTTTTGCGGTGTGCCGCGGCCGGGCTCGGGCCCCAGGTCGGTTCGAAAACCACCGTATTGCTCGAATACTCGCTTCTGAAAGGCCATGTTGGCGCCGAAGGGTGACTCGTGGAGAGGCCCGCTTTCTAGGTCTAGGGTGAAAACGGCGAGTGGGGCCAAGGCATAGCGATCCTTGAGTGGAATCCAACGTGGAGGTGAAAATGTCCGCTCTGGAAGAATTCGGCCGCCGGCGCCAGCCCACTCTCCGTTATTCAAGTTCACTGTCAGATTGTGCAGCCAAGTAGGCTCAACCACTACGTCATCATCGATAAAGGCCAGCACATTGCCCCGAGCTTCTTGAATTCCGGCGTTGAGGGCACGCGATTTCCCTGCCCGCAGTTCAAATAAATACCGAAAGCGCCCAGGGTACCGCTGGGAAAAGCTCTTGACTACCTGAGATGTGCGGTCGCTTGAATTGTTGTCCACCACCAACACTTCCCAATCAACCGAGTCGGGAAGTGTGGAGCGTGCCACGCTTTCGAGTGCATTCACCAGGAGCTGGCAACGATTAAACGTGCACAAAATGACCGTGATTTTCATCTTTTCTGCAGCACATCATCGGGTCTGGGCTGGATTTGATTCGCGCCATCCAGCGTTTCGGCATACCCGTGCGATTCGGGCTTTCTCTTGCACGACCACTCTCTGTGAACAGAAATCGGGAAAGTCAACCCGTCGCAGTGGCCACGCAAAACTGCTTATACTCCCTCGCGCTACCAGACTCGAAGGGGTACGCGGTTATTTTCGGTGATCTTCCATGTACTTTGCAACCGCCTACGCCAGTATTGCATTGCGCCAAAAGGCCAAGATGTACTGCACCGATGTAAATCGGCTTTTTGTAAGCGTCATCCGCAGACATCCGCAGGCCGTCTAGACAGATTATGTCGTGTTAACGAAGATGGCCCAAGTGGGCACATTGGGAAGTGCCCACTTGAGGGCCCGTGGACACTACGGAACGGATAGTCGTTAAGAGAGAGCCGCGAAGGCGGCGGTCGGTGGCGGGGCAAGCTGCGCATGGAGCCACAGAAGCAGCGGGTGCGATTTACGTGGAACTTCCGAAGGGACAGCGGAGGTGTTGAGAACCCGTGGTGACAGGATTGCCACCGCAGCCCGGCAGGTCAATAGAAGCTCGGGCGGAGTTTACTTTGCGATCCGATTCAATACATATTGTGCGAGCAAGCGATTAGTGAGCGCATTGGGGTGCGTGTCCTCTGCACTCAGTATGAACTTTGACCGGTCTGTTTTATAGCCAGGCAGGATGTCCTCCACTATGTCGACTGGTATGCCCATTTGGCCAAACCCTTCCCGAAGTTTCTCGTATGTAGCGCGTTGCGCGGCATCCTGATAGGGGTACAAGATGACACGAAACTGGATGCCCGGGTATTCGGCTGTTAGCAGATCTTGGGAGCGACGAACAATAGCGAGATAGAGACGAATGTCATCGTCGGTAACACGAGAATCACTCATGCCGAGCATCCGCCACATTGCCGATTTGTTTAGCTGCCCCGCAATGTGTGGGTTGAGCCCCAAGCGCACCGCCAATGGTCTGCGGTTTTCGAAATTCCCCATCTGATACAACTTACCGTCTGCGGCTTGTACGTAGCGCGGTGCATGTAGGCCCCAAGAAACTCTTCCGGCTGCACGCCACACATGAGTCGGCAGTGCTATGTAGTATGCGTATCGGGGGGGGTATCCACCACTCGCCCCACGATACCGTGCGCAATGGCGGCCAGCATTTGTTCCGATCCATATCCCCCGACACCGAAGTTGATGGTACGGAAACGCCCTCCTGATTGAGCGCCGACCTGGTATGGTAACGTCTCGTCGTCCTTGAGACCTTCGCCGAAGGTAAAGGAGCAGCCGAAGAACAGGACTGTGCCAGCCAAATCATCCTTGCTGTATGGGGGCGCGACCCGGAGACCATTGGAGTCTATTGTATATGTGACATCGAAGAGCAATCCTGCCGGATGGTGGAGCAGTCCAGTCCGATTAGCTTTGGTTGCATGACCCTTAATGCCCTTCGCGGGAATCCATCCCATGATGTCATCGCGAACGTAGAAGTTATCGGAAAAAACCGAGGGAGTGTACTCGCGTGTCACGAGGTAGGCCTCGGCGCCTGCCAGCAGGCATGCCACGATTCCCAGGTTGAACAGGATCGCGCGGAGCCAAGACCCTTTGACACCAAATATTGTTGACCACAGGGCGGCCGCCCATGTAAGCCAACACCAGAAGAAGGGTGCAGGTGCGAATCTCAAGGTCAGAAGCGAGGCCACAATCGCACTTAGAAAGATCGACGCCAGAAGGAGGCATCGGCCCGTTCCTCGCCTCGAGTCGCCTGAGCTAGTCGTAGCGACCAACACAGTTTTCACTAGAACTGACATGCTTCTGCTTGCCTCATTTAGCAACCTTGTTGGGCTACTTCCACGCAGCCACTGACGAAGAAATTGTACGGGGCCAGTTGAAAGTGGAAGCTACCTCGAGCTTCTTCCCGTCCAACATGCACGACGATCCCGAACGCTTCCCAAGTAGAAAGCGCGCTTCATTCTAACAAGTCAGCACCACCTGGTGGGGGCAAGGCTGCACCCGCGTCATCTATAACCAGTACCCAATCATTTGAATCCGGTGGCGTAAAGATTCTTGTTCCAGAATTGGCGAAACTCCCGATCAAGTTCGTAGCGCCAGACGATGGGTTGAACCACCAGCATTTCGCGGAGTGCTTGGAACTCGTAATCATGTTCATAGCCACGGTCAGCGTCGCGGAGTTCGGGACATAGGCTATTATGGTTTGGCCATCATGGGTGCGAGAGGTAACAGTCACTGAGTCTCCAGACCCATAGCCTGCAGTGATCACCGTATGGTTGATGTCCGGAACTAACTTCCAGTGCTCGCGGCTTCGCATCAACCGACCCAAGTATTCTCTTCCGAGTGAACCTGTAGAATTTAGACGATTCTGCCAAGTTTGACCAGGTTGAATGTTGCAGTACTTATAGGTAGCTCCGAAGGGCCAAATAACGCAATTACCAAATACAAATCCTAATTTCGCTCCACCCAGCACCGCCTGGTAGGCTTCGGTTCTCTCTACGAGTTCACTCACTGTTTCATTTTCTAAGTTATCCTCTCCTAGAAACATCGGCAGAAAATCAGTACGCAAGTAGTTGGCGTTTACACTTGCAACCATACCTGGGGCGCCCAGATAGAGAAAATTCAGGTCGATCCAGGATGATCCGGGCATACCGTCCTGTGACGCCGAATTTGGTCCCTGATTTTCAGTTGTCATTAAATGAACGGGGTCTACCGATCTGATTCCGTTAGCGATATCATCCATCTTGGCTTTGAAAATGGGATAATCCTTAAGGTCGCAATCTCCACCCATCATCCAGACAATATTGGGATATGACTTGTAACGGTTCCCAAGGTAAGCACCATACGCTGTTAAGTCGGCGTCTGAAGCTGTTTGCAGTTCTCGACACCATCCAGTCTCGTCAGAACACCATGTCGGCCCGCTGCCTACAAAGGCGGCATTCAGCAACACGGTGAAGCCGTGGGCCGCCGCCCGTTGAACAACGTAATCGAGGTGACCAAAATACGCCTCGTTCATGTTGGTGAAGGCTTTTCCCTCCCCGTCGGCGTAACCGATGAAAGGAACTTGACCGAGAGCATTGCCCGGTGGATCGACGAGGTAAGCTTGGTCCACCGCGGCAACCCAGAGCAGGTTGAAGCCCATGGACTGGCGGGTAGAAAGGTAATATTCAATGTCGGAGTTGCGGGAAAGATTTGTCGCGAGGCTATAAGCTTGCTCGCCCGTGATGAAGACTGGCTTGCTCGTAATCGAATTGACCAAATAGGTCCTATCCGCGCTGAGCGTCATGAACTGACCTGTCCCCGCTTCGGATAGAACGAATGGGGGGCTCACAACAGGGGCGCCACTTGGCGGCTGCGGATTGAGTTTGTGGTGCAGCTTCCGTCGAAGGACTGTTTTGACGCGCCGGACCCCGGTTGGTGGGATTGCCCGAAAGAGTATCGCGGCGCCGATGCAAGCCGTAAATGCAATCACCAACAAAGTCCACCCTACATAATTGATGGGGCGTCTGATCATCCTACTACGCCACGACGCGAGTTTGGTCGAACGTTAAATGCAGATTCCGGCAGTTCGAGAATGACTCTGAGTTTGCGGAAGTCGCGTGCCAGCGTTTCCGTTGCCGTCGGAACGGTCGAAACACCTTTCGTTCCGGTCGACGAAATGAAGCGGTATTCTTTGCAGGTTGCCACCACGGTTCGCGTAACGCTACTCCGCGACCGGGCCAAAGAAAGCGATCTCCCTATCCGCTTTACAACAAGGGTAATCGGAAGGGCGCCCAGCAAAAAGGTGACCCATAGGATGGGGTACCGATATCGATAACTATATTCCACCACGTAATAGACCAGGGGAAAGAAAATCAAACAAATCGCGCACACTATTGCGCTCACGCTGTCTTGCCGGAAAAGAATAAACAAACCGGGAACGCTGAGCAGGGTCACGAGGTAAATCGCGAATCGCTCCGATCTTCGACCACGCCCCACAAGTGAGTACGGCCCCTCGGTAGCGGGCGGCAGCCAAAACGCGATTGTTCTCAGCGCGGAAAGTCTGAAAAATCTGAGCGGATGATCCCTAATCCAAAACTGCGCGTCCCGCAATTTCAGGTCATTGTATCTCGGCTCGCCATATGCCAGGACTTTCCTAGCTTCGTCAATGCTCTCATTCGGATGTACTTTGGCAAAACACCCACTATCAATATTCTGCTGGAATCCAAACATCGCACAATCATTGTTAGAAATGGACAGCTCAAGGCCAAAATTATCGCGGACAGACACTATCCGGTTGAATACCAAATAATTTCTGAGCAGCCAGGGTGCGACAATTAGCAAAGGAAGCAAAACTAGGACCAGATTGGATTTGATGAGCCTGGCTTGATTGTCTCTGAAAGCCAGCCATGTCAACCAGCTGAGCAATATGGCGCCTGCTGCCGGAGAGGTGAGGATCAATGCTCCCATAAGACAGCCAAGTAACCACGCAAGGCGAGTTTCGGGCAAATCCAGGTAACGGCGGTAGCAGCAGGCAGTGATTGCTAGCAACACGGCAGCATAGAGTGACTCCCATGAATACAAGGCTATCGACTCATGGTTGAGCTGAGAAACGGTCCCTACTTTTGCTACGATCCAAAAAATGGCTCCGATGATGCCGTTGAATCTACCCATCCCGAGTGCGTCGCTGAACACCGGGAAAAGCGCCAACTGGGCGGACAGAATTATGGCGGCAGTCAATTCGATGGCATACTTGCCGACACTCCCGCCTCCGAACGCGCGTATCAAAAGCGCAAGGTATGCTGGAAATGCCGGCGCCATATGAGCCGATGGGCCGGTGTCGAGAGTCGCAAACGGGTTAGCAAACTGGCCCTTTTCTGCTAGGTTGTGGGCAAGGCGGTAGCTCTCCGGAGCAGAAAAGACTCTGTCGGTCGAATCGTAGCTTATTCGGTATCTTACTAGACTTACGGCAAACAAAGTAACACACGTCAGTGCGAAGAACTGATTACGCCGAACCATAAGAAAGCTCATAACAGACGAACCCAGTACTCCTGCGCACAGCATAGTCTAATTAGGCTACTTCCACAAAGTCACGGAGCCATGCAGCCAGTAAGCAGGAAGCTCTTTTAGCGGGAATGGGGTCGAAGCAATGTGAAGACGGCGGATGCATGCGTAGAACCATAGCGGGATGCGAGGATGCGGCTCATAAGATAACAAAAGGTCACTGTGGGCAAGGTAGGGTGTGATCTCTGTGAGTGCCGCGTCATCATCCGGTAGCAAAATCACAAGATCTGCAGGATCAGGGCTACTGCCGGTTTGACACTCGAGAGTTCGCCATTCTACGCAGGGGCCGTTCTTGGCGACAGACCTGCTGACCAAAACAACACTCTTCAGTTCGGTGGAATCAACCGTTGCTCCTTTCACAGGAACACCCTTGTAGTTGAGGTAGGAGGCGAACTCCATTACGCGGTAGGGGCTCGCAAACGGGAAGAATACCCTTTGGACATTGCCTGTACCGCTCTGGTATCTCGCTTCGACCACGCGTGCTATTTCAGCCTTTGCATGGATGATGTTTTTCCGCTCGTAAACGGCAAAAGCTGAAAGCGAAATATCCTGAAATAGTATTAGCAGCAAGAAGCTCCAGCCGACTACTTTTCCCCACAAGGGCGTCTTTGCCCACGACAGAATCGCGAGTCGACCGAGATACAGCACCGCGATGACGTCCACTGGAGCCATGAAGTAATCGCTAAACATGTGAAGACAGAGGTAGGAAGCGAAACATGCCACACCACCAAAGGCCAATCCATCCCACAAGAGAGATGGCGTCACCTTCCGGCACCGGATCAGGTAAGTCCTGTAGAGAACGACGCCTACAAACAGCCAAGCCAGAAGGTCCAGTTTTATGTAGGAAAGAATTACTTCTACGATTGGCTGCTGCATTTTGTCAGCGTATTTCATGCTCGGGTGGGGAAGCATGGCCACCAGATAGTAAAGCAAGAACATCACCCCAGATCCGGTGAGGCACAGGTCCAGCCGACTCTCCGTGTCTCGAAGACGACTGTAGTTCCAGCCCGCCCTATCTGCCTTCCGGCAACGCAGAATGAGCCTCCCCACAGAAAAGCCCACGAGGAGGATGAACGCGGTTTCTTTATAATAGATCATGAACTGTGCACAAACCACCGCTGCAACGGCCCATCCGGCAATATGTGTCTGCTCGAAACGCTTAACGCAGAGTGCCAGGCAGACCAGCCAAAACACGACGTTCCGCTCAGGGAAAATCAATCCGCCGAAGCTGACAACAATGGCCGGAGAAATCAGTACGAAGGCCGCAATGGCCGCACGTGTTGTAACGCTTAGGTTATCCATAAGAATGAGGAGGATACAGCACATAATCGGGAGCTGAATGATAGGCAGCGCGTGATAACCGACAACTGTATTTGTAAAGTGCCGTATCAGGTTGAATTCTTGGTGGCCAAGAGGGAAAAAGCGTCCTTCACCTTTCCAGATTGGCGGCGTTATGTCGTGGCCTTTGAGCGTAATAAGGGTGAGCATGTCGTTGTCGGAATAAGCGAAGTCTTCCCATCTCAAATTCACGACGATGTAACACACCAGAACCATGCCCAGCGATATCAGCGCCACGATAGCTTCGCTCGACCAAACGCGGCGCCGTGTCTGTTCGAGATCGGTCGGAACCCCCTCTGCCTTCTCGCATGCTTGAGTCGATTTTCGCCCGACCATCCAAGCAACGACAATGGCGGCCGCAACAGTTATGGTGATCCAAATCGGCCAAAAGTACAAAACTCTGGCTCTCCATACTGTTTGAACAATCTGCCAAAAAAGGGGCATGGAAATCGTCACCTTCAGGCGACGCGCACTGACAACCTAGAGCTGCGAAGACTCAAGCGCGAATTTGAAGGTTGCTGAAGCGGGAAGAGATTGGATTGCAGCTTACGGAAGGATGCATGATCGCTTGTGTTTCTCCGGATTGCATCTATTTTGGGGTAGGAGAGAGCGTGGACGAAAACTGAGAAGGTTCAGCGCTATTTTCGCTCGCGCGAAGTCGAGCTGAGGCGGAAGCGGGAAAGCGCCTCGCCCAAATTCTGGATGAAGCCTCAGAATTGTAAACGTCGGTATCAATTTTAGAGCTGCCAGCTGGTGGAATCGCTTCTATTTCGTCCAATTGAAAAGGTAATCTATGGGATGGGATACCGATAATTGTATTCAACAACGTAATATACCAGGAGGAAGAAAGCCCGGACCTATGCGGGCCCACTTTAACGGTAGGCCCACAAAGTTGTCATACGGATCACCTGAATGGCTGTCGCCGACATTTGGGAGTTCCGCGGTCCACAGTCATGAGGTTAAAATTATGGGACACCATCCAGTTCATATAATTGTTGTAGTCGAAGGCTACGCTAGGAGGATTCACAGTGCCGCGATCCAGCAAGTTGGCCCAGGTATGGGAACCGGTAAGATAAATCGCCTTCCCGCTGGCTTCCGTGAAGTATCTCGGATTAGCAGGATTCACACGCAGAGGCCCAGTGGCACTTTGGGCACGGACGCGAGCCAGCGGTGTGCTTAGGTCAGGGCGGCAGCTAACCGTGAGAGCAATCGCAGAAAAGATCAAAAGTCGCTTTCTTCACGCTGGGAGTTTGGCGGGCAAACGAAAAAATGGTAGCTCTTTCCTAATTCGCGCCGCAACGTGATATTCGGTCATTGCGGCTTTGCGAGATACCTTCCCCCTTGACCAGGGGCCATTGCGTCCTGTTGGAGACTGAATGTGAGGATGTCATGGCCAGCGGCAATCGTAACCATCTGTCTACCTTGACATAGAAACGTTATGGGAGCCGCTACGGTACGGCCACCCGTACTAACACGCCACAGCTCATGGCCCGTCTTGGCATCGAGGGCAAAGAAGATCTCGTTCTGACTTCCGAACACAACTCCGCCTCCTGTACTCAGCAATCCACCTATATTCGTCGCTGAATTGTGATATTCCCATTGCACCTCGCCAGTCAACGGATTCAAGGCGCGAACGGCGCCCTGAGAGCTGGCATTATCAAAGAACTGAAAGGATCCACCCTCGAACAGTTTACCTGCGCGGTACTCATCATGCCGCTTATAAAAAATCCCTCCCCAATCCAGAACCGGAACATACATGAGACCTGTCACCGGACTGAAGGAAGGAGACTCCCAGTTGGTGGCCCCGCCAACGCCCGGATAAACAGTGGTTCCCTGATCCGTTGGATGCGCCGCTGGATTCGGTTCCGGTCGGCCATGGCTGTAGAAGAACCCGTTTCGATTCGCTTGAGCCAGAAGGCGCCGTCGTTTTCCGGTGACGGTTCCATCTAGCAGTACAGGAATCTCGGTGGCATCCCAATCGAAAACATCATGAGGCGTGAATTGAAAATACCATCGGAGTATCCCCTCGTCCGCGTCCAGCGCTACAATGCTGTTCGTGTAAAGGTTGTCGCCGGCACGTCCCTTGTCGTTGAAATTTGGGCTAGGGTTGCCAGTTGGCCAGTAAATCAAATCGCTGTCCGGATCGAAAGAACCTGTCAGCCATGTTGGGCCGCCCCCCGTTCGCGCGGAATTGCCATCCCAAGTCTCTGCTCCAGGTTGTCCTGGCCCGGGAATAGTATTGAACCTCCAGATTTCCTTTCCAGTCGCGGCATCCCGAGCAGTGACGAAACCGCGGATACCGAATTCACCGCCCGCGACACCAGTGACTATCATGTTTTTCAGGGCTAATGGCGCGCCAGTAATACTGTACCCGGTCTTATAGTCAGCAATCTCGACATCCCAGGAGACTTCTCCGGTTGTCATTTCGAGAGCCACCAAATGGGCATCAAGCGTGCCGAGAAATAGCGTGCTTCCGATTGCCGCCAAACCACGGTTTACGTAACCACAGCATAGCGAGAGATGCTCTGGCAGATCTCGATCATAAGCCCAAATCAGATTTCCGGTCTTCGCGTCTAGGGCCTCGACACGATTGGGAGGTATAGTTACAAACATGTAGCCATCCACTACCAACGGGCTCGTCTCAATCGATGGCTCCGGAGTGTTATACTGGCGCATCCACAAGAGGCGCAGGCTGGCAGCGTTAGCCGGTGTGATCTGGCTGTTGGGACTGAATCGATGACTATCGTAGGACCCGGAGTAGGTTAGCCAACTTTCCAGATTTTGATCCGCGGCGCGAATTGTTTCATAGGGTAAGGGCCGCGCTCGCACATTTGGTACGGCTCCCGAATCCAGTCGCAATTCTGAACGCAGCGTCAGCGACCTCATATAACCTACTAGTTGCCACCTGTCGAGCCAGGGCAGATCACTGGCTGGCATGGCTGTTCCTCGAATGCCCAAGGAAACAGTCCTGAAAAGAGCCCAATCAGACCGTGACAGGTGGCGCAGTGAGACCGGAAAAGTTCCGCCCCTGCCGAAATGTCTGCACGGGAATGATACGGGTTTCTGATCGCGGCGTAAGGGTTTGGCGTCTTAGCCAGTTCGGGCAAATTAAAGTGGGTTCCAGGACGGACCATCCTGTAGAGATCCATCCATCCAACATCTGGAAGGGAGCCCGTGACTTTCGACCGAACTATGGACAGACCCATCCGGAGCTTAGGAACAAGGCTCAGGGCGAACACGATTCCAGTCAACAAAAGAAAAACGGCAAGCCGAGCGTATCGGGCCCGCAAATTCAGACGGAACATTAGCGTGCAAGCCTCCGGTCTAGAGCTTTCCTTGCAAAGATTCCTCCGGCGCCCACAGGATTCTCAGCGTTCGTCGGGGACGATGTAAGAATCATGATCCCACTTGTTCCAAAAGGCTTCCCACGTCTTTTCAAGCAGAGCACGAGGGATCCACTTACACAATTGCAGTAAATTAAAGGAGTAATTGATCGACGCCAGCCCTTTCCGATGAAGCTCCCAAAACTCCCTGGTTCTGCCTCGCAACGCGCACCTGCTAAGAAACAGGAAGTAGCGCCGCTCTGCTTCCTTTAGACATCTATTGTATTCCCCTTCGGACAAATATTCCCGACCGTATGTCACCACCGCCAAGAAGCGATAGAAATGCAAGAGACCAAACCCTCGGGCCTGCGAAAGGATCGACTTATCATCAAGACGTGAATACGTCAGGACCTGATGCACAAAGCCGAAGTTCCATGTCTTAAGCAGTTTGAAACATGCCTGCGCGTCTTCGAAGGGCGCGTACCGCTCTTCATAAAGGGGATCATGCGATCGAATCAGCTCGGACCGCAGAAGCAACGAAGTCGGTGTCCCAAACAGATACATATGGTTCAAATAATAGAGCCGACAGACCTCCCGACCGGGCAGTTCCTTGCAGGGATAGGGCAAGCCGTCCAGGGCCACATGCTCGCCTTCAAGTTGATACGCGGCGACAATGCCTACGGTAGGATTCGCCTCCGCGACTTCCACCATACTCCTAACGCAATCCGGAAACAGCCAGTCATCAGCCTGAGCCACCTTGCAGTATTTGCTACCCTGCGAGATGCGGGAAACCGCAAAGTTGTAATTCTGTACCTGAGACAGAAAGGATTCAGTGTGGATTAGTCTAATCTTCTCTGGAAAACGCGCTGCGTAGCTTTCGGCGAGTTCACTCGAACCATCGGTGCTGCAATTGTCCACGAGGAGGTATTCGCAATTCGGATAGGTCTGTTGCAGGACGCTTTCGATACACTCCGCTAGAAACTCCCGGGTGTTGTAGAAGGGTGTTACGATGCTAACCAAGGGTACGGATTGCAAGTTGTATCCTTTGAATTTCTGTACCGATGACTCACCGTAGCGAGAACAACTAAGTTCGCACCGGCGGCCGCTCACCCGCGTACATAGTGATCAGGAAGACCGATGATCACCATTTGCTTGATGAGGCGCTCGATCTCAGGCGACCAGACGTTCGCTTTCATGTCGCGATAGGTATCGTCAGTTAGAACAACGTTCTGGGGATAAAAGCTCACCATCTGGGCGTTCTCGAATGCATAGTGGTCAGATGGGAACCTGAACTGCAACCGCCATGTGCCGTTGGTCGCCCGGCTGGCCTGATAAATGGGGTTGAACCCCAGCCGACCCACCGCGTGCGGCCAGGGAGCGGCATCCGCTGAACGGACCATGATCGGAGGGGTGCCCGGGTGCACTAGGGACAGCCACTTCTCGCTGTCCACCACGTCCGCTGCCCGCGGTCCCACCAGGTCTAAAGGGTCCTGTTGTAGGTACCAATTAAGTAATTCATTCTCTCCAAAGAGTCTCCAGGCCGGATCACGACAGAGACTAAGATACTCCTTTGGCGCAAGCTCGAAACCCTCAGTGGGCTGAACCAGCTTGTTGCCCACCCGAGTCAGCAAGACCGGCTGTCCGGGAGCGCAGCGGACGATTTCGCTCAGTACTAGATCCTTGCGGCGGAAGTAGTGAAATGCGTCAGAGCAGAGCGTGCCCGCGAACGACCCATCCGCAAAGGGGAGGGGCTGGTCGGCGTCCGCACACACGAACCGGTTCTTGGGCGCGACCCAGTATTGCGCCGCCCAGAGTTGAAAGAAATTTCGGTCCACTCCGACCAAGTTCTGCGCGGCGCGTGACTCCGACAGATTGTGCCCCAAATGTCCGAAGCCGCAAGCCAAGTCCAGGAGCGGTTTCTTCCGAGCAGGCAGATAACTCGTCAGCGCCAAGGTCGCGAGGTGACGAGGCTGGGCCAAGCGATAGAAGAAGTAGTTAAACATGTCTCCCCCCACCGGGGAGAATCGTCGAAAGAACAGGTCGAACCAATCCTCCGCAGTGAGCGCGTCGCGACTCGCGAGACACCACCTGCGCAGTTGTATCCGGCGTAGGCCGACCAAGAGATCCCGAACGAGCCCACTCTGCCAAAGTCGCCGTGGCGGAATCCGGTCGAGCAGCTTGATCGACAGAGGAAAGGCGATGCAAGAGAGCAGGGCATCGAGTCCGCGGCGAGCCAATACCAGGCGAGTCAATTCCTCTGTCGATGCTCCCTTGTACTGGACATGGCCTTGGGTGTGCTCGAAGGCTCCGACCGTGCCGCTCATCAAGATGCAAATTCCGTCCACAACTGGGTAGCGGCTGCAGTGGCAGCGAAGGAGCCCATACTCGCGGAAATGCGGCAGACCCTGGTCAACCTGCTGGAACTGGAGCTGCTGACGGCAAGAGGGACAGCGCAGAATCCGAATTAGTTGATCAAACGTGTATTCCTTGCCTAAACGAGCCGTCATGCGCGACACCTTGTTCGTCGGACAGAGAGAACGTGTGAACCGGAAGCCGCTCGAAGTCTGGTCGGGATTCGGTTCATTTAGTGGTCATCTAGGGGCCGCCATTTGGTTCGACAATGCGTTTTCGCCTTCTCGGATAGCAGAGACATTTGGTTCAACCCTCTCAAGCCAAATCTCCCGCCAGAATGGATAAATACTCCTGGGACAGAATAGGCGGCATTCGCTGTAACGGGACTGGCAAATGACCGAATCCAGGATGATACATGGTGTCTTCATTTCCTGTATTTTCCCTGTTTGTTCATTTATTATTCTAGTAACACTCTTAAGGACTCGGTAGACGCGACCGCAATACGGAACCATCTCGGGCCCCCAGTACATGCCCCGATTCCTACTGCTGGTGTCGATCGTTCGTAGGATCTCCTCATGTGACTTGACGCGCACAAGTTCGCCCGGTCGTAAATTCAGCGCTATTGTCGGCGTCGGCTGTCCCTCCGGGATGGTTCCGGTTTTTCGCGGAAACCGCGTGCCCCGCCACAAGGGATGGAATCGGTCGTAGAACCATTCCATAGCAGGTCCAACTCCGATGCCGGCTTGACTAAGCGTGTAGTAGAGAAAGTAGACTCCGCCGCTAATGATCCGCCAGAAACCTACGTTTCCCGATTGATAGTCTTCGATGTACTGTCGGATATTCCACCACGCGAGACCAGAAGTCGAGAAAGGTAGTTGGGTGGCTTGGCAGGCGTACGAGAGTTCTCCGCCGTCTGGGTTGACGACCATCGTCCGAGCCCAGACGTCGGATTCCGTACAACTCGAGGGCCTGTTCGCAGTGTTCGTAGAGCCCACGACTGCCTCCGTGGGAACACAATCATCTTTAGGCGGATTGTTGCTGATGGGCTTCAACCATGCTTCCTTCCAGAAGAGGAGACAACTAGCCTGGCACCCGCCGTGAGCATATCCGTCACAGCGGGTTCCGAGATGGACTGCCTGGTCGACCCGACGCCCGCGGACAGGAAAAACTGTATCGCAAGTCTTGTGTGCCCGCTTGTAAACCTGGTACCTCTTCCCGCAAAACTGGAACATCTCCGGCATAAACGGCATGCCGTTGAGCTGGCAGTTGCTGTCGAGTGTCCGCAAGATTTCTTCCTTGCTTCGTACTTCGACCCAGTCACCTACTTTGAGTTTGCGCGTTTTTCTCTTCATGTTTATTTGGATCACAGATTGGAAACGGTCAATCCCCGCATCATGGGAGTCTCCATTCTTCAATGAGGAACCGCTGCGCTTTCATTAGCCCTCGACTGAGGAAGCTACTTTTCGCTGAACTATTTGCTTTACCAAATCGAGATAGAAGTCTTTCAGTCCCATCACGAATATCAGAAGCCCAACGTACACCGACGACATGATTGCCAATTCGATGGCTAGCAGCCAGATCGGGGCAAGCGCATTCTGGAAAAACAACCGAACGAGCCACGCAGCACCTCCAGCAAGAGCGCCAGCGATCAGTGGCCGTTTAATGGAGTCCCAGTAAGCCCCAGGCGTTATTCCCGTTCCGCGGGTGGCCCAGACTACAATTGGCACGAATAGGAGAACCATTGCCCCAGAATACCCCATCGCGACTCCTGTTGGCCCGCTGTGTATGCCAACCAGAATGCCGAGTATCACGACTGGGCATATCAGCAATGCTATTTTGAGGCTGCGTTCCACCCGGCCAGTGGCCTGCAAAAGCCAGGCGAACGGATTGACCAGCGCGAACACTAGAACAGTTGGCGTGAGCAGGCGAAACACCGGGGCAGCTTC
>WNFP01003924.1_pt1 | contig 14788 bp, 7 predicted proteins | sample 5400201 | NCBI WGS metagenome assembly WNFP01 (sample SAMN13153355, study PRJNA577476) | soil metagenome | isolation source: 115 cm saprolite under Madrone tree | place: USA:California | collected 2016-06-14
AGTGCATGAACACAAACGAAACAGTGTATGAATCGACGGGACGAAAACCCGCGCGCAGAAGCGGGACGCGATTGCCGTCTGGCCCCTCGACGGGTTTCACTTTTTCTCCGGCAACTTCGGCGGAGAGAATGCTCGCGCCTGCGGGCAAGGCCACTTTCAAGAACGGCTGCGCCTGATTTTTGATGGTAAGTTTTATTTCGGTTAACGACCTGCCCTCCGTGGTTACGAGCGTAGTGACTACCGCGCGTTCGGCGACGGCGGCGAGCACGCTGCTGTCCGGAAAGCGAGTCCATTCGAGAGCGAGAGCGGGCTTTTCGTTCGGCTGCTTGTGATAACGAAACGCCGCCTGCATCGGAAAACGCGCGAGCGAACGTAAGTAAGGATTCATTTCCTTGAAATCCATGCGTTTGAGGCCCCCCGCTTCGGTGGCGGTTAATTCAATCGTTCCAGCGCCTTCGACGAGAACTTCGCCGGTTTCCCGTTGAGCATCTCTAAAACTAAGAAATGGCGCGTCCGCTTTTGTCGCGGAGATTGATTTTTCCATGGAGATTAGGAACTGGTGGCTGCGCTGCGCGGGGCCGGTGACTCTCAGGGTCAACACGCCCGATTCGAATTCGCTGGTTTCCACGGATGCGCCCGTCGCTCCGTTGATTTCGAATCCTGCGGGGACTTCAATTTGAAATTGAGAGGGTTCGCCTTGCACGACGGTAATGTCGGCGAGGGCGGCGATTCGAATGTCCGCTTCGCTGACGGAAACGAGCGTCTTCACGTCCGAGAGAAAACGCACTTCTTTTGGCGCGACAGGGGCGGCAGTTTCACGCGTTGTCCACCAGATATTCGCGGGCTGTCCGGGGACAAGCGTCGCTTCGATGGCGGTTTGCCCGTTCTCCGAGGACCGGGAGGTGATGAGGCCGGGGCTGATTCGAACGTTGGTGTGGTCGCCGGGAACAACGAGCGCGAGCCGCACGCTACCTGCTGACGGCACGGGGAGACCGAAGGAGGCGCGTCCCGCTTCAATGCTGAGTGGAAGGCCGGCATCTAGCGCTACGGCGAAGTCCGCCGGTCCGGTGAGAACCGCCGTGTGAGTTCCATTTTCCAATTCGAGAGGCAAGCCCTTCCCTTCCTGGCGGGCGTCGAGAATGGCCATGCCAGTCGTCAGAGGAATCTTGGTCGCGCCCTTGTGAAGAATTTCTCCCTGCAATTGCACCGTGCCCTGCACCGATTCGTTCGCCACGCGGAACTTCAGGTCGGCGCGCTTCATGGTGTAAGGAACCGGCGGCGTGTCCAGTTTCCTGACAGGCTTGCTTGCGAGTTCGACGAGCCGATTGTATTCGTCAAGGGGAAGCGTGACGTTGCCCGAAGCTGGTACGGGAGGAAGCGCAACATCGTCCGCCGCTGCTGCAAAACCCGGGAGCACCAGCATCCAAGCCAAAAATATTGCGAAGATCTTTTTCATTTGCCACCTGCCTTTTTCTCGTGCTGATACGTTAGTCCTGCTGAGGGAGCCTGATTTTCGCCGGTCAGTTCGGAGACCAGGTAGAGTGAAGGTCCAAACGCGGGGAAAGAAACGCGGATGGGAAGAATTCCGGCGCGCTTCCCCGCCAACGAGTCCGCTCTGAATTTATCGAGTAGCGCCTCAGTTGCAACCTGCGAGCGTTTTAATTTGGTTTCGTCCTTGCTATCCATGTCGGACAACGCTGGGGCTGGACCGGCTGAGGGCGTGACGGTGGCAACGATTCCGCCAGCCACGCCACCGTATGTCACTGGAGCATTGAGCGCGGACGAGAGTGGATTCTCATACGGTTCCATTCGAAACGCGCCAAGTTCCGGCGTCACTTTAAAAAGTGGCGGATGATATACGAGGAGTCCCGTGCGGGAGACGGGCAAATCAAGAGCAGGCAGCGCTAACTTGAACTGGCCTTTGTCATTCCACGCGGTGCCACGGCTCAGATAGACAATTTCCACCGCAAACTCCGGCGCTTCTTCGCCGGCGCGCGCTTTGTCCAGTGGCAAGAGCAGGCTGCCGTCCGGCGACTGCCCCGGCCGCACCGCTTTGCCCGCCAGCGAGGCGCTCCAAAGCGTGGCGCCCGGCGGCAACGTAATTTTCAGGAAGTTGCGCTGGTTGTTTCGAACGGCATAGCGCGCCTGGACAAGTGATTTCCCTTCGCTGCTGATCAAAACCTGGTAGCGGGCTTCAGAAACGTTAGCCAGCAGAACGGCTTGAGGCGTGTAGCGTGCGACATTCAAGCTGAGCGACCGCGCCAATTTCCCATCACCGGTTCGAAACCGGAACGCCGCGAGCGATGGAGACTGGCGATTCGAAACCATTTCGCCGAGGTCGGTGGCATCGGCGCTATCGAGCCCTTCGGATTTGAGATCCTTGATCTCCCCGGCGCCGAGAACTTCCACGGCGACACCGCCGGTTTCGCGCTCCGTGTTGAGCAGGCGAAGGAGAGGAATATCAATCTGCCCTTCGCGGGGGCTGTGAGTCTCTCCGGTCACGACGAATCGTGCGTTTTGCTCTACCGGTTCCAGAAATGTCACGGAGAGTTCGTTGGCTTTCACTTCCCAATCGGCCACCATGGCGCCCAGAACCTGGTTGATCGTGACTTTATCGGGGATTTGAATTTTTGCCACGCGCGCCGCACCCTGGGTTACTTCCAGGTTTACTTCGGCGTTGATAGAAGTCGAGTCTTCGCCGAGACCCAGAAGCTGCGTCAGCGATCCGCGCATGCGCAAAGGCTGCGTGGCGCGGTGGTCCTCGGTCTTCCTGCGCCAAGCGAAGGTGAGCGCCTCGTTTCCGCGCCCGTAAGCGATCCACTTGCTTTCCGAAGCGGTTTCGGATTTCTCAGAGAGCAGGCCGCCGGTAAGCCGGACATCCACGCCCTGGCGAGGAAGCTGCACGGACGCGCGCGTTACACCAGAGACGGTTGAAGGCAGGGTGAAACTCTCTTCGCCGTTTACAGACGACACCGGAATGGCAATATCAAGCAGCAAGATTGCGCGGCCGGAATGAGAAAGGAGCGCGGAGAGCTGGCTCCCCGCTTTGCCGCCGACGCTGGGAACGAGAGAAACGAGCTTGCCGTCGAGCCTGGCTTCGCGAACCAGAAGACCTGCACGGCCGGAAGCAAGTTCCCCATCGATACGCAAATCGTAATCAACGCGCGTAAGTGTGGCTTCGACGGGAGGCGGCTCCGGGTCGCGTTCAATGGGATAAGCCTTCGCGTGAAGGGTGCGGTATTCCTCGACAGGCAAAACGACCCAGCCCGGCGAGTGAGCGGCGGTCTGACCCAAGACGTTGGGCGCAGAAAGGATTACCAGCGCAAGCAGATAGGCACAGAACAGGGACAAACCAGGCCTTTTTTTCAGCGGGAAAGTTGCTGCAATTCGAACGGGCATAGAAGTAGCCTCCTCATCTTCACGATGAACGAGCGAGTGATTTCTTCGTGCGACCCGGGGACGGAGCGTCCTTTTGAGCTGGTAGGATGGCGAGTTGCGCGAAGATGGTTGTTCCATAAAATAATTCCTTCACAAAAATCCCAACGAGTAAGGCATACGGCTGCCGGGACTCTCTGATTAGAACGGCGAGGGAACTTTTTCTTGCAGGGCTTTGCGGGGCTTTCTCAGGAGGCAATTCCAATTCCAGTTGCTCCGAATCATCTAGCGAGCCATCATCGACTCCACAGTGTTGGGCATTGTGCGAAAGGGGAAACCGCTACCGCTCAACTATGGGAGATTTCGAGTATGTCGAGTTCGATGTGACGACAAAAGCCGTTATCGGCGCCGAGTTGCTCATCGCGCTGGAGCAATGACCAAAGCAATGACCAGCACAATGATGCATGGCGACTGAACGTTTCCTAACTGCGCAGATGGTGAACCAGCGGATAAGTAAGCTAGTTCGGCGAGCTTTGGGTGGCGGAGGCCCCCGGCATCATGGGTACTTCGAGCATTCCCTTGGAGGTGTAATCGATGGGCACCACACGATAACGATAAATCATCCCGTGTGCGCCCACCACATAACCGCGGTCCGGAGTTGGCAGGCTGAAGGAGATTACAGGTGTGGGAAAGCGAACCGCGCGGGACGTCCAGTGTTTTCCTCCATCAACGGTGTAGGCCCACGTTCCGCCGAGGCAGGACCAACCCACTTCGCGGCCGGCAAATTTGACCTTTGGAAAACCCGCCTCAAGTTTGGCAATCACGCCCTGCCAGTTATGGCCTCCGTCGGTCGTACGGTACAACTTACCACCGGAGCGGACTTGGTAGCCGGTATTCGCATCGAGGAAAAACAAATCGAAGACGCGTTGATCATTGGGTTCCTCGGGCCCCACAAGAACATTCCAGGTGGCTCCGCCATCTTCCGTCTTTGCCGTGATTCGAGGATCGCCCATGGCGTAGCCCACCGCTTCGGTCGGAAAATAAAGAGCCCAAAGATCACAGTTTTTTTCCTGCGTTAATCCTTGAACTTCCATCTTTGCGTGGCAGGTAAAAACTTGCTTCCAATTGATACCGCCATCCTCGGTTGCGAAAGTTCTCCCTGCGATGACGCGGAATCCTTTCAAATCGGAAACGAAAAACTCCTTTCCCCGGATGTCCCCGGTCACCTGCTGCCAGGACTCACCGTCAGTGGTGCGAAATAGAGTGTTCCACGTCATAGCCCAGCCGTGCGTTGCGTCCTTAAAGAATGCGTCCTTGAGCTCGCCGCCTTCAGCATGGGGATCGCCGCCGAGTTCCGCCGTCCAGTTGTTGCCTCCATCCTTGGTGTGAAGGATCGTCCCGGCTGCGCCGGTCACCCAGCCTTCCTCTTTACTCACAAAATAGACATCGAATAGAGTCAAGTCCTCTTTGTAATTTACCGGCTCCCAGATGGCTTTGAATTTGGGCTGTGATGCTCTTTGTGCGGCAGTCGTTGATTTTTGCGCGGGCGTCCCGGCACGCGGCGTTTGGGCTAATGTGAGACTCATACCGCAGAGAAGTACGATAAAGACTGAGACAAATCGTTTCATAAGCCTTCCTTTAAACTCGAAATCATCCCCGTTTCCGTCTGAACGTTGAATTACCCTGGTGGCTGTGACACTTGGCCGGAATTTCCCTTTTGAGGTTCCCTTTGGCCCGAAAGCCTAGCCGCCCTGCCCCGTCCTGTCAATCGCAAGTCGGGCGGGCGCCTGTGGAGTAGTAGTGCGGCTCGGTTTGGCCGTTCCGCGGAGCCACCGTGCCGGTTTTGGACGCCACACTCTGTCTCGCCGCTGATACTTCCCCGCTGGACGGCGTGCGAGCGCTTGTTTGCAGCCGGAATTGTTGTGCCGTTACTTGTCAACGAATCTTCCGTGTGCTACACCGTGTAGCTAACCTGGTTCTGGAATGAAAGGGACTGAAGGTTGCGTTCCGCCTGGAGCGTAGCGCCGTTTCCCAAGTACTGACCACAAGCACAAATCGAGAAGGCAATTTGCAGGAGTGCCGGGCGAACGCGAGGGAAATTATTGGGAAACTCCTGTTCAAATTAAGCTGCGGAGTGCATCCATGACTGCCACCATCAAGTTCATTTCCAATGCTGTTGGAGACGGGCTGCACAATGACCACAATGATGTCGGTGCATTGCAGCAACTTCTTCTAGCTGCTGGAGTACACGTTCACGGCGGGGCCGACCGTAGGTGGGGAAAGAGCACGGCAGGCGCGTTGAGCGAATATCAAAAGAAAAAAGGAGTCCCTCAGAAAGCTCGCGTGGATCTGGGTGATGAATTATTACTTAAGTTGGCGATGGACGCAAAAATTCTCATTCCTATGCCTGGACTCGCCGGGGTGTCTGGCCTGCTTCAAACCCACAAATGGTTCGCAGACAACGGAATCAAATACCAGCAGGGAGCGGAGTCGGGGGGCGGCAATCGCGCCATCTATGGTTTGGAGGGTACGAGAAGTTATGCGGTGCAGACCACGGATTCAGAGTTTCGTGCCGGTCCAGTGCAAATGGATTGCACAACCTATGTGAATCTCATGCTATCCATTTATATCCAAGGGCATGCCCACATGGCGCCGTACGAAGCGTCGTGTAAGGCCTACGGAGAGGCCAGTAATAATCACTGCGCCCGCGAGCGATACGGTCTCCAGCTTGTCAACCGGCTTGAGGGGCAATTCCCCGCTCAGAAGAAGGTGAATTATTTCAAGACGGCCGATCAGATTATTGAAGCCACGCGCAATTCCGCGGGAAGACTCTTTGTGCTTGAAGTCGGAGGCGGGTCTCTGGGCGGCGTAAAACATATGGCGTTGTATCTCAACGGGGACGTCTATGAATGCACGACCCACCAGCCGAACTCCGCTTGCATAAAACGCAATATTGCGTTGTTCATGGCGAATAAACAAGCCCAGATCATTTATCTTTTTGGACCCCGTTGACCGCGGCCGTTCTCCTGCTGGAAGAAAAGCTTGGACATTCGCAGGATGACTTCATTGACGAACTGCCAGCAGATTGAGGAGCCTTGCAGGCCGAGCATATCCACGGCGCTCTCACTGCGCCGATCTGTGTAGCGACGCGCACTTGTTAGTATTGCCTGACCCACTCGTCTCCGCCTCGAGATTGCTTTCAGACACATCATCGAACCCGCTAAGTGCCGCGACTCTACGGCGCCAATTCTGCTAAAATCCTCGCTCACGGGGCCCCATCAGTGGAGCGGTTAGGCAAATACGAAATCATCTCGGAGATTGGCCGCGGGGCGATGGGCGCCGTTTATAAGGCCCGCGATCCCTTGATTGGCAGGCTCGTTGCCCTGAAGACTATTACGTCGGGCATGACCGCGCAGGCCAATTCGCTGGAGCGCTTTTATCAGGAAGCGCGCTCCGCCGGCGCTCTCCAACACCCCAATATCGTGACCATCTACGAGCTGGGCCACGAAAATAACACGCCCTTTATTGCCATGGAGTTCATTGAGGGGGGAAGCCTCGACCATCTCATCGAAGAACGCCGCATCCTTCCTTTGTCCGTGAAACTCGGATACATCGTGCGCGTCTGCGAGGCGCTCTCCTTCGCGCACCGGCACAACGTCGTGCACCGGGACATTAAGCCGGCGAACATCATGGTCACCAAAGAAGGTGCGGTGAAAGTTGTGGACTTTGGCATCGCCCGGCTGACGGATATGTCCTTGACGCAGCCGAACATGATGATCGGCTCGCGCGCGTATATGTCTCCCCAGATGTACAAGGGGGAGCGCGCGGACGCGCGCGCGGATATATGGGCGATTGGGGTCACGCTCTACGAATTGCTCGCCAATCAAAGACCGTTCACAGGCGACAGCGAAGCGGAGTTGATGTTTCACATCATATCCGACGATCCTCCGGCGCTGCAGTCCCTTTCTGTGGATTGCCCGGAAGAGCTGTCGCGTGTGGTCGGGAAAATGCTGGTGAAGAAAGTGGAAGATCGCTACCAGTCGATGGATGAAGTCTTACGCGACCTCGATCCTCTCTGGAAAACTGCCCAGCACGCAACCGTGGCGGGACTGCTTGCGGATTGCCAGCAGTTGTTCGACGCGAATGACCTGCAGAGAGCGCAAGCGATGCTGCGCAAGGCGCTGCAAATCGACGTGGGGAATACGCAGGCGAAGAGCTTGATGGAAAAGGTTACGTTGGAACTCCGCCGCAGCCAGCTACTGCCCAAGATCAACGAACATCTGGATCGCGGCCGCGGCTTCTTGCGCACGGGAAAATTGCGCGAGGCTCGGGCGGAAGTGGACGCGGCGCTCGGCCTGGACTCGCGGCTTGAGTCCGCGAAGAGTTTGTTCGCCGAAGTGGAGGCCGCTGCAGCCCGGGCCCAGGAGGTGCAACAAAAGCTGAGGCTTGCAAAACAGAGATTGGCGGAAGGAGCGCTCACGGAAGCAGCCACCGCTCTTGGACAGGCGCTCGATATGGACAGCGCCAACGCCCAAGGGCAGGAACTTCGGCGGCTGATCGAAGAAGATCGGACCCGCCGGGAGAAGCGCAAGAAGCTGAGTGAAGTATTGCATCAGGCAAGAACCCTGTGGACGGCATTGAACTACGAAGAGTGCCTGAAGGTTCTTTCCGAGGGGCTCCGGGAGTTTCCGGGTGAACTCGAATTGATCAAGCTGCAGGAGATGGCCCGTCACGATCTTGAGGATCTGCAAAAACAGCGGCAGCTTAGCGAAGTGCGGAAGCTTCTCGGACAACAGGAATTTGCGCGGGCAAGAAAAATCATTGACGCACTCGCAAAATCGCATCCGCAGGACTCCGCCGTGACCAATTTGCAGATGCTGGTGCTCGACGGCGAAAAGGAAGAACAAAGAAACATCCGCTATAGCAAGGAGCTGTCCGAGCTGCGGACTCTTCTGAGCAACGGCAGATTTGGCGAAGCCATGAACAAGGGAGATGCACTCCTCCGCGAGTATCCGGACGAGTTCGAATTGAAGGAACTTGTCGGGTACGCGCGGAGCGAGGTAGCTCACCAGGAGCAGCGCCAGAAGGAGAAGGATTGCGAGAAGGAGATTCGCAGCTTCATTGCGCAGGAACATTTCCGGGAAGCGGAAGCGGCGGCGAAGCGCGCGACGCTGGAGTTTCCGAAACTGGAGGTCTTTCGACTGCTTGCGGAAGAGGCCGGGCAACAGAGGCAGGTGCAGGAGCAGCGCGAGCGCGCGCGTCAAGAAATGCAACGTCGTATCGATGAAATCCAGGGCAACATCAAACAGGGAAAAATCTCGGACGCGATCGATCTCGCACAACAGACCTTGGGGACATTCGGCCCGGACCCCAAGGTGGCACAACTCCTGCAAGCGGCCTCATCAAAACAGGCGGAGCGCAAGAAAAAAGAAGATCAGGATCGCCAGATCGCCGCGGCCCAGACGCTGGTTGATGCTGGGAACTTCGCGGGCGCCACTCAGGTGCTGAGTCAAGCGATGGCGACGCAACTTTTTGAGCGTTCCGATGCGCGCGTGCAACAACAACTGCGCGCGATTGAGCAGCTCTCGAATTCCGCCAAGCCGCGACCCGTGACGGAATCGCGGCCGCAATCAACATCGCCAATTCCCGGTGGCATCCCCGCCGGGGACGGCAAAAATCCAGAAACGGCCGCTCGCCACGACGCACCTCCTCCCGAAACGGGCACGTCCGCGTTTTCCGCCACCATGGTGCTTGGATCGCAGTCCGCAGGAACAACGGCGAAGACGCCGCTCGCGCCCCGCCCGGATCGCGCAGAAAAAGATGACCGTTTCTCCAGAGACTCCGTCCCTGCCCCGCGCACTCCCGTCTCCGGAAAAACGGCAGGCGCAAAGGCGTCCGAGAATGTCGCCACTGGAAAGGCGGCGGACAAAATATTTGCCTCAGGCCCAACAGAAATTGTTCAGTCTGCCCCGCGCGCCGCGAAGCGGCCGTTGATTCCGCCGGAAGTGTTGGCGCAGATGCAGGTGCTCGTCAAAAAACCCGCGGTGCTGGCTGGGCTGGGCGGCGCGTTGATTGTCCTGGTGATCCTTGCCCTTGTGGTGGGACGAGCGAGAGGACCAAGTGAGAAAGAGAAGAAGATCCGCGAGCAGGCTGAACTGCTTTGGAACAATCATCAATTCGAGCAGTCCGAGCAGGCTTGGAAGCAACTCGAACAGTTGCACGGTTTCTATGGAAAAGAAGCGACCGGACAGATCAGCCAGATTGAAGAAAAGCGCGGGACCGAAAAACGCCGATTTGACGAGGGCGAAAAATTCCTGAAAGAAGAAAAGAATTATGGCGCCGCGTCGCAGGCATTTGAAGAAGTAATCGGGATGAACCTTTGGCTTGCCGAGGAAGCGCGAGGCGAGTTGGCGGCCGCGCACACATTCGGCAGCAGACAAGACATTCACGCGCAGGAAAAACTGCACTTCGACCAGGGCGAAACGTTTTTTCACGGCGGCGATTACGAGAACGCGCGAAGAGAATTTCAAATGGCGCTCGACCTGAAAATTCCGGACTCGACGATCCGTCCGCCTGCCGAAAATTATCTCAAGAAAATGCGGCAGGCCGCGGACTCCAAGAAACTTTATGAAACGGCGCTGGCAGACATCAAGAATGAAAACTGGGCGCAGGCGCAGCAGCAGTTGCAGGAAGTGTTGAACCGCAAGGCGGCGATGAGCACAGAGGCAAAACAGAGGTTGAGCGAAGTTGCGACGGCGCAAAAAGCGCAGGAAGCGTTCCGCCAATCGCTTTCAGGCGGAGCATACAAGAACGCGAAGAGCCAACTGGATGGAATGCAGCAGTGGCCGAAGACAAAAGCACAATTGTTGCAAGAACTACAATCCGCCGAGCACCAGCAAGCAACCAACATGGACGGCCGCGCAAAAAGTTTGCAGGCCAGCGGAGACCTCGACGGCCTTGAAAGCCTCCGGAATGAACTGCACAATTTTGCCGGGCGCATCGAGGATACTTCCCTTATTAAATGGGCGAGCGATTTGGATAAGTGGCTGGACAACGCCGCACAGCAAATGAAGGCGAAGCAGAGCGACAAGACCGTATTTGACGCCGCCGTTGCGGAATTTAACGCCGTGAAAGAAAAAGGTGATGCGAACCGGCTGGGGCACGAGGTCAGGGACAAATTTCAGAAAATTGCCAAGGGTTCCGGAACATATCGAGAGCAGGCGCAGGCGTATGTCGACAAAACAATTCCTGCGGCAATGCAGGAAATGACCAAGTCGCTTGGGCCTGGAAAAATGATCGTGCCGGCGATCGTTTGTGCGGGCGGGCAAGCCGGGACTGCTGCCGCGGGCAGTGCGCAAAGCGTGTCCTGCGCGCAGATGGACGCCGATATTTCGCTCCAGTGGATCGGGACTCCGACTGTGGAATTCCCAAGCTCGGCAAACCAAGCCGGGAAGTTGCCCTATACGCTTCGCCTCATTGCGTTCGTGGATGCGAGTGGCAAGGTGAAAGTCGAGAAAGACGGAAATGTCGATAATGACTTTTTCAAGAAGGCCAAGGATGCGTCGAAGAACTGGAAGGCCACGATTCCCAAGGCCAGCGGCAAGCCGGTCAGAGTCAGCTTTCCGCTGGCGATCACATTCCAGAAGTAGCGATCTGAGAGGTTTTGAGTGATCGGCGAGATTGCTAGTTAACAATAACTGCCCCTCCCCCCTGTTTTTCATAAGTGTTGCTGATAAAGGACTTAGTGTCTTTGTAAGTGGTTTAGAATCAACACTTGCAGACGCCTGTGTAAGTGTTGATTCTAAAGGGACTTAGGTTGCACTAAAATTGTGCAACTCGCGGGGAGTTCTTCCTAATCCGAGGGAAATGGTTACGAGCGGAACAGCGGTAAGGTCGGAAGAAAAGCGGCGGATAGCCGCCACACTCCAAAATAGATTGATACCTGAAGAGTATGGTACTCGCGTAGATAGTTGTTGTCAAGAAAAAAGGAACCGGCCTCAAAAAGGGAGGCGATAGGGCGGCGGGTGGGGATTAGTCCTTGCGGGAGAAGGAGATGGCGGAGAGGACGGAATCGTAGACGGGACGAAGGGAGGGGAGATCTTTTTCCATGGAGGTGAGGGTAAGAACTCCGATGGTGGAGCCGCTGCGAGCGTAGACGCGGTGGTAGTAGATGGACTGGCCGTCCTTGGTGCTGTAGCGGACTTCGAGGGCGACGGTTTCGGCAGAGCCGGGGATGGTTGGGGGGAGAGTGGCGTCAATTTTGGGTTCGCGGAGGTATTCGCGGAACATCTTGGTTTGCGCTTCGACGTACTGTGGGAGAGTGATGCCGGGGCCGAGGGGTTCCTCCATCGCGCCGATGTTACTGGGGAAGGCGTCCTTTACATCTTGTTGAATGCCAAGACCTTCCTGGATCTGCCAACCGTTACGAATCTTGTGAAAGGCCCAACTGCCGATAGCGAGGGCGGGCGGCTGGCCGAGGCGTGGCGACGGCGTCTGGACGGGTGCCGCCGGTCTTGGTGCTTGAGCAGCCGGGCGCTGGGCAGGTCGATCTTGGACTGCCGGAGACGGTGCGGGAGCTTCGGGCGGCTTGTAAGTCCTATCCGGCGAGGGCATGGGAGGGGGAGGAATGACCGGCGGGCGAACCGGGGCCGGAGCTGGACTCGGGATTTCTCTTGGGGCTGCGGCCAGCGGTTGGGCAACGGCTTGCGGGCTAGAGGCGACTGCTGGGAGCTGGTCGTCGGGAACGATGCGGACGAGGAAAACGGTTTGGCCGGATTTGATTTCGTCGCCGCTGGCGAGCATGGCCTCCTGAATCTTTGCGCCATTCAGATGGGTGCCGTTGGTGCTTTTCTTGTCGATGACGCGGCAGCCGTTGGGACCGCACTCGACGGCGAAGTGAATGCCGGACATGTGGTTGTCGTGTGGGATGGCGAAATGGGCGCGGTCGGGGGCGCGGCCGATGAGCATGGATTGGCCAGTCGCAACGCGGAGTTGCTTGCCTGCAAAAGGCCCGGCTTTGATTTCAAGAACTACGCCCACATGAGCACCTTGTCGAAGTCAAACGTCCCATAATCTCGACCACGGACGAAAGCACAAATTGGAATTGTCAAACTGGCGAAAGAGCCTTGTTCAGTGCGGGGGAAGTCTGCGATCGCAGTCGTCCTGCCGAACTGACAAAACCCCCGAGAGTGAAAGAATCTTTTCGGCGAGGTGCTGCGCGGGACGGGGCCAGGAACCTCGCAATGCGAGGACCGACTGGCCACCAACTTTCCGCTCCGAGAGGACCATTCCTTGCTGATGCTCGATCCACCCAATGATGAGATGTATGCTCTGGCACTGGACCAGCTTAGTTTGCACAGCAGGCGGGTAAAAAGGGCTATATTCGTGAAGCGGCAGCGCCAGCAAAATCTGCCCGCGCGCAGCTTGATGGCCCCGTACTTTGCGCACGAATGGTAGTTCTCTTACGACTGGGTGAACGTTGGGGGGCTCGTCCAGAACAGCCCGGACCACTCGAATGGTATTTGGCTCCTCCCAAAAGACGTAAGCGAAAGCCGGATCGACAACCTGCTCATCTCCAGCGAAGTTTGTCATCACATCCCACACATAGATCGTTTTGTCGTCATTGTTCTCGAAGGTGTAGTCGATGATCAGACGGCTGTTAGATTGAGATACCTTGGCGGAAAGCGACACGGGTCCTCCCTGTTTGGGATTACTGGCCACGGCGGTCAACACACCCCCCAACACAGCAAAAATCAAAAATTCAGTCCGTAGTGGCAGACAAATCATGATCTGTGCGCTGGAACCCAGCTCCCATATCCTTGAGAAGATTGTTCTCGGTCATAGCTTTACCAGCGTGATCGTTGATTCCGATAGTCTGAGACTCCTCCTGATTACTCGTCGGTTCCTTCAGATCAGGATTATCTCTCAGATTCGCCCCGTTCGAATTGTGAACTGCATGAATCATCTCATGACCTAGCATCGACTGAACTGGGTAATCCACTTTCTTACCGTTCTGGTCAGTCATTTGGAGCTTCACGTCTGGATTGTAACTTATGGTGGTGTCACTACCTTTCTTGGGATCCTTGGCGCCCGCGCGGTCAACGGGACCCGCGAGTGCGCCGTTTCTCTTGGCTGTGGCCATGTCCAGAGACTTTATGGTGACCTTGTGTTTTCCCTTGTCCAAAGCATCGAAGATGCTCTTTCCCGTCTTGGTTTTCGCGACGGCACTAAGGTCAGCCAGCGCTTTGCTTTGGAACACAGCATCACCAGAGATGACAATGTTTTTACCAAGTTGGAGATCTCCGTTAGGAAGTACCGACATGGGCAGTCCAGCGGGGCCAGTAAGACCAGGGGCACCGGCTTCGCCGATGATGACGGTGAAGCAGCCGAGGACGATGACGCCGCCGTGGGCGGTGGGGTCGCCGATGCGGGCGGCCATTAGGTTGCCGATCAAAACCGTAGGTGAGCCCATGATGATGACGTCAGGCGGGCCGACGCATGTGGCCATATCGGTTACGCGGGCGGCGGGGAGGTAGCCGATGAGGACGGTGGGCTCGCATGGAGGGAGGATGGGGCCGCCGACGTGGGGGACGACGCCGGTCACCATGGGACAAACGTGCATGTCGGTTATGCGGGCTGCTGGGGGCATGATCGAATCTGTTTTCAGTCCTCAGTGGTCAGTTTTCAGTAAGACTAAGATTGTTGTGTTGCCCTTGATGTACGCGAGATCCACTTCAGAATCTTTCTTGCGCTGATTGTGAAGCCACCTCCCTCCTTGTCCGAAGAACTGCCGGAAGCTGGCTTGAGAAAGTTCCCTATTACATTTTGCCGCCTTTGGAGCCGTCGTCGGCCTGGTCGGGATCCTTCGGGTTGGTGGGGCTGGAGCCGCTGCCGGAGCCGGCGGCGCCGCCGCTATTAATGAGCACCAGCGTACCTGAAATGGCGACACCGGCGGGGCCGATGTTGATAAAGCCGCCGGAGGCTTTGATGGTGAGCTGCAAGCCGGCTTCGATGACGACATTCATGCCGGCCTTGAGGTGAATTTCCATGCCGGCTTCGTGAGCGAAGTTCTGGCCGGATTTTTCCTGGAGATTCTGGCCAACCTGGAGGGACATGTTCTGACCAACTTTTTCGTTCAAATTCTTGGCGAATTGGCCGTGCTTGTCGCCTTCGACTTTTTCCTTCTGGTCGCCTTTGACAATCAAGCTGCGGTCCTGGCCGACAAATTCGCGGGAATCTTTTTCGACGCGGTGGTCCATGTCTTTTTCGGCGTTAAGGAAGATTTGTTCGCTGCCTTTTTTGTCCTCGAAACGGAGCTCATTGAAGTTGGCGGAGCCGCCACCCTTGGTGCTGCGGGACAGGAAGGTGGTGCGAGTCATGTTATCGGGAAGAGCGTAGGGGGGCATCTGCTCGT
>WNFP01002453.1_pt1 | contig 14774 bp, 8 predicted proteins | sample 5400201 | NCBI WGS metagenome assembly WNFP01 (sample SAMN13153355, study PRJNA577476) | soil metagenome | isolation source: 115 cm saprolite under Madrone tree | place: USA:California | collected 2016-06-14
TGGGCGGCTTACTCAAGACACGGTCCACGTGAGGCGGAACGTCCCCATCGGCAACCAGTCGCTGCCCCCAGCCGGTCAACATTAAGAGGATCGTCTCCGGAGCAGCGGTCTTAACCGCGTTGGAGACTTTGCGCCCATCGACGTAGGGCATACCGAGATCGGTAATCACGACCGGGAACGCATTGCCCCCTGATCGTGCCGCAAGGAAAGCATCGATACCGGCTTGACCGCCATCCGCCGTCGTCACGCTGTGACCATCCGCCTCCAAAGTATCGCGAAGCGATTTGAGTACCAGCGGATCATCGTCCACAACCAGGATGCGCTGCGGCGGCACTGCGCTGGCGGTGGCCGACGCCGCCGCACCGACCGCGGGAGTGGTCGGTATTGCGAAACTCAGGCGCGCAGTGGTGCCTTTGCCGAGCGCACTCTCGATTTCACAATCTGCGCTGTGACGTTGCATGGTGCCATACACCATCGCAAGTCCAAGCCCGGTGCCACGCTCGCCTTTGGTGGTGAAGAACGGCTCCAGACATCGGCGTCGCGTGTCCTCGTCCATCCCAACGCCGCTATCGATAACCTCGACCTGAACGACTCCTCCCTCCTGCGCGACCCGGGTACGCAATATAAGCGGGCCGCCGTTGGGCATGGCATCGACGGCATTGAAGATCAGGTTGGTGAGCGCTTCCCGAATTTCATTGTCAGCGCCCATGATCGACGGCAGCTCCGCGGCCAGCTCAGTCCGCATCTCGATGGCAATACCACGCTGTTGTGCCATGTCGCTCCAGCGGGCGCGCGTCAGGGCCACGACTTGCTGCACGATGGCGTTCATGTCTACCGGAAGCAGCGTCATCTGGGCTTCACGTTGGCGATAGAACTCGCGCATGCGCGCGACGGTTTGCGCTACGTCATCGATGGCACGCTGGATTGTTTCGAGCTGGCCGCGGGCGCGTGGACTTAAGTCCGGCTCCTGCTCCAAGAGCGCTTCGGTGTAAAGAGACACGGGAGAAATTGCATTGTTGATATCGTGCGCGATACCGCTCGCCATTTGGCCCAGGGCGAGCAGACGCTCCTGCTGCATCACCGCCTTCTGCGTCTGACGCAAGTCGTCGTACGCCTGTTGCAGAGCGCTATAGAGCTGGGCCTGGTGGGCCGCCAAGGCGACGTGCTCGCTCGCTTGCTTTAAGAATTCGCATTCGCCACTGCTGAAGCCGTGCGCCTGCTGGCGGGCAGCGATGAGCACGCCGAACACCTTGCTTTCGACCAGCAAGGGAGCTGCGACCATCGAGCTCAAAGCCCCTCTCGCCAGGCGCTGGGGAAACGGGAAGGGGACTTGTGTGATATCCGGTTCGTAAACGAGCCGGCCGTTCACGCACTGCGACAATCCGTTCTGATCGATCTCGATGCGAGCCTGCGCCGTCATCGCCAGCTCCATCGCGAGTGCTTCGCTGTGCAGGCCGACGCTCGTGACGATCACGCACTTCTCGGCCGGGTCATAGAGGCAGATGCAGCAGAAATCCACCGGCAGCTGCTCTTCGAGCGTGCGGATGACGACCTGAAAGATGCTCTGGATGTCCTGGCGTTCGCCGATCGCTCGGGTGATTTGATGGAGCAGGTGGAGGCGCGCGAGTTGGGCCTGCACCTTGACTTGCGCGAGCTTGCGGTCTGTGATGTCGCGAGCAATGTTGGATGCGCCGATGATGCGGCCCTGGCTGTCCCGGATGGGGGAGATGGTGACGGAAACATCGATTCTCCGTCCATCCTTTCCAATGCGTAGCGTCTCGAAATGATCAGTCGCTTCACCGTGCGCAATTCGAGCCAGGATAGTAGGCTCTTCGCTCGCACGCTCGGGCGGGATCAACATGGCCATCGGCTTGCCGAGGGCCTCCTGCGCGGAATAGCCGAACAGCCGTTGTGCGCCGGGGTTCCAACTGGTGATGAGGCCGTCCAGATTTTTGCCGGCAATCGCATCGTCGGAGGATTCGATGATGGAGGCCAGCTGTGCGTTAGTCTCCCCCGCCTTCTCAAGCTCTGCGGTGCGCTGCCGGACGCGCAGTTCGAGCTGATCTCTCGCATCGCGTAATGCTCGCTCGGCTCGGGTTCGGCCCGCGAAGTCCCGGCGGATCGCCAACAGCGCCAGAGCGACGAGTCCGCAGGCGAGAACCCCACCGCCGATAACGATCGCCTGAGCGACGTTGGAGCTGCGGTTCGCCCGTTGCTCACGCTCCTTGAGCAAGAACGTCTCGGTATCTTCCATCTGACCGATGAGGCGGCGAATCCGATCGTGAAACTGTTTACCTTTTCCGGTGAGAATCTCGCCTTGCGCCGCTGCGAAGCCTTGGTCCTGCCGCAATTCGATGACTGCGCGTAAAATGGCGAGTCGGTCGGTCACGAGCGCCACCACCGAGTCGAGCCGCTGCTGTTGAGCGCGGTTGTCCGCCGTCAGCTCGCGTAAGCGCCTCGTCTGGCCGTCGACGACCGCGCCCGCCTGTCGGTAGGGTTCCAGATAGCTCTCATCGCCCGTGATGACGTACCCACGCTCGGCGGTTTCGGAGTCGGTCGCGGCGGCCAGCAGCAATTCGAGGCTGTTGCGCACCTCGTGGGTGCGCTCAACGCTCGCCGCATTCTCCTTCAGACGCACGACACTGAGATAAGAAACCACCCCGATCACGGCCAGACAGGCGAGCGCAAAGGCGAAGCCGAGCCGCACTTTGCGCTCGGTGGATGCCAGCTCTGTATGGGGGGACTCGCTTTCGGTTCCAGGCGAACGGTACAGTGCACCGCTTACGGCCCCGCTTTCGATGGCTTCGTTCATAAGCTCCCCGTCAGTCGAAGCGCGCGCATAGTAGCAGCTAGCAGCGGTCTCGACCCGAACGCAAACCTCGTTCCAGAGGATGCGCACAGCGGTGTGTGCCGCGCAGCCGCGCTACTGGTAGGGCAGAGTGTCGGTGCTCCAGCCCCCGCCGAGGGCCTTGAGCAGGCTCACGCTGGCGGCGAGGGAGCGGTTGGTGATGTCGCGCCAGGCGCGCTCCGCTGCGAGGGAGGCGTTCTGCGCGGACACCACGTTGAGATAGTCCACCGTGCCCGCCTTGTACTGGTTCTGCGTGATCGTGAGCGTCTCGGCGGCCGCATCCGCAGCAGCGCGCTCGGCGATCGATTCCCGGGCGAGCACCGCGAGGGTCGCGAGATTGTCTTCCACGTCCTGAAAGGCGCTGAGGACTGTCTGGCGGTAGCTGGCCACGTTCTGGTCGTAATTCGCGATCGCGGCGCGCACCTGGTAGTGACGGGCGCCGAAATCGATCAGGGTGCCGGCGAGATCCGGTCCCAGCGACCAGAAGCGGTTCGGCACCTCGAACAGTTTCGAGAAGCTGTTGCTCGAGTAGCCGCCGGTGGCGCCCAGTGACAGGGTCGGAAACCACGCCGCGCGCGCGATACCGATCTGCGCGTTGGCGGCCGCGGTGCGGCGTTCCGCCGCGGCGATGTCCGGGCGCCGCTCGAGCAGCTGCGAGGGCAGGGTGAGCGGGATCGCCGGGATCGCCGGCGTCTGGTCCCTGCGCTCGATCGACAGCGCCGCCGGGGGCTTGCCGATGAGCACCGCGATGGCGTGCCCGAGGGTCGCACGGGTGATGCCAAGGTCGAGCCACTGCGCGCGTGCGTTCTCGAGCTGCGTCTGCGCCTGCGTGACGTCCGAGCGCTGCGCCACACCGGCCTGGTAGCGGTTCTGCGTGACCTCCAGCGCCTTCTGGTAACCGTCCATCGAGCGCTCCAGCAGCGCGAGATCCAGATCCGTGACGCGCAGCTGGAAGTAACTCTGGGCGAGCGTCGCCTGCTCCGAGAGCAACGCCCCCGCCAGATCCCCGGCGCTCGCCTGCGCGGACTCGCGGTTGGATTCGACGGTGCGGCGGATCCGGCCCCAGACATCCAGCTCCCAGTTCATGGAGGCGCTGACGCGGTCCTGTGTGCGGGTACCGCTGCCTCCCGCGGCACTCGCGGACGTGGTGCCGGAGCCACCGCCGCCGACGGTCAGCGCGTTCTGGCTGCGCGTGGAGGAGACATCGGTGGTGATGGTCGGAAAGTAGCCCGAGCGCGCGTTGCCGAGCAGCGCCAGCGCCTGGTCGTAGCGAGCCGCTGCGAGGCGCACGTTCTGATTGGATACCGCCACCAGGCGCATGAGGGCATCGAGGTCCGGGTCATCGTAGAGGTCCCACCAGTTGCCGCGCGGCTTCGCGTCCTGCGGCTCGGCCGGCTTCCAGTCCTTGGCCTCCTTGTAGCTTTCCGGCACCTCGAGGCTCGGGCGGTGGTACACCGGGCCGACCGACAGGTACTGGCAGCCCGCCGCCGTGGCGAGAGCGGCGAGGGGCAGGGCGCACCGCGCAGCGCGCCGCACGGGAGCGCGGCTCACGAGGCCCCCTGTTCAGCCCCGCGCACCTTGCCCGGTCCGCGCGGGCGAGGAGGCCCAAGTGGGTTCGAGAAGCGCTGCAGGCGGGATTTCGCCCACAGCCGGAAGCGGTCGAGGTAGACGTACATCACGGGAGTCGTATACAGAGTCAACAGCTGACTGAGGAACAGGCCACCGACCACGGCGATGCCGAGCGGGCGGCGCAGCTCCGCTCCGTCGCCCGTGCCGATCGCGAGCGGCAGTGCGCCGAACATCGCCGCCATGGTGGTCATGAGAATCGGGCGCAGGCGCAGCAGACAGGCCTCGTAGATGGCCTCGCGCGCGCTGCAGTCGCGCTCACGTTCGATCTGCAGCGCGAAGTCGATCATCATGATGGCGTTCTTCTTGACGATGCCGATGAGCAGGATCACGCCGATGAGCGCGATGAGGGTGAAGTCGGTGCCGGTAGCGCGCAACGCCAGCAGCGCCCCCACGCCCGCGGAGGGGAGCGTGGACAGGATGGTCAGCGGGTGCACGAGACTCTCATAGAGGATGCCCAGCACCAGGTACACGGCGACGAGTGCCGAGAGGATGAGCAGCGGCTGATTGCTGAGTGCGTCCTGGAACGCCTTGGCGGTGCCCTGGAAGGTGCCGCGCACCGTGATGGGCGCCCCGAGCGTGGCGAAACCGTTGTTGATGGCCTGGGTGGCCTGTGACAGCGACACGCCCAGCGGCAGGTTGAAGGAGATGGTCGAGGCCGCCGACAGACCCTGGTGGTTGACTGCGAGCGGGGTGGACGTCGGCTCGTAATGCGAGAAATCGCTCAACGGCACACGCTGGCTCGTCGTGCTCGTTCCCGCAGTGCCCGTCGCCGCAGTGCTCGTCGCCGCAGTGCTCGTCGCCGCGGTACTCGTCACGTACACGTTGCGCAGCGTGTCCGGGCTCTGCCAGTACTCGGGCGCCGCCTCCATGACCACGTGGTACTGGTTCAGCGGATGGTAGATGGTCGATACCTGGCGCTGGCCGAAGAGGTCGTTCAGCGTGCCGTCGATCTCGGCCTGGTTCAGACCCAGGCGCGCGACCGCGTCGTGGTCGATCACGAGACTCGTCTGCAATCCCTTGTCCTGCGCGTCGGTGTTGACGTCGGCCAGCATCGGGAGCGAATTCATCATGCGCCGCACCCGCGGCTCCCAGGCGCGCAGGTCGGTGATGGTGTCCGCCTGCAGCGTGTACTGGTACTGGGCGCCGGCGGAGCGTCCGCTGACGCGGATGTCCTGCACCGGTTGCACGAACAGATTCGCACCCGGCTCGTGCCCGAGCTTGCCGCGCAGACGCGCGATCACGGCGTCTGCGCTCAGCTGGCGCTGCGCACGCGGCTTCAGCGAGATGAACATGTTGCCGCTGTTGCGCTGGCCGCCGCCGGTGAATCCGACCACGGTGCTCACGGCCGGATCGTGCAGCACCACGTCGACGAAATGGTGCAGCTTCTCGCGCATCGCCTGGAAGGAGATGGCCTGATCCGCCTGGATCTGGCCCATCATCAGACCCGTATCCTGCTGCGGGAAAAAACCCTTCGGCGCGCGGATGTACAGATACACGTTCAGGGCCACGGTGACCGCCAGGATCAGCATCACGGTGGCACCGTTCGCCAGTGCCCAGTCGAGGGAGCGGCGGTAGCGGTCCTGCACGGCGTTGAAGGCGCGCTCACTCGCGCGGTACAGGCGGCCGTGCTGGCGCGCGCCGCGCTCCTCGGTCAGCCGCGAGCACATCATGGGTGTAGTCGTCAGCGACACGATGAGCGAGACCAGGATCGCGGCCGAGAGCGTGATCGCGAATTCACGGAACAGCCGCCCGACCACCCCACCCATCAGCAGGATCGGGATGAACACGGCGATCAGCGACAGGCTCATCGACACCACCGTGAAGCCCACCTCGCGCGCACCCTGCAGCGCCGCCTGCAGACGCGGCATGCCCGCTTCCACGTGGCGCGACACGTTCTCCAGCACCACCACCGCGTCGTCCACCACGAAACCCGTGGCGATGGTGAGCGCCATGAGCGAGAGGTTGTCGAGAGTGAACCCGGCGAGATACATGACCCCGAAGGTGCCGATGAGGGACACCGGCACCGCGACCAGCGGCACCATGGCGGCGCGCGCGCTGCGCAGGAACATGAACACCGACAGCACCACCAGCGCGACCGAGATCACCAGCGCCCGCTCGACGTCGCGCAGCGAGGCACGGATCGTCGGGGTGCGGTCCATGTACACATCGAGCGAGATGCTCGCCGGGATGGTGGCGCGCAGGTGCGGCAGCAGCGCGCGCACGCGATCCACGGTATCGATGATGTTGGCGCCGGGCTGGCGGAACAGGATCAGCATGACGGCCGGATCCCCGTTGGCGAGTCCGTCGTTGCGCAGGTCCTGCACCGAATCGCTTACCTGCGCGATGTCGCCGAGGCGCACGGCCGCGCCGCTGTGGTAGCCGACGATGAGCGGAATGTAATCCTTGGCGTACATCGACTGATCGTTGTCGAGGATCTGCCAGCGCTTGTCACCGTTCTCGAGCGCGCCCTTGGGGCGGTTGGCGTTGGTGGCGACGATCGCGGCGCGCACGGCCTCCGGGTTGATGCCATAGCCGTTCATCGAGGGGAGATTCAGCTCTACGCGCACCGCGGGGAGTGAGCTGCCGCCGACATTGACATCCCCGATGCCGTTCACCTGCAGCAGCTTCTGCGCCAGCACGGTGGAGGCCGAGTCGTACATCTGGCCGCGCGTCAGGGCTTTCGATGTGAGCCCGAGGATCATGATGGGCGCGTCCGCGGGGTTCACCTTGCGGTAGGTGGGATTGCTCGGCAGTCCGCTCGGCAGCAGCGCGCGCGCGGCGTTGAGAGCCGCCTGCACGTCGCGCGCCGCGCCGTCGATGTCGCGGTTCAGGTCAAACTGCAGCGTGATGTGGGTCGCGCCGAGCGAGCTCGAGGAGGTCATCTCGGTGACCGCGGCGATGCGCCCGAGCGAGCGTTCCAGCGGCGCTGCGACGGTTGCGGCCATGGTCTCGGGACTGGCGCCGGGCAGTCCCGCATTCACGGCGATGGTCGGGAAATCCACCTGCGGGAGCGGCGCCACCGGCAGGTGCACGAACGCCGCGATGCCAGCCAACACCACGCCGAGGGTGAGGAGCGTGGTGGCGACCGGGCGCTCGATGAAGGGCCGCGAGAGATTCATGCTGCGCCCGCGCAGATCATGGGCTCACGTGCCTTGCGTCGCCGGCGCGCCGGCATCGGGCGGGGTCGCGCCGCGCGGCCGCGCGCGCCGGCTCTCGAACCGCAGCGCCAGCCGATCGAAGTACAGGTAGATCACCGGCGTGGTGAACAGCGTCAGCACCTGGCTCATCGCGAGTCCCCCCACCATGGCGATGCCGAGCGGGCGGCGCAGCTCCGAGCCCATGCCGGTGGCGAGCATCAGCGGCAGCGCGCCGAGCATGGCCGCCATGGTGGTCATGAGGATCGGCCGCAGCCGCAGCAGCGCCGCCTGGTAGATCGCTTCGCGCGGCGCCTTGCCCTCGATGCGCTCGGCCTGCAGCGCGAAGTCGATCATCATGATCGCGTTCTTCTTGACGATGCCGATCAGCAGAATGATGCCGATGATGCCCACGACCCCCAGGTCCTGGCCTGCGATCATGAGCGCGAGCAACGCCCCGACACCGGCCGAGGGGAGCGTGGAGAGAATGGTCACGGGGTGGATGTAGCTCTCGTAGAGCACACCCAGCACGATGTACACGGTCACGATCGCGGCCAGGATCAGCCACAGCGTGCTGCCGAGCGTGCCCTGGAACGCGAGCGCCGCGCCCTGGAAGCTCATCTGCACGCTCGCCGGGATCTGCAGCGCCTGCTGCGCCGCCTTGATGGCGCTGACGGCACCGCCGAGCGAGGCCCCGGGGGCCAGGTTGAACGAGATGGTGGCCGCCGGGAACTGCCCCAGGTGATTGATCGCGAGCGGCGTCGTGCCCTCACTGATCCGGGCGACGCTCGCGAGCGGGATCTCGTTGCCGTTCACGGCCGCGACGTACAGGCCTTGCAGCGGTCCCGGGCCCTGCTGGTCCTGGGGCTTGAGCTCGAGCACCACGCGATAGATGTTGGATTGCGTGAAAATCGTCGATACCAGGCGCTGGCCGAAGGCGTCGTACAGCGCGTTGTCAATCGCCGCCGGAGTCACACCGAGGCGCCCGGCGGCATCGCGGTCGATTTCCACGTACACCTGCAGCCCCTCATCCTGCAGGTCGCTCGCCACGTCCGCCAGCTGCGGCAGACTCTGCAGGCGCGCCACGAGCTTCTTGACCCACACCGCGAGCTCATTCATGTCGGGGTCTTCGGCCGACAGCGCATAGAGCGTGCGGCTGACGCGCGCATCGATGGTCAGGTCCTGCACCGGCTGCATGTACACGGTGATGCCCGCGACGCTCGCGAGCCGCGGCTGCAGGCGGCGGATCACCCCGGTGGCATCGAGGCTGCGCGCGCTTTTTGGCACCATGTTGATGAGGAGCCGCCCGCTGTTGAGCGTGGTGTTGACGCCGTCCACGCCGATGAACGAGGACACGCTCTCCACCGCCGGGTCCTTCAGCAGCACCTGGGCGAGGGCCTGCTGCCGTTGCGCCATGGCCGCGAAGGACACCGACTGCGGCGCCTCCGTAATGCCCTGGATGAGTCCGGTATCCTGGGGTGGGAAGAAGCCCTTGGGGATGAAGACATACAGGATCACGGTGAGGATCAGAGTGCCGATCGCGACCAGCAGCGTCATGCGCTGGCGGTCGAGCACCCAGGTGAGCGAGCGCCCGTAATGCTGCGCGAGGCTCTCAAACCCGCGGCCGGCGAGGCGCAGCACCCGGCTTTCCTTTTCCGGCCGTGGCCGCTCGAGCAGCCGCGCGCACATCATGGGCGTGAAGGTGAGCGAGACGACCGCCGAGATGAGGATCGCCACCGCGAGCGTGATGGCGAACTCGCGGAACAGCCGCCCGATGACATCCCCCATGAACAAGAGCGGAATCAGCACCGCGATCAGCGACACCGTGAGGCTGATGATGGTGAAGCCGATCTGCTGCGAGCCCTGGTACGCCGCCTCGAGACGTGCGCTGCCTTGCTCCACGTGCCGGGAGATATTCTCGATCATCACGATCGCATCGTCCACGACGAAGCCGGTCGCGATGGTGAGCGCCATCAGCGTGAGGTTGTTGAGGGAGAAACCCACCAGGTACATGACACCGAAGGTGCCCACCAGCGACAGCGGCACCGCGATGCTCGGGATGAGGGTGGCGGCGGCGCTGCGCAGGAAGAAGAAAATGACCAGCACCACCAGGATCACCGCCAGCAGCAACTCGAACTGCACGTCCGCGATCGAGGCGCGAATGCTGATGGTGCGATCGGTGAGCACCGCGACGTTGATCGAGGCGGGGAGACTTGCCTGCAGCTGCGGCAGCATCGCCGTGATGCGATCCACGGTCTGGATGACATTCGCCCCCGGCTGGCGCTGGATGTTGACGATGATCGCGGGGGCGGGCTGCGGCTGTTGCCGGTCGGCCGCCCACGCCGCGAGCTTCACGTTCTCTGCCGTCTCGACCACCGCGGCAATGTCCGCCACCCGCAGCGGCGCCCCGTTCTTGTACAGGAGCACGATGTTGCGATAGTCGTCCGCAGATCTGAGCTGGTCGTTGGCATCGATGGTGGAGGCGCGCAGCGGGCCGTCAAAGCTGCCCTTGGCCTGGTTGACGTTGGCGTTGCCGATCGCGGTGCGCACGTCCTCGAGCGCGAGCCCGTGCGCGGCGAGCGCCACCGGGTCCACCTGGATGCGGATGGCGGGACGCTGGCCTCCGCCCAGGCTCACCAGGCCCACGCCCGGGGCTTCGGAGAGCTTGGCGGCGAGGCGCGTGTCGACCAGGTCTTCGACCTTGGTGAGCGGCAGCGTTGAGGAGCTGACGGCGAGGCTGAGGATGGGCGCGTCCGCGGGATTCACCTTGCTGTACACCGGCGGCATCGGCAGGTCGGTCGGCAGGAAGGAGCTCGCGCCGTTGATCGCGGCCTGCACTTCCTGCTCGGCCGTGTCGAGCGAGAGCGCCAGCGAGAACTGCAGCGTGATCACCGAGGCGCCGCCGGAGCTCGAGGAGGTCATCTGCGACAGGCCCGGCATCTGACCGAACTGGCGCTCGAGCGGCGCGGTGATGGCGGAGGTCGTCACGTCGGGGCTCGCGCCCGGATACAGGGTCGTGACCTGGATGGTCGGGTAGTCGACTTCCGGGAGCGCAGACACCGACAGGGCCCGGTAGCCGAGCACGCCCGCCAGCAGAATCGACAACATGAGCAGCCACGTCGCGACCGGGCGCTCGATGAAAATCGCCGACGGATTCACGACGTCATCCGGTGGGCGCGCTCGTCGCGGCGGGTTGGCGCCGATGCGGGCGCTGTGCCGCGGCGCCGCGGGTGTTGTCGGCGATCAACGCGACCTGAGCGCCGTCGCGCAGCTTGTCGAGTCCGTCGATGACGACTTTCTCTCCGGCCTTCACGCCATCCTGCACCGAGACCAGATCCCCGCTGGCAGGCCCCAGGCTCAATTTGCGCAGGCTCACCGTGTTGTCGGCATTGACCACGTAGACAAAGGTGCCCGGCGCGCCACGCTGCACCGAGGCGCTCGGCACCAGCGTGGCGCCGGACACGGTGTCCATCCTGAGCCTCGCGGTCACGAACTGATCCGGAAACAGCGCGTCGTCCGTGTTGTCGAACTGCGCCTTGAGCTTGATGGTCCCGGTGCTGGTGTCGATCTGGTTGTCGACGGCGGCGAGCTTGCCCTGCGCCAATACCTTGCCGTCGCGGTCGAGCGCCTCGACCGGCAGCGCATCCCCGCGGCTCCAGTGCGGATAGATCTGCGCGAGATGCCCGGAGGGCACCGCGAACACCACGTAGATCGGGTGAGTCTGGGTCAGCACCACGAGCCCGTTGGTATCGGCGGTATGCACCATGTTGCCGGGGTCGACCTGGCGCAGGCCCACGCGGCCGGCGAACGGCGCGGTGACACGCGTGAAAGTCAGCTGCAGGTGCGCGTTCTCGACTGCAGCCCTGTCGGAGCGCACCGCGCCCTCGAGTTGCTGCACGGTGAATCTCTGCGCATCGACCGTCTGGCTGGCGATGGAATCCTTCGCCAGCAGGCCCATGTAGCGGTCAAGGTCCACGCGCGCGCCGGCGAGCTGCGCCTGATCCTTCGCGAGCTGCCCCTCGGCCTGGTTGAGCGTCGCCTGGAAGGTGCTCGGGTCGATCTGTGCGAGCAGGTCCCCGGCCTTCACCCGCTGTCCTTCGTGAAACGGCACCTGCAGCAGCAGTCCATCGACCCGGCTGTGGATGGTCGCGGTGTTGAGCGCGCTCACGGTCCCGAGCGCATCGACGGTCACATCGACACTCCCGGTGGAGGCGGCCACCGCCCGCACCGGGATCGGCCGGCCGGCATCAGCGCCCCTGCCGCCCGGTCCGCTCGCGGACTGACTGCCGGGCTTCATGGCCCAGGCGATCACGGCCACCAGCACCGCCCCCGCCACCAGCGCGAAAATGAGGCGCTTGCGGCGCGCCTCGCGCGCCTGCCCTGCGGCGGCGTGGGTGTCATGCGGGACGGAATCCGGGGTCATCGGCGCCTCTCAAAACTGAATCCTCGCACGATGGCGCAGCTGCACCACCTGCCGCAAGCGTCCCGGGGGGAGACCGACACGTTGGCACAGGTGTTGGCTTCGTGGAGTACGCAACGGGCAAAGAAATGCAAAGAAATCTGTGTTTCGGGGCAGCCGGCGCCGGGAGCGGTCAGAGCGTGTATCGTTCCGCGTCATGGATCCGGCGGACGGCACCAGCGAGTCAAAACCGACGCTCCTCATCGTCGATGACGATCAGGAGCTGTGCGCGATGCTGGCGGAGTATCTCGCCCCCGAGGGGTTCCTCACGCTCACCGCAGGCACCGGCACTTCCGGACTGGAGCAGCTCGGGCGCGCGCCGGTAGACCTGGTGGTGCTGGACGTCATGTTGCCGGAGCTCTCGGGCTTCGAAGTGCTGCGCCGCATCCGCGCGGTCAGCCGTGTGCCGGTGATCATGCTCACCGCCCGGGGCGAGGAAGTCGATCGCGTGGTGGGACTGGAGATGGGGGCCGATGACTACCTCGCCAAGCCCTTCAGCCCGCGCGAACTGGTGGCGCGGATCCGGGCGGTGTTGCGGCGCATGCCCGGCGAGGGCCAGAGCGCGAGCGGCCTCATCCTGTGGGGGCCGCTGCGGCTTGACCTGCGCGCGCGCCGCGCCGACGTCGCGGATCGCGATCTGGAGCTGACCTCCGCGGAGCTGCGGATTCTGGAGCTGCTGGTGCGCGCGGATACGCGCACCGTGACGCGCGATGAGCTCATGGCCCAGGCGCTCGGCCGCCGTCTCCTGCCGACCGATCGCAGCCTCGACACGCACGTGAGCAATCTGCGCCGCAAGCTCATGAAGTACACCGACCGCGTCACCCTGCAGAGCGTGCGCGGCTCGGGCTACGCGCTGGCGCTCGCGAGCGCGCGCACACCGGCGTCGCAGGGTTAGGCTCATGCACTCGCTCTACTGGCGGATCTTTCTCGCCTTCTGGGTGGCGCTGGCGCTGATCCTCGTGGGCACGGTCACGGTCGCAGTCAATGCCACCGCGCACCGCACCGACCGCCCGTGGGTACAGCGCGGTCAGCTGTACGCGCAGGCGGCGCGCGCCTTTGAGTCCGGCGGGCCCGAAGCGCTGAAGCGCTGGCTGCAATCGCTGCCCGCGGAACCCTTTGGCCGCACCTTCGTGGTGGAGCCCGGAGGCCGGGAGCTGCTGGGACGGCCGCTGCCGCCTCCCTTAAGCGGCTCGCGCGATACCGCCGCGGCATCCGGCGGCGCCATTGCACCCATCGGCGGGGCGCTGGTGCTGGTCGCAGCGGGTGGCAGCACCTACCACGTGGTCATCGGTCCGGTGCACGCCAGCCCGCGTCTCTTCGGTGAGCTGGAGCTGCCGGGCGTGCCGCTGACGGTACTGGCGATCGCCCTGGGGGTCAGCGCGGCAGTGTGTTTCTTTCTCGCCCGCTATCTCGCTTCCCCGGTGGAGCGCCTGCGGCTGGCGACCCGGCAGCTGGCGAGCGGCGACCTCAACGTGCGGGTGCTGCCGGCACTCAAAGGGCGACAGGATGATCTGGGTCTGCTGGCGGCGGACCTCGACACCATGGCCGAGCGGCTGCGGCTGCTGCTCGAGGCGAAACAGCAGCTGCTGCGCGACGTGTCCCACGAGCTGCGCTCGCCGCTCGCGCGGCTGCAACTCGCACTCTCGCTCGCGCGCCGCGAGGACGGGGGCGTGGAGCGCCACCTCGCCCGCATCGAGCGCGAGGCGCAGCGCCTCGAAGCTCTCATCGCGCGCACGCTGAAGCTCGTGCGCCTGGAGCGTCCCGTGCACGCGCTCGAGCCGGCGAGCGTCGATGTCGGAGAGCTGCTGCGCACCATCGTCGCGGATGTGGCCATCGAGGCGGATGCGCAGGGGTGTCTGGTGCAAGTGCAGGCGCAGGGTCCGTTGCTGGTGTCGGGTGAGGAGGAGCTGCTGCGCAGCGCCTTCGAGAACGTGATCCGCAATGCCGTGCGTTACAGTCCCGCGGAGGCCACGGTCGGGATCACGGCTCGTCGCATGGCGGACGAGGGGCAACAGGGGGACCGGGTCGAAGTCATCGTCCGCGATCACGGCCCCGGTGTGCCGGAGAAAGACCTCGGGCTCATATTCGAGCCTTTCTACCGGGTGGATGCGGCGCGCGGACACGGCAGCGCTGCGGGCGAGGGTCTGGGCCTCGCGATCGCGGCACGCGCGGTGGCGCTGCACGGCGGCGGCATCGAAGCGCGTAGCCTCGAGGCCGGGGGACTGTCGGTGACGATCACGTTGCCGGCGATGAGTACCACGTTCGGGAGACGGTCAACGTCACTTCATTGCCCGGTCACAGCCTGATGTGTGGAATGATGTGTAAGGGGTGACACGTGGCAACAAATCTGTCCCTGGATCCCAAGCTCATTGAGCAAGCGGTGAAGGTGAGCGGTGAACGGACCAAAAAGGCAGCGGTGACCCGTGCGCTGGAGGAGTTCATTGCTCGCCGGAAACAGAAGCGTTTGCTCGATCTGATGGGCAAGCTTGAGTGGGATAGCGCGTTCGATTACAAGGCCGAACGCTCACGTCGATGAGCCTGTTGGTCGACACCAGTGTCTGGTCTCTCGCGTTTAGGAGGGACATCCGCTCGTCCGCTCCAGAGGTAGACGCGCTGCGGGCCGCGATCGACGGTTGATACTTCAGGAACTGCTGCAAGGCTTTACGGGGCCGCGTGCCCGCAAGGACATCGTGCACCGGTTTGC
>WNFP01002455.1_pt1 | contig 14769 bp, 11 predicted proteins | sample 5400201 | NCBI WGS metagenome assembly WNFP01 (sample SAMN13153355, study PRJNA577476) | soil metagenome | isolation source: 115 cm saprolite under Madrone tree | place: USA:California | collected 2016-06-14
CACGATTGCCTTGAGCGGACTCTCGGCCAGGCCCGGGTCAGTTCCTTGCTTGCTGCATTTTAGCTCTAGCGAATCTTGTGTTACTCCATAGGTTGCAAGCTCCGTTTGAACCTCCGCCTTGCTGCGGAGCTCCGCAACGGGGAGAAGAAGCTTAATTCTGTACTGCGACATTAGATCGCGCAGCCGCGCCACGGAATACGGCGTCTGCTCGACCCACGAGTTCTGGTATTCCACAAACCCACAAGCAATGCTGTCGGAGCCAAGCTGTCGTGCGATCGAGTATGCGCTCGCAAAATAACTGAAGTGGCAGCCGATACAGCCCAGATCCTCCCCAGACACTTGGTATGGAAGCAGGCGCTTTTCCGGGACGAGCATCCACTCGCACTGCACCGCAAGAACCCGCTTCAGCTCTTCCAAACGCGATTGCAAGTTGCGCAACCCCGTCATATAGGGAGATTTTACTGTCACGAGAACAATGCGCTCAAACAAGCGCGCCAATCGAATCGCCGCTAACGTGGAGTCTCGGCCACCTGAAAAAAGCACTACACACGTTGAGGAAAATGCGCCGTCTGTACTCATCTGTTTGGCGGGATGTTAACAGAAAAGTTGCTTGTTCGTGCACGTCAGATGACACAAAACCGATCATTCCGATCGGTTGACAGGACCTAGCGGAAACGACCAGGGTTGCGAGACGACACACTCGTTGGCCCGTTTGGAACGCTAGGAGTGAGGCACATGTCGGACGTAAGTCGGAGAGTGTGTGGCAGGCAAACATATAGCGAAAATGCGTGTCACAGTTATGGCACAATTTCACCAAAACTGTCCGTAAGTTATTGAAAAATAGCGGGCGAGCCTGTAAGCCGGATTCTGTTTTCGTCTGCTCGCTCAATTGATTGAGATTCAAGGAATTAGCTCTATCATTCTCACCTCACGGCACTTACATGCTTGTCTCGTTAGTCTCTAAAAGTCGCAAAAGTCTCTCTGAAACCCTGCAGACTGGACAGTAAATGGACAGTAAGCGGATGGCAAAGAATTCTACAGTTTCTTCTCGAATCCAACGCACGACCTCTCAACTGCGCCTCTTTGCCTCTTCTGTGTTCGACGCATTCATAATTCCCGGTCAATGCTCGCGAGCAAAAGTTCATCGCACACATTCTCTTCTAACCATCGGACGGGTTGTCCGATTCCTTACTCTACTCCTTCGGTCAGCAATAAACGACAGGCTACTACCGAAGGTTACCGTCCGTTCTTGGACCTCTTTGTCCGGATCGACCCGGGATCGTAATTTTGATTTTCGATCCACACAAGGATCTGACTTTTCAGGAATCGCAGGTTTGACTGAATGCGAACATAGGGGATGAGCAAGCGCTGCACATCCAACCGAGGAAATGTCGGAGCGACACGATCATAGCAAGAATGTTATCGGAACTATCCGAATTCAGCTCTTCGCCAAGTCATTCATTTTGCAGGTGTACGACGTTTTGGCGAGACACAGCTCGCTTTCCGGTGACGGAAGAGATGCACGCCATGCTCTTCGAGCCGGGTCCCAACTATGCTCGCAAAGCTGATGATATCCCAGAGGAACCAGGAGTATTCAAGAGTGGTTTGGGAGCCGGAGTGCCTCGCTGTGCCAGTTGTCCGAGCCCAGCCTACTCAGACGCAGCTCGCGCCGCTAAATTCCATGGAACCGTGCTCTTATCGATCGTCGTCACCACCGAAGGAAAAGTCACCTCTATCTATGTGTTGAAGGGTGTACCATTTGGCCTGACGACGAAAGCCATCGAGGCAGTTCAAGATTGGCGGTTTGAACCAGCACTGAAAGACCGCAAGCCTGTCCCCGTTCGAGTCCAAGTCGAAATTACGTTCCACCTTGATTGAGTGCAGATGGAGTTGAATGGTGCGTCGAGGACCGCCCTTCTGGTTCGTAGCCGTACCACTAAATCCCATAAGCTGATGAATCGGCGTCACATGCCTGTTTCAAACCCTCTCTCAATTGGGCTACAAATCGGGCTACGTGCGCCACACACCACCAGGCCGGCCGAACACCATCACACCATCGGCCAAACTTTGTGAAAATCGCAGCCTATTTATCAACATTGCTCGGGTTCTTTTCCCGAGCCCTGGTCGTTTGCGCAACCAGTCTACTTGGTCGAAGGAGCCGACGCCGTCATCCAATCAGCCCGGTCAGAAACATAAAGCGCCCATGCGACTGCAGAGCACAAGCCCGCCAACGGGAAGAGGAGCTTGAACGGGCCGAGCCAGAAATAAGGACCCCCGAGGAATAGCCATCCCCAAAAACCATAATGCAGAATAAGCAATAGGATGCCGCCCCATCCCGGTAGAGGCCACTTCGCGAGCAAGTACAAAATGGCGCAGACTGTCACCGCCACGAGTTCCAAAAAGAGCAGACCGTGCGGAGGATTAGGGAGTCCAGGAGGCGGTTCGTACAAATGGGCGCCGTACAACCAAGAAAAAGGAAGAGCGACCGCTGAAACAATCCCGGCTGCGTACAGGAGAAACATTCTGATCAAAGAAATTTGCGAAAAAATTCTGAGTAGAAGAAAAATGCTCAAAGTTATCTCCAGAGCCAGAAGCAAAAATGCGGCGTTCCCTCCCACGTCACTGTGTGGGTCCAGGTGCAGTTGGCGATTAAGCCAGAACTTGAGAGTGCCTTCGGTGTGATAATAATTCGCGTATGCCATCGCCAATCTCACCACCAGGCCGAGGTTAAGCGAAAACAAGAACTCATGAGCGATCCGGAGGTAATCTTTGCGGGGCATTCGGCTTTTTTCCATAGGGTCGGTGGTCCTTCTCGGTAGTTCGATTTCTAGTGCTGTTTATTGCCGAGAATATTCGTGAGGCTCACGTCCGCATTCCCTTGCTCCCAGTGAATGGGGGTCTTGTTGGCATCAGTCCCAACGCCGGTGTATACCCAGGACGCGTTCGAACCATCGCAAGAAGCGCTGTTATACGTATCGAGTGAGTTGTCATCCATCCAAAGGCCTGCGCCTACGATCTTACCGCTATTTAGAAAGCGATTCTTAAGCTGGTGTGCTATCTCATGGGCTGCATTGTTGCCTATTCCCTCGCCGATCGCTTGGAGTAAGGTGCCTGTTGGACTTCCGTTCGTTACGTTTACAGCATACTGAGCCTGGGACATATTGCCGGGATAGTATAGTCTGCTGACCGCAGTGTTGTTACCTTCGGTGCTAGCACAGCCCGCGAGTGTTTGATCTCCGACGACGTAGACCGTGTTTGAGCCTTGGCGTCCCATACCCACTTTCACATTGTAAGGCGCAAAGGCCGTTTGAAGTGCAGTTAAGGCGTTGGACTTGATTGTCGCAATTTGTGATGCATTTAAAGTGATTACGTTATGCGGCATGTCGTCCGCCCGAATATTGAACGCGACATCTTGATTTGTGTCCGGTAAGTCTGAGCAGGTGGGGTTGCCACACCAGACGAGTTCAAAGTCAAAGCCCGATGGTTGGTGTCCAGCCTGCTTGTCCCCACCTTCGTTTGCATAGGCAACTAAGCTGGCTCCAATATCTGGGCCGGATATGGCGGCAAGGCCGTCGTTTTGGAAGGCGTGCCAGATGCCAAGGGTCCAATAGGACGGCAGGAGCGGGAAGGCAAGCCGCGTGATCACAGGGCCAGCATCGGAGCCGTCGGCAGGGTTCGCAAAAAGCGGAGATATCTGACCTGTTGAATTGGCGAGCGCTTGATGCTGGGAGAAGTCAGCGGATAGTCGATACTGAAAAGCTAAGGAGCCGTCCGAAGTGACCGCGGTTAGGTTTGAATATGGGCCGGGAGAAGAGGCGGTCCATTTCACAGCGCCAGTGTTGGTGTCGACAGCGGCCAAGCCATCCCCGATTGTGAGGTAGGAGCTAGAGGTGACCATGTAGGCGGTGCCGTCTTCGCCCAGCAGCATGGTATCGGCAGTAGAAATCGCATCACCTTGATTAGATCTTGGTGGAGCTGGATTGAAGGGGAGGCTGAATTTTGATGTTCCGGATGTGGAGGTGTGATAGAGAGTCCCCGTCGAGGCGGTAGCATCTGCTGAGGCAAGCAGCACACCGCCCTGACCGTCGGGAATGGCACGGCTCAGGGCACCTGCTGGTGTCGAATCCAGTTGCTGCGTGCTGTAGCTGCCATCTGAGTGCATGATCATCAATTGAAGGTCAACGTTTGTGCGAAAGGGAAGGTAGACACTACCGTCAGAAGAACTGGACATAAGCCCAGGGTAAGAGTTACTGGGCATAGGTATGCTGAACTTAATCTGGCCAGTCGTGGGGTCAAGAGCGACAACGGCAGTGGTGGGCGTGGCCTGGAAGTCGGGCTCAACTAGAAAGATGGTTCCATCGGGGTGGATCGTATAGTCGTCCTGGCAATTCGATGCCTGATATTGCCAAGTTTCGTTCCCATTCTGATCGACGCGACCGTAGTAACAGTAGGTGTCAAATGGACCAGGGGTATTCTGGCTAACGAGGTAAAAAGCTCCACCTTGATTGTCAGCGGCGATAAGAAGGGGGAACTGGTCCGATGGAGCGGAGGGCCAAATCCATTTTTGCTGGCCATCGGCGGTGAGGGCGCGGATGGATCCATTTCCGCCGCGAGCGCCGTCGTCCTCGACGTACAAGCCCGGAGTATTAACGTCCACACGCAAGGACTGGACGCTCTTAGAGATGCCAGACGAACCCAAAGACGGCAGTGACCACTGGACGGTTCCAATTGGGAAGGAAGTCCCTGCCGCCAAAACGGAAATAGTGGCGACGCCTGTGCGGTCGCCGTAACTGGCGGTGAGCGTAGTGGTTCCCACCGCGTCCGCCTGTAAGAGCACCGGGTCGCCGGGATTCGCGGGAGGAATGATTTCGGCGATGGAACTGTTGTCAAATGACCAAGTGGGGTTGCTGATGAGCGCGCCGTTTTCGTCAAGCAATTGAATAGCCCGAGTATTTCCGACAAGCAAAGTTGCCTGGTTGGGCGCAACGAATAGTGGCTTAGTCACGGTAAATTGGACACCGTTGCTGGTTAATTGATTCACGGCTACGTTTATGGTTGCGACACCTGGATTCAGTCCGCCGGGAACACTTGCCGTGATGTTGGCATCGCTCCAATTTGTGACACGGGCGGCAATGCCGTTAAACGTGACGTTGCTGCCATTCTGGGTTGAGCCGAAGTAGCTTCCCACGAGCACAACCGTGGCGCCGATTCCACCCGTTGAGGGCGAGATGCTGGCGATGGAGGGCGTAGAATTGAGAAGTGAGAAGTTCACGGCATTGCTTGCGTTAGCGGCGGCGGTCACGACCACAGGCCCAGTGCTTGCTCCGCTTGGGACGGGCACGGTGACCTGGGAGTCGCTCCAACTGGCAGGAGTCGCCTGTGTACCGTTAAAAGTGACGGTGCTTGAGCCTTGCGCTAAGCCGAAAGTAGTTCCCGCTATCGTTACAGTTGTCCCGGATGGTCCCGAAGAGGGGGAGAGGCTGATGATGTTCGGGACAACCGTGAAGTTCACACTGTTGCTGTTCATGCCTCCGACCGCGATGACTAACGGCCCCGTGCTCGAGCCAGCAGGGATCGGGACAGTGATCTGCGTGTTGCCCCAACTCGAGGGAGTGGCGGCTGTACCATTGAAAGTGATCGTGCTGCTTCCTTGTGTTGACCCGAAGTAGTTCCCGACAATCGCAATTGACGAACCTACGGCAGCGCGGACGGGATTCGTATAGGAAATGGTTGGGGGCGTCCCGACGATGAAGTTCACCTGATTGCTGGCCATTCCTCCCGCGGTCACGACAAGGGGACCTGTCGATGCTCCATTTGGCACTGGCACGACGATTTGGGTGTTGCTCCAACTTGCGGGTGTGGCTGCCGTCCCATTGAAAGTGACATTCCCTAAGGCCGAGCCGAAATAATTGCCAACGATGGTTATTGAGGCCCCCGCGGGCCCATCGATTGGATTTGTGTAGGAAATTGTGGGTGGGGTTCCGACGATGAAATTCACGTGATTGCTTGCCATAGCTCCGACAGATACAACCACCGCGCCAGTCACCGCACCAGTCGGGACAGCGGCGATGATTTGAGTGTTGCTCCAGCTTGTGGGGGTCGTCGGAGTCCCGTTGAAAGTGATTGTGCTGCTGCCCTGTGTTGAGCCGAAGTAATTTCCAACGACTGTTACCGTGGTGCCGACGGGACCATCAATCGGATTGGTGTAGGAAATTGTGGGCGGAGTGCCGACCGTGAAATTCACGTGATTGCTGGCCACACCACCGACGGTCACGATGATCGGCCCCGTGGTCGCGCCACTGGGCACCGGTGCCACAATTTGGGTGCTGCTCCAGCTTGTGGGTGTCGCTGAAGTGCTGTTGAATGCGAGCGTGCTGTTGCCCAGGGTCGAGCCGAAATAAGTCCCAACAATTGTCACCGAGGTACCAGCTGGCCCGTTCACCGGATTAGTGTAGGAAATTGTTGGAGGTGTGCCAACCGTGAAATTTACATGATTGCTGGCCACGCCCCCGACGGTCACAACGATTGGCCCTGTCGTCGCGCCAGTGGGCACCGGTGCCACAATCTGGGTGTTGCTCCAGCTCGTCGGAGTCGCGGTCGTACCGTTGAATGCGATTGTGCTACTGCTCTGGGTCGAGCCGAAGTTGTTGCCTACGATCTTTATGGACGTACCGACGGGGCCGTTGACCGGATTCGTGTAGGAGACCGTTGGCGCAGACTGGGCGCGGCTAGTACTTGAGAAAAAGATTGAAGATAGTAGAGCGAATGTGCAGAGAAGGTTTTTACGCATGTGAAGTCAGTGATCTCCCGGGCAGCTCGCTGCGGAGCAGCATAATTTGTAAGTCAGTATCACCAGGTGCGGATGTTTTCTACAGAGAAATCAGGTAGCAGGTAGTTTATAGATAATATTAAAATATATGTCAAGACAAATATAAGTTAATCTAGAAGAGGCTAGAGTGGGTTGTGGAAAACGCAAGAGATGAACTAAGCCATGCTTCTTCTGTCGTGCCCATAACAGCCTCAAAACAAAGGCGAATTACCTCATAGCTAACCACAGTCACCTGTCTCGATTCCGCAGAATGATCGGGCACGATGCGCAATCCACCAACAGTGGAAAACGCAACGACAAAATCGCCGCTGCCGCTTGTCCCGGACGAACCGGTGCTCGGTAGCGACCGATTCTGGATCTTCATTCGGCATTACCAAGTCCCAGTCAGGTTGATGATAAGAGGCTGCGTAGTGGTCATGACCCTTGGCGGCGGCAACGGCGGGACGGAGGAGGATCCTATCTGCTGATGCTGTGACCTTCTGCCCGCGTGTGTTCAGGCACTTGGCTTCGTGCAAGCGACGGTCCCATCTCGCGCGCTGAGGATATGGATTCACGGCCCGGTTCCATCGCGGATCGGTGGGACACATCGCGCGCGAGCTGCTCGGCAAGATGGCCCTTGTCGTTCGTGTAGACCTGCGCATCGTAGCGGCCACGCGACACCGCGACGTACGCTAACCGGTGGTTCACCAGTTTTTCTCCCGCCCGTTCAGTGTCTATGTGAACGAGAACGCGGTCGGCGGTTTGCCCTTGGCTGCTGTGGCTCGTCACCGCATAGCCGTAGTCGAGATGCGGATTCTCTTTGATATTGAAGGCGACTGCCCGGCCTGAGTCGAGGCGCAGTTGCAGGTTGCCACCATTGTCGATCTTTTCGATGGTGCCCAGCTCTCGGTTGGCGATGTGTCGCTCCCGATTCGGAGCTGTAAATTGCACTCGGTCGCCTTGCGCGAATACACGTTCTGTTTCTCGGTAGAGCGTCACACCTTGCAGTCGGCGCGGATCGTAGCTGATCTGCTCACCACTTTCGCGCCGGACCGTGAGCAGGTTTTCTTTTGCATTGACGCTTTCCACGCGCGAGTATTCTCCGGCTTGGATGCCATGCGTCTTGCTGCCTTTCGTGTAGCGTACGATGTTGCCCGGTTCATATTGCTCGGCCCACTCACGGTCTGCGCCGGTGATCTCCTGCCGGGCGACGAGCACTCTCACGTTTCTCTCCCTGTGGTCCACTTGGCCGGTCTTTTGCATTTCCGTGTGGATCATCCGGTTGATTTCCATGCGCGACTGGTTGTCTGGCGAAACAACGAGGGTTTCTTCCGGCTGCTTCGCGTATTCATGGGAGATTGCTTTGAGCCGTTCGTTACGATCTGCAATTTCATGGACGCGGCTCTGTGTATCGAGCTTCTCGATTGCCTCCTTTACCTCTCCGCGTGAGAGATGCTCCACGACTTCCTTGAGGGCCGGGTCTTTCTGCCGAATGATTTCGTCGAGTCGGGCAGTTTGGATTCCGGCTTCTTGTAGTTGCTCATACGGTGTTCCGGCTTCCACGGCCTGGTGCTGGCGTGTATCACCAACCAGCAAAACGCGGTCGCTATCTTTGAGCCTGTGCAGAAACTCGTTCATCTGCTTTGTGCTTGCGAGGCTCGATTCGTCCAGAACGTACAGGTGTTTTTGTACGCCAGTCTGGTCATTGTCTTGGTCTTGCGCAAGATGCCTTTGGAGCGTGCTCGATTCGATTCCGGCCTCTGCGAGTTTCTGTGCCGCTCGTGAAGTTGGGGCGAATCCTTCAACTTTGTAACCATCCCGCTCGGCAGCTTCGCGAACTACAGCTAAAGAAGTCGTTTTCCCCGCGCCTGCGATACCCTCCAGCGCCATGACTTGATCCCGGCTTGCCAGGATTTGCTCGACCGCTACGCGTTGGCTCTGGCTTAAATGCGGATGATGATTGTCGATTTCTCGCCGCGTTTCGAAGCTCGCTAACGCCGGGTATTCGTTCTGTCCTTCCCGCATCATCTGGATGGTTTCTCGCTCGTATCCGATCATCTCTTCGGTCGTAAACGCGCGACTTGGCCCGCCTGACTGTTTCTCGACTTCGATGAATTCGCCCGCGCCGACGCGCTTTTCAAACTCCGTGCGAACCTCTGTGAATGTCGCGTCTCCCAGCGAACGTCTCAACGCATCTCGCAATAGCTCACGTTCATCGACAACGGCTTCCCGTTCCAGATTCCGCTCCTTCGAGAATGTCATCGCCGATTGAACTATTCGGTGAAGTGCTTCGTGCTTGATGCCGCGCGCCGTTTCCTGGCTAGCTCGCACTACGCGGTCCGGCTGATTGCCGAAAGCCTCCGCTATCTCTCGATGGCGCTGCTGCACCTCTTCGTGCGACAAATTGAGCTTGGCCTCACGTGTTTTGTGCGCCGCAATTTGCGCAGCGTCTGCTCCTCGCTGATTCTCTTTCGCAAGGTGCTCCTCGATCTGCCGGCGACGCGGGCTCGATGCCGCAAGGTATTGTTCACTGTAGCCTATGATTTCTGGCTGCCCACTATTCCCACGTTCGATCTCGTAGCCGAGTGTTTTGAGCCGCGCAGCTAATTCAGAGCGGTACACCGCCGTCGCATACTGCTGCGTCTTGTAGAGTTCGTGCGGTTGCAGGGCATAGGCTTCGCCGTCTTCGGTTTGTGTGAGATTAAAGAAGACAATGTGGGTGTGCAGTTGTGGTGCGGCATAGCCGTCTACCGGCCTGGCGCTATCATGCTCGAATTTTGCGGCCACCCATTTGCCCGTTGTTTCTGCGGGATGATTCCCGCCGATGCGGGCCTGGACATACCGCTCAAGCTCGTCAAGGGCAACGCCGACGCTTTCTCGATGCGCCTCCCGGACTCGTTGGTCTCCGCCGACAAGGGCGGTCAGCGATACGCTCTTCGGGGCCGAAAACGTCGCATCCCATCCTGCGCGGTGCTCCATCGGACTTACCTTCTCACCGTGCCTATTTACGTATTTCCGCGTTGTTTGATGGCGCACCAGCTGCTCGCCACTCATCGGGTGTTGGCCCTCAGAGAGCCGCCCGAAGTGTTCCTCGCGCACTTCTCCGCGCAATCCCCATTGTTCGGCCAGCCTGCCGTGCCATTCACCACGTATCTGGTCACCTTGCGTGTAGTAGTTCTCTCGGGCGTTCCCAAACTCCTCCGCGTGATACGCCTGTGCCTGGCTCGCACTCAGTGGATTGGAGATGGTTAGCATCGTGCTGTTGGCCTACCGGAAGAAATGATCCTGTGCCGTTCTGCTTCGTCGCAATTCCTGCTCGCGCGACTGCTTCACATCGTGCGAGGCGAGTTTCTGTTCTGCAGAGCCGGTTGCTCCCGCTGTTGCCGCCGCAGCCTTGCTCTCTTCTTTTCGTGGCATCTCCATCGGCCGTTCGATGAATGCCGGATGGCCGTCCGGCAGGTCGACGAAAGAGAAACTCATCCGTACAACGAGATTCCTGTGTTTCAGGTACCCATGCAGCGGCTGGAGCCCGGTGATCTCACTCGGTATCACCAGCGGTTCGCGTTGGCGTTCGAGATTCTGGGTCTCTGAGTTCCGGCTTTGCCTCCATTGCCCGCTCGACCGGCTCTCGCTTTGGCGTTCGGTCTCAATTTCACCAATGGCGTCCGAAATCCACCTCGCCGCGTTGGGTTCGCTGGTAGCGAGAAAGATTTTCGTCGCCGGCTGCGAGAGCATGGCCTCGGCTTCGTGGCCGTAGCGCGTCTCTAACTGGCTGCGTCCTTGGAAGCCAAGCACAACGGGATTATTCGATTTGCGGTTCTCCGTCACCGCTGTGTGCAGCTGCGGGAGCCTTTGCAAGGTCGCTAGTTCATCCAAGACGAACCACACGGGATGAGGACCTCTCTGGCCATAATTCATCAGCCGCAACACCAGCGTGTCCAGCCACAAGCTCGTGAGGGGAACGAGCCGTTCCCGCGTCGCGGGCGTGCTGGTAAGGAAGAGCCACCCCTTGCGCTCGTTCGCCCACGCCGCCGTGCTCCAGCGTTTCGTTGTATCGGCCTCTCTCGGAAGCAGCTTCAGACTTTCCGCTACCATGTTTAGCGACGCCAGCACGCCGCTCCGCTGTGCGGGGGCGCGCCGATCGATCATGGCCGCGTACTCCGTGCCTTTTACTCTCCGGTCGATCTCTCCTTCGTGGCATATCCACCAAACCAACTCCTCGGGTGTTGGCCTAAAAGTCAGCAGGTGCGCGAAGATTTTCCTCGGGCCTTCCGTGAAGAAAGCATTCTCGTTGGGCCGATGGGGGAACAGTGAAGCGGCCAGCGTGGAAGACTCCGTAATGTGTGTCAGCTCGTCGGAGGGGCTCCAGTAGGGCATACGCTGGTCAATGGGATTCAGGATGATGTCACCCCGCTCCGGCTTGTAGAACTTCGGCGTGTATTCGAGTGCCGGATCGTAGACGATAGCGGTGTCGCCACGCGCTTCTACTTGCAGAAGGATTTGCCGTATCAGGGTGCTCTTGCCCATCCCTGTATCGCCCATGATAAGGATGTGGCTCGATTCAACGGCACGGGGCAGAACCAGCCGCTGCACCTTGCCGAATACTTTCTGGATCAATGTTTGTTCTGTCAGCTCAAAAGCGATTCCATCGGAACGATTCCTGCGGTTAAATTTTCGCGCGTTCACAAGTTCCGGTCCCTTGAGCCTTCGTCCTTCTTTGCGCTCGCGGGCTCGCTGGGAATCCTTCGGGATTGCGAACGCAAGAGCCACAAGGAAAACAACGATGCCTCCTATCAGGCCGGGCTTTATGAAGTCCAGGAAGGTTTCGTCTCGATAGATCCACTGGCCCAAGAAGGCATGCAACCTTGCGTTGTCCCACAGCACCTTTTGAATGACAAGCCGCACGTCGCCGATCGCCACAGCTTCAGGCGTGAGTGCAAGCGCAGTCTCGCCGGTCCCGGTCTTTACTTCGATGACCTCCTCGTCGAGCGCCCAATGGCTTCCTTTCTTGCCGACCGCACTCACCGTCCAATAGCTGTCGGTCCTTGAGAACTTCACCACGCTTCGGAAGCCGCTGCGGATGTAGGTCATCACATAGAAGCGTTCTAAGGGTGTCCACACTTCGGCATAGCGGTAGACGCAAATTCCCACCATGCTGGCCACCGCCAAAAACACCGCCGTCCAAGTCCACACAGACCTACGATTCTGCCACTCGCCCGCGTACGAGTTTCGGCCCCATTGTTGCTTCACGACCTACCTCCAGTTCGTACTTCAGCAAGCCGTTCCCGCGCCCTCTCGTATCGCTCGCCATCGGCCCGCTCGATCAACCGGTCCAGTTCCTCGGTTGTCAGCACTGCCCCCTGAGCGAGCTTAAACAGTGCATTCAACAAGATCATTCGCAACGCCATCACTTCCGTTAGTAGGGTCTGTTCGGTGGCAATGGGCCTTGTCCCTTCAGTGGTGCTTGCTTGCGACAACAGCACCGCTCGACACCACTCGCCCAGCGTCAAACCGTCACGCTCGGCCACAGTGACAAGTTTTTCGTACTCGCTCGCCGTCATCTTCGAACCAACGGTTCGATTCCGCAGTTGATCGGCAGACATGACGACGACCCCCTAGGAATTGACTTTGAAGAAAAGCATTCGTTCAAACCTCGACGAACAAAACAAAGAAGTTAACGCAGAGCGCCGGAAGCTAACCCGGGAGCACGCGCAATTCGCTAACTCACGCCGCGTGAGCACGTTAACCAACAGCGCCGCGCGGCGCTCTGCAGCACCCAACATGGGGTGGCGTGTCCGTCCAACTCCCGGTGCCGAAGGCACCGCTCTTCTCTTGGTCGGCCAAAAGCCGACGACGACGCCCTCGGCGGGGCCGCATCCGGCTGCCATGACGAGGCCGAAGAGCATCACAGCTCACCGTACTCCAGGGTCAGCGAGTCCCATGCCATGCGGATTTCTGGCAGCTCCCACGCGCGGCGAAACAGCGCTTGGACCGCCTTCCACTCCTTTTCGGAGAGGCCGAACGTAATGCCATTCTGGTGAGCGCGGAACCAGTAGTCCTTCCCCTTGCCTTCCTCGGACGCGGCGACATAGCCAAGGAAATGCCCGCCCTCCCAACGGCGGGTGGGGCTGTCCGGGGCAAGCGCGGCCAGCATGGCGCGAAACTCTGTGATCTTCGGATAGCCACTGATCGGGTACATCGGCCCGCGTGGACCAGGGAAACTCAAGAGCAAATAAAGATCGTTGCTCTCTCCCCGATTGAACGAGAGCGTGAAGTCGCCTTCTTTGATGGATGGAATCGGCGGCTGATAGAAAGAGTCCTGGCTCGTGGATTTCGCTCGTAGCGAGTCTTGCGTGAGGCAGTAGTGGCCGCGCGCGGCCAGCCGCCACAGAGCCGGGAAGAAGGGGCGCAGTGCACGGTTCACGGCGTCAGCCGCGGGGAGTTTCTCGTCCTCCAGCAGGATAAGCAAATTGCGTCCTGCCAGAAACGTGTCCCACTTTACCGCGGGATCGCTGAGCCGCTTGCGGGTCTCGGCCACGGTCCGGCGAACCGTCTCTGAAGTGGCACGCTCCGAATCTTCTGCTCCTTTCGCCTTCGGAGGACGGCACTCGGACGGCAGATTGCTCATGTAGTACGGATCCCGCAGGGAAGTGCGTTCCGTCCGCAGTTCATAAACTGCAAGGAATGCGTCCAGCACGGCGATGAGTGACTCGTTAGAGACCGGATTGGGGGTCCTTTCGGCATAAGCTTCGAGCCCCTTCTGCACGAAGTGCGAGAGCAGGATCCACTCCGCTCGCGACAGAATATGCTGAGCTTCTCCCTTCCTGCGAATCTCGAGAAGTGTCTCTGTCGGCCTGGCCATCATGTCCGCAACTTCAAAGCGGTCCTCCCGGGCAGACTCAAGGAGCTGCTTGGCAACCTCCGAAGTCGAAACACTGTCGCCTTTTTTCGAGGACATGAGTTGCTTGGCACGCTCCAGGCGAGCAAAGAGAGCATCACTGATTCGCAGGGAGAGAGTTTGCCCCTGGGTGGGCTTCTCGAGCTTTTGCGGTTTTTCAGACATCTGGTACGCCTCCTGGTTCTGTCCGTGGGATGCAACCCTTTCGGGAAGAGATGCATCTTTACAAACTGTTTGCAAACATCGTATGATGTTGTGGACAGGATGTCAAGTGGAAAATAACAACCGGGGGAACCAAGGAAAAGAGGCAATGAAACACCGCAGTACCCAACTCGGCGCGCGCAAGAACCCAGACTCGCCAAGAGTGCATGGCTTGCGCCTCACAGTAGATTCGTCGCCATTAAAACCCGGAAGTCAGACTGGAAATTCCTCCCAGAGCAAACAATCGCCGCAAGTGGGGAGATTTGGTTTGCCCTCCGCTGGAGGCTATGATCTATGAGCGACGCGAGAGACCTCACCGAAAAAATCCACCATGGTGATCCGGTCCTGGTTGCATGTGTGGTGTTTAAAACGCACGCACCTGAGCACCTCATTCAGAAGATCCATGAGGCAATCACAGCAATTGCTGTTGAGACGCCGCCCAGCCCAATTAATCCGGAGATCACATCGCTTCGATCGGTCTCGGAGGACTCATGGCTGAGGCAAACTGAGGCTGCCACTTATCTTGGGATCTCTAAGAGCACGCTCTACCAATACGCATGTCAGCGCAAGATCGAGTGCCGCAAGCTAGGCGGCCGCCTCGAATACCGTCGTTCCACCCTCGACCGATTTAAGGACCTGCAAGTTCGTCGCACCCACGAATGGTTTCCCAGGAAGAGTATAATCGCCACGGCGCTTGGCTCCGGCAAGTGAGAGGAGCGCCAGTGGGACTATATAAAAGGAATGACTCGCGGTACTGGTGGATGGGCTATACGGCGAAAGGTGAACAACGGTGCGAATCGACGGAAACCTCCAGCAAAGATCTCGCAAAGAAAATCTGGAAGCAACGCGAAGCCGAGATCGC
>WNFP01004414.1_pt1 | contig 14762 bp, 10 predicted proteins | sample 5400201 | NCBI WGS metagenome assembly WNFP01 (sample SAMN13153355, study PRJNA577476) | soil metagenome | isolation source: 115 cm saprolite under Madrone tree | place: USA:California | collected 2016-06-14
AGTCAGCGATCAACCAGCTGGAAATGTGGCAGCAGGAAACGTTTGATCCCACGGAAATCGACACGGAATTATCCTGGGCGCAGGCCCTGGGCATGAACACCATGCGCGTGTTTCTGCACGACCTGTTGTGGGAAAAAGACTCGGCAGGTTTTCAGAAACGCATAGACCAGTTTTTAGCGATTGCCACGCGGCATCACATCCGGCCGATGCTTGTGCTTTTCGATTCCTGTTGGGATCCGTTGCCTCATCTTGGCCCGCAGCATCCGCCGATTCCGGGCGTTCACAATTCCGGGTGGGTGCAGAGTCCTGGCGCGGCTGCGCTGGCAGACGCAAGTCAAATTCCGCGGCTGCAGGCATATGTGCGCGGCGTGGTGGGCGCGTTTGCAAAGGACGAACGGATTCTGGCGTGGGATGTCTGGAACGAACCCGGCTCCGATAACGCGGGCAGTTATCCGAAAGAGGAACTGAAGGACAAAACCGCGCGGGTCGCAGCGCTTTTGCCGCAGGTGTTTGCGTGGGCGCGCGAAGCAAATCCCACGCAGCCTCTTACCAGCGGGGTGTGGTCTGTGGACACGTCGCCAGACGGCGCGAACCTGGGCGAACTGCAGCAGATTCAATTGCGCGAGTCAGACATCATCACGTTTCACAATTACAGCTGGCCGGAATTTTTTAAGCGCCAGGTATCGTGGCTGAAGAAATACAACCGTCCAGTGATCTGCACCGAGTATATGGCGCGTCCGATGGGAAGTACGTTCGACGCCATACTGCCAATCGCGAAGCAGGAGCGGGTCGGAGCGATCAATTGGGGCTTTGTAGCGGGAAAAACGCAAACATATTTACCGTGGGATTCGTGGGAGCGCCCCTACGTTTTGAGCCAGCCGCCTGTGTGGTTCCACGAGGTGCTCCATCCTGATGGAACACCTTACCGCCAGGCCGAAGTGGACCTGATTCGCGAACTGACTGGCAAAACTAAGTGACATGCGACGCTCTCCCCTGCTTCTCTCTTTCGGTCGTTTCGACTATTCTTGGGATGCGACGGGTTTCAGGGTTTGAATTTGCAAACAATGACAAGCGCTTTGGTGATTCTCGGCATTGGGTTCTTTCTTGGGATGCGGCATGCCACCGATCCTGACCATGTGGTCGCAGTGTCCACCATCGTCAGCCGCGAAAGTTCAATTCCGCGCGCGGGATGGATTGGGGTTCTCTGGGGAGTTGGCCACACCATCACAATTTTGCTGGTCGGCGCGGCCATCATTCTTTTTGGACTTGTGATCCCGCCTCGGCTGGGCCTGGCGCTGGAATTTTCTGTTGCGCTGATGTTGATCCTGCTGGGCGTGCTCAATTTGACTGGCGCGATGAAGTGGATCAGCCACAAGCTTTCTCCCACCCATCCCGATCTGCCTTCATCGCAAACAAGCGAACATTCGCACGTTCATTTTCATGGCGGAAAAATTCATGTGCATCCACATTCGCATGACCGCGGGGCGGAACACCATGCAAAAGAAGTCGATCCGCCGCACTGGCTCGCCAGCCCGTTCGTAAAGCTCGGCTGGTTCCATTCGCTGCGGCCGCTGCTGGTGGGAATCGTCCATGGCCTGGCTGGTTCGGCCGCGGTGGCGTTGCTGGTATTGGGAACAATTCACGATGCGCGCTGGGCGGTTTTCTATTTGCTGCTTTTCGGGATCGGAACGATTGCAGGAATGATGCTGTTAACGCTGGCGTTTGCAGTGCCAGTCACCGTTGCCGGGAATCGTTTCGCGTGGATCAGCCGCACCATGGTGGCCGGCACCGGCGTCTTGAGCCTGGCGTTCGGACTGGTCGTCGCCTACCACATCGGCATTGTGGACGGGCTGTTCTCGTCGCATCCTTCGTGGACGCCGCACTGACGTCATCGCAATTTTTCGTCGCGGATGGAAGGCTAGCCGCTCGAACTTAAAATTGAAAAAGTTGCGACTAGGCGGTCGAGGCTTCTTCGACCGTAGGGAAAGCTGGCAACAACCTTACCAGGCCGGAAACTTGCATCACGGCGACGCCTTGCTGAGTAAGAGCCGCCAGCACAAACTTCTGCGATTTGCTTTTTCGGTGGACGAACAGTTGGACCAGGGCTCCAACGCCGGCCGAATCCAGGAAGGTCACTCCGCTCATGTTCAGTACCAACTTATCAGCCGCGATGGGCCGCAGCGTCTGCAAAAAGCCGCTGACGGTTTCCAGGTTCAATTTTCCGGTAAGCTGGGCGACTACGGTTCCGTTGCTAGAAGGGATCTGCGCGATGTCCAATTTCGGGGTTTGCATACCCGATTAGGGTATCGCGGACGCGATTTCTAGTCCATTAACAAATTGTTACAACTCAGAAACATAGCCATCGGGCATAATCGCAGCCCGAAGACGGTGGAATGCAAACAATGCTCTTCGCCGCGCGGAAACTGTTCCATTTTGGAACTGATGCCTGATTCCAAGTATCCCGACAGGTAAACGTTAGTATTTATTTAAACTTTCTTGACGTCCACGTTTTCTGCCTCTATCGTAGGCGAGTATTCGGCCCCCTCTCAGACTTCAAATTTTGCCCGTGTGTCGTGGGGAATTGTTCATGGCAAGTCTCGAGCGCGCTGTGTGCGCGCTTTCGCGTCTTTTTTTGTTTGCGTGGCAGTCGCCGCGGCAGCGGCGTTCGAACTGATCATCCCGCGGCATTTGCGCCAACGGCAACGCAACAACGCGTGTACGGATCAGGTTCCGTAACGGCGAGCACGTCCGCAGTTCTTGGATACAATAAAGACAACACAACAGGTGCGTTGACTGTTTTGCCCGGCGCGCCTTTCGCGGACCGGCTCGCGGGCGGTTTGGTCGCGATTGACGGGCTGGGAAAATTTCTGTTTGTGCTGAATCCAGACAGCAACGGCATTTGCATGTACCAAATTGACAGTTCGAACTGTGCTCTGACAGAGGTGCCGAATTCGCCGTTTGCAGTCGGCCCCACTGTGAATGCTCTCGAAGAAACATCTCGTGCGCATCATGTCAGCAGAAACTCCGCGATTCAAGACAGTTGGTCTGCACTACATCACGTTTTCCGCTAGGCCAGGCTGAAAACAAAGCATGTTGCCGTAGAAAATCATGCCCGAAAAATGGAAGCACAGCAGCGGCTGGGCTGGGGCAGTCCAAGAGGAGCTACCCAGTTTGATATCGGTGGTTCGCACACTTACGGAAAAAGATAAAAAGTTACTGGCTGTAGGTAATGCGGTAGATTACGCCGATGCCGTCGTCGGCAACGAGCAGGGAGCCGTCGGGCGCGGTGGTTACGCCTACTGGTCGGCCATACACGAGGTCACTCTTGGGGTCGGGCACTAGTCCGGTCATAAACGGAACCGGGTCCGCGGAAGGCTCGCCATCCTTGAAGGCAACGAAAGCTAGTTGATAGCCGGCACGGCTGGTGCGATTCCAGGAACCATGCTCGGCGACAAAAGCTCCGCCGTAATAGCTGGCTGGAAATTGTTTGCCGCTGTAAAAAGTAAATTCCAAGGGAGCGACGTGCGCGCCGAGTAAAACGTCGGGGATGATCGCTTTGGCGACCAAATCGGGCTTTTGCGGTTTGACGCGAGGATCGACGTTGCTTCCGATGTAGCTGTATGGCCATCCGTAGAAACCGCCGTCCTTGATGCTGGTGAGATAGTCCGGTGGAAGGTCGTCTCCCAGTTCATCGCGTTCGTTTACCGTGACCCACGCAGCACCAGTAACGGGATTGATGGCCAGACCGACGGGATTGCGCAGGCCAGTGGCGAATTGCCGGGGACTCTTGCCGTCGAGATCGCAAATGGTGACGGCGGCGCGGATCGGGGGCTCCCCCGTGTTGATGTTGCTTCCGGAGCCGACCGCGATTAGAACGTGCTTGCCATCGGGCGTGATTGCGACGTTGCGAGTGTCGTGTCCGCCGCCGGGCAAATCAAGCAGCTTTTCCGCCTCGCCAATCCGCTGTGAAGTCTTCGGATCATATTTGAAGCGAACCAAGCTGGACATGTTGCCGATGTAAACGTAGTCGTCGTTAAACGCAATTCCGAACGGCCTGACGAGACCGCTGGCGAAAACAATCCGTTCTTGCGCGCCGCCGGTGTGCTTCGGGTCGCGCAGGATGACGACCTGGTTGGCGCCTGTCTCGGCGAGGAAAATATCTCCGTTGGGCGCAACGGTCAGCAAACGTGGGCGCTTGAAGTCGGCGGCAAAAATATTGATGTGGAAGCCCGCAGGCACGGTGGGAAGAAACCCTTGGGGAGCTTGCGACTTATTGGGCCCGTTGCCTGCGGAACTGGTAGCAAATGGCGGCGGCAGGCTGGGCTTCTGGCCGTTTGTCACTTGCGCCGAGCTTGCAAGCGGAACCAACAGAACGCCGAAGACAGCAGCTAGCGATTTTGCAATTTTATGGGGAAGCATGATTCCTCGCTTGGGATTGGCTGGATGCAAATGCTATCGCGAAACTGGCCGATGGCAAAGGAAACTCGAGCACCGACAGCAACGTTCGCCGACCGCAGAAATCGGAGCGCCTCTATTTCCGTGATTTTGACGTGCAAGGGCGGTGTTTGGATACTTTCCGGGCCAGGCTTGCAGCGGACACTAGCTGAGGACGATGTAAGTCCAATGCTTCCAATTAGATGAAGCGTACATTGGAGACAGTCGGTTAGCGGAAACCTGTCTGGGATTTGCGCATCGAATGAGTCGAGAGGGCTACTTCAATGAAGGCTCCGTTCATTGGCCGGACGATTAGTTTGCTGGTGTTGGCTGGATGTGTGATCTGGTGGGGCGTGCGCGTTACTTCGGGACACCCAGCGGAGCCGAAGGGATTGTTTCCAGCGCCGGCGATGGATCGGAAGCTGACGCCGCACCGTAGTTCGGAAACGGCCGTGTTTGCGGGAGGCTGTTTTTGGGGAGTGCAAGGCGTGTTCCAGCACGTGAAGGGTGTGAAGAGTGCGACTTCCGGATACGCTGGTGGAGCAGTAGAGAATCCGTATTACGAGTTGGTCTCGAATGGCAGCACCGGTCACGCAGAGTCGGTGCAAGTCAGCTTCGACCCGTCGCAGATTACGTACGGCAAGTTGTTAATGATTTTCTTCTCGGTCGCGCACGATCCAACGCAGAAGAACCGGCAAGGTCCGGACATCGGCACGCAATATCGCTCGGCAATTTTTTATGCGAACGCGGAACAGAAAGAAATTGCTGAAGCGTATATCGCGCAAATCAACGAGGCGAAGGTCTACGACAGCGCTATCGCAACGCAGGTTGCTCCGCTCGGCTCTTTTTATCAGGCGGAGGACTACCATCAGGATTATTTGGCGAAGCATCCGGACAACGCGTATATCCAGTTCAACGACCTTCCGAAAATAGAGCGATTGAAGCAGAAGTACCCGGAGTTTTACCGCTAATAGCATCTCCCATCTGGCGCGAGCTAGAAATACAAATACACAAATCTTGCGGACACCGCACAGAAACAATTAGAGTCCGACGTTTGGGCAAGCTGGGGCGCAGAGTCGCTCCAAGGAGCGTGTTAACCGCGCGGGCACTCGTGCGGCGATATTCATACTAGCGAGAACGCGTAGTATGTAGATTTTAAACGGCCATCATTACTGATAATTGGGCCTAACAGGCCTCACTTGAAAAGGAGCTCCCTTCCAATGAAAGCTTGCCTTCTTTTGACTGCTTTTCTGGTATTAGGTGGCGCGACACAAGTCGCTCCTGCAGTGGCAAGTCCCGCACCCAAACCGGTGGTCGTAGAGATCAAAAATGCGTCAGGACAGAGTGTGGGCACGGCGACCTTGATGGAGGCCGCTCCGGGGGTGCGAATCAAGTTGGATATCCGTTCGTTGCCGCCGGGAGAACATTCCATTCACATTCATCAAGTGGCAAAATGCGATCCGCCGGATTTCAAATCGGCAGGCCCGCACTTTTCTGGCATGCCTGGCGGCCATGAGCACGCAACCGGAGCGCCAGCGGGAGACATTCCGAATTTTTCGCTGGTGGTTGCCGCCGATGGGACCGCGCACGTTACGGTGGTTGCGCCGAACGTCACCTTGGGCACGGGCGACCATTCTGTGTTCAGCAATGGCGGGACCGCGATCGTAATCCATGCGGTTAGCAACGAGACAACCAGCGGCGCGCCGCCGCGGATTGCGTGCGGGATTATCAGCAAGCCCGAATAACTGGCGGGTCGTTGGGAAGCAGGAACGAGGAATCAGGGCGGGCGACCGGTACGAGCGATCAGGACCCGGAATCAGGGCGCTCGGTCACCGGTTTGCCGGCACCGCCGGGAAGCGGCGATTTTTTGCCTCCTGCCGGCTCGTTTTGCAGCAGCGCCTCCAGGCTACCGTAGGCATAAATTGTGGGCGCGTGATTCTGCATCAATCCTCCAGTGTCGGCAGTCGGCCCGTAATTGCTGTGCAGGCTCCTGCCGAGCATTCGAAGCATGGCCATCTGTTGTCCGCGATGATGCGCAGTGTGAGTCAGGCGCCGGGTCATAATCCAGGCGCGGGATTTCACTACGTCGAAAAATTTGGCGTTCTCTTCCCACCAAGTGGTTTCTTTTTTCTGCAATTCAGCGAGCCGTTTGTCGCTGTCCAGCGCGTATTGTTTGATGAATTCCATCCGCGATTCCAACGGCGGCAGCGGCGGCGCCGCAACGTCTATCGCGAGCATAGTTCGAAACCACAGGTCTTCGCTGACGCATTGGTGAATCATCTGTTCGCGCAAGCTGCGTCCGCGGGGATCGTCGGCACGCGGGCGGAACGGAAGATCTTCGTCGCGAAATTCGCTCCAGACGCTGAGAACTTTTATGCGTTCGGTGGCGTAAGTCTCCACTAAAAAGTCGTAGGACATAGCCGTCTCCTGAATCCGGCGGGCCGCGCAGTTTGCCGCGCCGGGTGGTCCGGTTTGTGGTAGGCTTCCCCCGTTTGTGCCTCGTCACAGGTTCCGGTGTACATAAGATGATTCGTAATCGTACATCGTTCGGAGGAAAAACCATGAATTCCAAGCGCGCGGGCGTAATTGCCGTGTCGATAGTAGCCGCAATGGGACTGACGTCGTGCCAAACCCCCTATCACGATCAGAATGAGCGCTACGTGTTTGTGGCTTCGAACGTAAACATTCCCTACTGGCAGGAAGCGCAGGCGGGCCTGATGGACGCGGCGCAACAGATGGGCGTAAAAGCAGAGTTAACGGGGCCCGAGAAATTTGATCCACAGGAACAACTCCGCGATTTTCAAAAAGTAGTAGAGAGCAAACCAGCGGGAATTCTGGTTTCGGTGACGCGGCCGGAATTGCTCGCGGATGCAATTAACAACGCTATCGCTCAGGGAATCCCGGTGGTTGCGGTGGACTCCGACGCGCCGAATTCGAAACGAGTGATGTTCGTGGGCACGGACAACTACCGGGCCGGCAGCGAAAGCGCCAAGCGAATGGGAGATATCCTGAAGGGACAGGGACAAGTAGTGGTCATTACGGTCCCCGGGCAGTTCAACATGGACGAGCGGGGGCGCGGGGTGAATGACGAGCTTAAAAAATATCCAGCGATCAAGATCGCGCAAACGATTGATGACAAAGGCGACCCGAGAATCGCGAACGACATGGTGTCAGCGCTGCTGAAGGGCAAAGCAAAAATTGATGGGATGATCTGCCTGGAAGCGTCAGGGGGCTCCGGCGCCGCGGAGGCGCTGCATCGGCTGGACGTCAAGATCCCCATCGTCGGGTTTGACAAAGATCCGGAGACTCTCGACTGGATCGATCGTGACGGCATTACCGCGACGGTCACGCAAAAACCATATGTGATGGCGTACTACGCGCTTAAGTTTGCGGATGATTTGCACCACAACGCAGTGCACGAGTTCAAGGACTGGCGGACGGCGCCGACGGCGCCGATACCGACCTTTGTAGACACGGGAACCGCGATTATAGACAAGAAGAACGTGAAAACGTTCCGGGACACGATGGCGGCGCATCCGAAGCCGCTGTAATAAAGCTAAAAAATCCAAGTTGGGTCAATGTCGGGGCAACTGGGGGGCGCATCCGCGACCGGTTCGGCGTAGACATGCTGCGCCCTTACATGAGATCGTCATGAAATCACACTGGATCAACGGTAGCACTACTGAGGGAAGAGAGGGAGGAACCTCACGGTAGAGCTCCTCCCTCTTCGTTCGGGGTTCGTCGGAGGAAACTACTTTTGCGAAGGTCCGAAGGAAAGGTGGCTTCGAACCGCTCGCGTGGTCCTTAATATGCATCCGGGCGGATTTGGAACGCCATACCTTGAATGCTTTAAGGACTTCAGAGAGTTTGTGTAATTGTAGACTTCGCGAAGTGCCAGTCGGGCAGTCACCCTGAACGGCCTCCCCTGGAAAACGTACGCTCCCGCGATAAGACCGTCTGCAAACGCAGTTGACTTCAATACATTCCAAGAGTATCAAAGCATTTACGCGCCCGACGTTTCCGCCCGTCGAAGGGTGCGAAAGACAAAGCGTACGGAGGTCTATTATGACAGTACAAGCAATTCCGCAAGGATTCCATAGCCTAACGCCCGGCCTGACTTGCAAGAACGCCGCGCAGGCCATCGAGCTGTACAAGAAGGCGTTTGGCGCGACCGAACATAGCCGGATGGCCGGTCCGGACGGAAGAATTCTGCATGCAGAACTGCAGATCGGCGATTCGATGCTGTTTCTGGCTGATGAGTTCCCGGGGATGTCCGCGGCGCCAGCGCAGGGCGCTCTGCCTTCGCAGTCGCTCTACTTGTATGTGAAAGATGTTGATACGACTTATCAGCAGGCGGTGGCAGCCGGATGCCAGGGTGCAATGCCGGTTCAAGACATGTTCTGGGGAGATAGGTTCGGGAAGGTAGTCGATCCGTTCGGGCAGCACTGGAATTTGGCTACGCACGTCGAAGATGTCGAACCGGCGGAAATGGAACGCCGCGCGAAAGAGTGGACGGCCAAGATGGCCAGCATGGCGAAGTCGGCGGGCCAGAGCTGAAGATACCCAAAGGTAATAGACACAGTGTGTTGGCGAGCCCCCGGAGTCGCGCGCTAAGCGACTCGACTCCGGGGCTCCCAGGATTTGGCGTGGTGACACCCGGTATTGTACGCGGCGTGCTAAGCTCGCAATTGGGCAAGGCTTCGCCGTCAGACGGCATCGAAGCTTTGTAAGCGGATTATGAGTGTTCTCAGGTCCATTGCAATTCTCGCGCTTGCGGCCACGATTTTAGCTATTGCCAGCTGGTCGCAAATCACCAGCCAGCCCAAAAACGGCCAGACTTCACCCAACAAGGTAGATCCCGGAACTGCGGCGCGCGGGAAGAAGCTCGTCTTAAAGGACGGCACTTTCCAGATTGTTCGGGAATACCAGCGAAACGGTGAGCGAGTCGGCTACCTCAGCGCGGAACGCGGAGATTGGGAGGAGATCCCCGCGGCGATGGTGGATTGGGACGCAACGGCAAAGGCAGAAGCGGCTGCCGCGAGCGAGGAAAACGCTCTGCTGAAGACAGTCCATCACGAACAAGTGGAGCAGAAGGCGGAGGTACCGGCGGACGTCGATGCCAGCCTGCCGGTGGCGCCGGGTATTTTTCTGCCGCCCGGTGAGGGAATGTTCGTGGTGGAGGGGAAATCTGTAACGCCGCTAAACCAAGTGAGCGCGGACATTCGAACCGATCGAACACAGCGCCTAAAGCAGGTTCTATCCCCAGTGCCGATTATTCCAAGCAAACGCAATATTGAGATTGCCGGCGCCAAAGCTACGCGGCGCATTAATTCCGAGCATCCGGAATTCTATCTGCGCGAACCTCCCCCCGATCCGGATGCGGTTTCGGCGATCAGAAAAAGTAGTCGTCCGGGTGAGACCGGCCCGGAGATCGAGTTGGTCCGGCTGACGGTGAAAGGCGGAAAGCGGCAAATCGAATCGATTCGAAGCCTGTTTGGGCAAGATATTTCGGAAGATCGAAATTCTATTTCGATGCAACGATGGGACGTGGCGAAGGACGTCTTTCGTTTTACGCTCAGCCAGGATCTTCCCAGCGGCGAATATGCGTTCGCAGAGATTCTGCCGGACGGCGTGAACCTGTACGTATGGGATTTTGGCGTGGATCGAAAGAGCGCCGAGGGGTCGGCAGGAAAACACTGAGAAGACTTCGGTTGAAAGATGTGGACTGATTGTAGCCCAGCGATTATTTTTCCGAGCCATGTCTGGCTAGAACAAATGCTTCACGCAGGATTGCCAGGACATCCAGTATACGGAAGGGCTTCTGCAGGAATGCCGCACCGTCGGGTCTCGTGGCTGCGTTCGGATCCACGTACTCGCCGGTCATGTAAATTACGAGAGGTCTGTGGCTACCGGCCGCGGCCAAAACATGCGCGGCAGCCGAGCGACCATCGCTGAGCGAACCTGCCGACTTTAGGCGCAGGTCGCAAAGCAACGCATCATAGGGCTGATTTGAGATCAAGCGCGCGGCCTCTTCCGCAGTGGAGGCACAGGAAACTTTCAACCCATGAGCGCCCAATCCTTCATCGAGCAAGGACCTGATACTTTCTTCGTCATCCAATACCAGAACTCGAATTCCCATTAGTACGGTGGGAACAGGTCGCGATGAATTACCGACGTTGCTGTCTCTGTCACTCTTGGAGACGGGCTTAGCCAACGATTGCGCCGGGGATTCCGCGGGTAGATAGACGCTGAAGGCTGAACCACCACCCGGCAACAGTTCCGCCTGAATGGTGCCGCCATGTTCGCGTGCGATCGAAAGGCAGATGCTGAGCCCGAGACCGGTGCCACCGCCAGGCCGCTTGGTGGTATAAAACGGATCAAAGAGCCTGGGCATCGCTTCGGGCGAAATGCCGACGCCGTCGTCCTGAACGGTTACGACGACATTCTCGCCTGCCAGAGTCAACCTAATTTGGATTCGCCCCGACTCACGCACTTCGTGAATGGCTTGTTCGGCGTTGGAAATGAGGTTGAGGAACACTTGGATCAGTTGATTGGCATCGCCCACGATCGGCGGTAAGTCGGTACGCGGGGTGAAGTCCACCTGCACCTGGTTGCGGCGCAACGAATGTTCATGGAGTTGCAGCGTGCGTTCGATGATGGTGCTGAGGTCGATGCTCTTCTTCTGCGGCGAGGCCGGGCGGGAAAATTCCAGCAGATTTTGCACGATGCGGGCCGCACGACGCGCCTGCCGGTGGGTCAGATCGAGCTGGCGCTTCATTGATTCGTCCAATCCTTCACGTTCTCTGACCAGTTCGGTGACACCGAGTATGGCGGTGAGCGGATTGTTCAGTTCGTGCGCCACGCCGGCAAGCATCTGACCCATGGCAGCACAACGGGCTGAAGTTGAAAAGAATCTTGCGCCATTCACCCTGCTTGTGGCGTACGCGCACTTCAAGTGAGGCGAGGTTCTGCCGGCCGGCAATAATGTCTTTGTAAAGGGCCATTAATTTCGGCTGATCTTCCGGGTGGGTGCGTGCGCCGAGCTTCAGCTCACTAATTTCTTCGCCGGCGTACCCAAGCACCTCCTGACAGCGCGGACTGACGAAAGTGTAGTTCGCCTCGCTGTCCAGAACCAGAATCAGGTCAGGAAAGCTGTCGACAAGGCGGTGGGCAAATTCCTGTTGCTTGTGCAGACGGCGTTCAATTTCGCGGCGTTCGGTGATGTCCATCAACGCGCCCTGATAGCGGACGATTTTCCCCGTGGGGTCGCGAACGGCCGCGGCGGTATTCAAGCAGGTAATCAAAGTTCCGTCTTTGCGACGAAGAGTGATCTCGCGGCCCGCCAGGACCGGCTGCAGGTTAACTTCCTTTCGAACCACTTTACGAAGTTCAGGGTCAGGAAAAATATCCGAGACTTTGCAAGCCAGCAATTCTGACTTGGAGTCGTAGCCGAGGATTCTTACCAACGCCGGGTTGGCATCGAGAATTTCGTCTTCCGGAGTAACGATGTAAATGCCTTCCTGCAGCGTTTCGAAGAGTTCCGTAAAGCGGGCCTCATTGCGGCGCGACGCGGTGATGTCCCGCGCAAGAATGGTCATGCCATGCACTTCATCCTCGCGCATCATGGCGTGAATCACGCATTCGAAATAGTGCACGGTGTGGCGCTTCTTCAAGCGAACCTGCACCACCCCGGTCCAGTGGCGCTTTTCGATGAACCGCGGCAAGCTTCGTTCGATGAGATATGGCCCGTCCCCTCCGGCGTCATGTAAGAACTCAGAAAGTTGATGGCCGATGATTTCCTGGAAGGTGCCGTCCACCAGGTCAGCGAAACTGCGGTTGGCGGCGCGAATCTCTCCGTCGAGTGTCACCGCAACGAGCACGTCGTCGAAGGAATCGATCAGGTCGCGATAGCCTTGCTGCGAGCGTTCGATCACGGAAAAAAGTTTGTCGAGCTGTTGGTCGCTGGACGCCGAGGTGTCGCGTTGCTCGATGCCGCGAACCAGGCCGCGCAACTCGGCCATCTCTTTATTCCGCTGCCAGACATACACGATGAAGAGCGCGACGAGCAGGACCAGAGCAGGTCCGGCCACAAGCAGATAGTCAAAACGCCGGGCAAACGAACGGATGGCGTCCCATGAAACCGTGACATAAGCGATTGTAATGAGGCTGAGAATAAAGTACGTAAGCCGCCACAGTTGGCGCTGTCGCCGTTCGAACTGTTCGAGCCGGTCGCCCACGGTGGCCCGCGGAGCGTCTGAAGATTCTCCGTGCGCCGGAGAAGTTGGCCTGAAAGGATTAGGCATTTGGCGGCTTATCCTACGCGGGAAGGAGAAACCCCCGCCTCCTGCTTTCTATTCTCCGGCCACTTTAGTTCTTCAGCAATGCGCGGAACGCTAGCAGGTTCCTGTCGGGTACCTGTCCCGGAGAACATCTCTAATTTCACCGAGTGGCTCAGGCACGTCAACTGGAACCGCTCGACTGCTCTGGCCGTAGAGCTATCCAGAAATTCGTGGCCAAAAAAAGAGGGGCGCGGTTAAACCGCGTCCCTCTTCTCGAGATACCCGACGGGATTTAATCGCCGGAACGATTCGTTGTCTTTAGCCTTCAGCCGCGGCGTCGGCTTCGCCTTCGAGCTTTCCGTCGTCGCTCAGGAAGTCCAGACCGGTGCCATCATCGGCAAGCAGGTCCGCGGTTTCCGGGAGCAGTTCTTCCACGGGAGCGGGTGGCGGCATTTCCGTAAGCAATTGCAAGCTGCGGTAGTGCTCAAGGCCCGTACCAGCCGGAATCAAGCGGCCCATGATGACGTTTTCCTTCAAGCCGCGCAGGTAATCGACCTTGCCAGCAACGGCGGCTTCGGTAAGAACGCGCGTCGTTTCCTGGAAGCTTGCGGCGGAAATAAAGGAGTCGGTCGAGAGCGATGCCTTGGTGATGCCGAGGAGTAGCGGACGCCCCGTTGCCGGGCGGCCACCTTCGCCGATCACGCGGTCGTTCTCCTCGCGGAAGCGGAACTTGTCTACTTGTTCCTCGAGCAGGAATGTAGTGTCGCCCACGTCTTCCACTTTGACCCAACGCATCATCTGACGAACGATCGTCTCGATATGCTTGTCGTTGATGTTCACGCCCTGCAGACGGTAAACCTCTTGAATCGCGTTCACGAGGTATGCCTGAGTGAACTTTTCGCCGAGCACGGCCAGCAAGTCGTGAAGGTTGAGCGGGCCGTCAATCAAGGCTTCACCAGCCTTGACGTGCTCGCCTTCCTGCACGTTGATGTGCACGCCGCGCGGCAGCGAATATTCCTTGGTGGTTTTTCCGTCTTCGCTTTCGACGAAGACCTTGCGTAGACCCTTGCTGACTTCACCATAGCGAACCACACCGTCGACTTCGCTGATGACGGCGGGATCTTTCGGCTTGCGCGTTTCGAAGAGTTCGACGACGCGAGGCAGACCGCCAGTGATGTCCTTGGTCTTGGTGGTTTCCCGCGGAATCTTTGCGAGAATGTCGCCGGGCTGCACGTCGTCGCCGTCCTTGACCATCAAGTGAGCGCGCGACGGCATGAGGTACTTTTTCTTGACCTTGCCCGCGTTGTCGCGGATCAGGATCGCCGGCTGGTGCTTTTCATCGCCCGGGGGCAGAGTCACGACGTCCTGCGAGAGGCCGGTGACTTCGTCCACTTGCTCTTCAATCGTCAGGCCGGGACGCAGATCGTCAAACTTCACTGAGCCGCCCGTTTCCGTGAGGATCGAGAAGGTGAACGGATCCCATTCGGCCAACGTCTGGCCGTGAGTTACGCTGTCGCCTTCGACCACGCGCAAGCGCGCGCCGTATACGACGTGGTAGCGTTCCTTTTCGCGGCCCTTTTCGTCAACGATGGCGATCAAGCCGGAACGGTTCATGGCGATGGCAGCGCCGCCGCGGCCCTGAACGTATTTCAGGTCCACGAACTTGATGATACCGGCGTTGCGAACTTCGAGAGTTGAGCGCTCGCTGACGCGCGTCGCGGTTCCACCGATGTGGAATGTGCGCATCGTCAACTGCGTGCCAGGTTCGCCGATGGACTGCGCGGCGATTACGCCGACCGCTTCGCCGAGTTCGACCATGCGGCCCGATGCGAGGTTGCGGCCGTAGCACAGCGCGCAAACACCGCGGCGGGATTCGCAGGTGAGCACGGAACGGATTCGAACGCGCTCGATACCCGCGGCCTGCACGGAGTTGGCAAGCTCTTCGGTGATTTCCTGTGCGATCTCGACGATTACGTGACCTTCGAAGTCCTTAATCTTGTCGAGCGAAACGCGGCCCACGATGCGGTCGCGCAACGGTTCGACTTCGAC
>WNFP01003763.1_pt1 | contig 14756 bp, 12 predicted proteins | sample 5400201 | NCBI WGS metagenome assembly WNFP01 (sample SAMN13153355, study PRJNA577476) | soil metagenome | isolation source: 115 cm saprolite under Madrone tree | place: USA:California | collected 2016-06-14
CGACATCGCCCGGTCTATCGTTGACGCGCTGAAGATGAAGCTCGCCGTTCGGCTTTCCGCCCACGAACAACCGCGCAATCGCGTACAGGACGGTTATCTACAGGGACTTTTCACAAATGTAACTCATCCGAGAGGAGTAGGAAGTATCGACATTAGCGTGCCTGTACAGAATCCATTCACAGTTCCGGATTACACATCTTCGGGAGGTTTCGAGCCGCGCCGCCCGGACACTCGCGCGACCGCTGCGCCTACAGGGACGGGATTCACTACCAATGTGCGTTCTCGCGCATCGGACGCCGGTCTGCGAACGAACAAAATTACAGCGGACATGCTCGCTGCGCCTCCAGAGACGGGAGTCACTACCAGTGTGGGTGATCGTGCATCGGAAGCCGCTCTGCGAAGGAACAAAATTACAGCGGACGTGACCGCTGCGCCTCCAGAGATGGGAGTCAGTACCAGTGTGCGTGATCGTGCATCGGAAGCCGGCCTGCGAACGAACAAAATTACAGCGGACGTGACCGCTTCGCCTCTAGGGACGGGAGTCATTACCAGTGTGCGTGATCGCGCATCGCAAGCCGGTGTGCGAACGAACAAAACTACAGCGGAGGGGCCAGCGTCCATTCAGGGGTTTGTCAAAGATGCAAAAGGCGAACCGATTAAAGGCACGGACGTTCGGATCGAATCGCGAGACGGCAAACAAGTGTTCAGCACAGTTAAGACCGATTCAAAGGGCCGCTATATTTCACAGGGGCTGCAACCGGGCGTTTACCGGGTAACATTGCTTGTGAATGGCGCGGTCAAGGCGTCGATCATGAACACGCAGACCAAGGCGAATCAACCGACTCAGCTAAATTTCGAGCTCAAGCCACCGTCCCAAGCAGGTAATATTGCAAAGGGCGGAAAGCGCATGGTATGGGTGCCATCTCGTACTGGGAGCCATATCGGCGGTAATTGGGTCGAAGTCGACGACGGGGGAAAGGCGCATTCCGGTTCCAACATTCAGACAGTCACCGCTCGTAATTGGTAATTTTTCAAACGGCTATGACGAAGCGACGACCAACATCAAGGGTCGTACCTGGTATGTTGCTTTGAAGAAGCGTTTCTAATACTCGGGAGGGCAGGCGCTCCCCTGGAGGCGCTGGCGCCTCGACGTCGCAATTCAGGTTAAATTGAACCTGTTATTTCGCCGATTGTCTGTTTCCATCGTCCAAGGGAAATTATTAGGGAACTTCGTCGTTAATTTCCTGTAGGAATTAATGAGAACACTATGTTTATGAAATCATTGCAGCTTGGGTTCATGGGGTTGGTTCTTTGTGCTACGAGCGCCTGGGCTGGCGGATCAAGCATTCAGGGGATCGTCAATGACGCAAAAGGGAAGCCGATTAAAGGCGCAGATGTTCGGATTGAATCGAAAGACGGCAAACAGCTGTTCAACACCGTGAAGACTGACGCAAAGGGTCGCTACATTTCGCAGGGTCTTGCGCCAGGCGTCTACCGGGTCAGCTTGGTAGTGAATGGCGCGGTGAAGGCTTCGATCACCAATACGAAGACGAAGGCCGATCAGCCGACCCAACTGAATTTTGATTTGAAACCGGTGGCGGCATCGCAGGCAAGCGCAGCTGAAAAGAAAGGAAAGCATATGGTATGGGTCCCCGCGAGCACTGGGAGTCACATAGGCGGGAGCTGGGTGGAAGTTGACGAGAGTGGTAGCGCGGGTGCAGGCGCCTTGAACGTTAAGAGAGGCAGCGCCGAGGCGCTGCGGCAGCAACAACTGACACAACCGCCAGGTTCAGTTCCAGGGGCGGGACCGACGGGTCCCTGAGAGCGAACGCCGATCAACTGCTCTGAGCAGCCTGTTCCTGCACTGCTAAATGGCGCAGTGTTCGCTGATACTGCGCCGATAAGGCTGTAGTGTGCGCTGTTCTCAGCGCATCACATTGAGGTGCCAACACGCTATCCGTATCGGCTGACGACAGCGCCGAAAGCGTTCCGGGTTACAACCGTACCATTTTCAAGCTGACGTTTGCGTCGCCGCAAACAATTCTTTCACGGACTCGCGCGAGAGCGCGATAATCGTGAAGACGCCGAGAATTGTTCCGAAGGGAATGAAGAGACATTCGACGCACGCCATGACGAGCGCGAACGAGTAACGTCTGCGGCGGGAAAGGCATCGGCCGGCAATTAAAATACAGATCGCCATCGCGATCCCGAGCAAAAACAAAAACAAACAGACTCCGACAAAAATCCAGCCAAGAAATTCGGGCGGTAACTCTTCGCCTGGTTTTGGGGTACCGTGTCGTGCAGCGAAGATAAAGATCGTCCCGATCGTCGTGTAAAGTAGCGGGAACAAAGAAAACAGCGCCGCCAGGCCGGCCACGACGTAATGGAAGATGGACAATAACCGAAGATGCTCGGTGTCCTGATTCATTCGTTAACTCGAACCGCCATTCTGTTTTGATTTGATCCAGCGATCAACCAACTCTTCCAGCACGTCGAGCGGTAACGCGCCGTTTGTCAGCACCACGTCGTGAAACTGGTGAATGTCGAATTTGTTTCCGAGTTGCTTTTTCGCTTTCTCCCGCAACTCGAGAATTTTGATCATACCAATCTTGTAAGCGGTCGCCTGGCTCGGCATCACGATGTAGCGATTGATCGAGTCGATGCAATCCGCTTCAGAGTTCGGTGTATTTTGCTTCAGATAATCGATCGCCTGTTGTCGCGTCCATTTTTTGTGGTGTATGCCCGGATACATGCCGATTTCTTTGGGCGCCTGTTCGCTGTAGAGGCCCCAGCCTTCCGTGTAGGCAGTATAGGCGTGCGAAAATTTGCGGAACTTAGGAACGCCGCTCAGCTCCTGGGCAATGGCAATCTGCATGTGGTGCCCGGGAATACCTTCGTGATACGCAAGCGCTTCCAGCTGGTAAGTCGGATTGCTCTGCATCTCGCGCAGGTTCACGTAAAACATGCCCGGCCGCGAGCCGTCCGGAGCGGGCTGCTGATAAAATGCTTTGCCAGCGGATTGTTCCCGAAATTTTTCGACCGCCTTCACGACAATGTCGGCTTTTGGTTTCGTGGCGAACAATTCGTCGAGGTGCTTTTTCATTTCATCGATAATCCCAACCGCGCGCGCGAGGTATTTTGCCCGGCCTTCATTCGTGTCTGGCAAATAGAATTGTCGATCTTCGCGCATGAATTTGAAAAACGCCTGGCGGTCGCCTTCGAATCCGACTTTGTCTTTGATCTTCGTCATTTCGGCGTGGATGCGCGCAACCTCTTTCAAACCGATCTCGTGAATCTGGTCGGCTCTTAAATCCGTCGTCGTGGTGCGCCGCAGGGCGGAACTGTAGAAGTCCGCGCCATCCGGAAATTTCCAGACGCCAGCGTCGTCGTTTGCGCGCTTCGATTGGGCTTCCAGAAATGCAATTAGCTTTTCGTAAGCGCGTTTGACCGACTCGTTTAACGCCTTTGTCGCGCCGGCAAGCAATCGATCGCGCGTAGCAGAATCAACATCCTTAAGCGCGCCGATTTTCTTCGTAAAATCATCGAGAAGGGGACTGTTGTCCGCGCTGGAATCGAACGGCTTTCCCTGGATCACTTTACGGCAGGCATCCAGGACGAGTGGAAAAACAAAGCGCGGAGCGACGACACCTTTGTCCTCGCGCACTTGTAAATTGACGATGAGTTGATCGAACAATTTTGGGATCGCATTCAACCGCGCGATGTACGCTTCCGCGTCTTTCACATTGTCGATCTTATGAATGTTGATCAGGAACGTCGGAATTTGCGCGTGCACACCACGCATCTGGCTGACCGGATAAACATCGAAGCGAAACTTAAACTCTTCCGCCTCGCGCTCCGCCTCTCGTTCAAAGAGCTTGTAACTCAATAGCGCTTGCCGATCGAGTAGCTCCGGTTTGAAGTCGCGCTTCAGCGTCGCAAGCTGTTTTTGCCAAACTGCGTGATCTGCCGCGGCTTTTTCGTCGGACAAGTCATCCAACTGATCGTAATGCGTTTTGATTCCGTAAAGCGATTCGTCGACGGGGTGTCGCGCCAGATTTTCGTCCCAGCATTTGTCAAAGAACTCGCTGGCGCGCTTTGATTCGGCTGTGATTTGGTCTGGTGCCTGGGCGTTTGCGGCAATGGAAATCCCCGCAAATGCCATTGTCGATATCGACGTGGCAAAAATTCGCTTCATAAAAATTAACCCGAAGTCATATAGCCCTCTTCACCGTGCTGATTAATATCGAGCCCCTGTCGCTCGATCTCCGGCGCGATCCGCAGACCGATTGCTCCTCTCACAATTGCGCCGATAATCGCGGTCCCTAGCACTGCCAGTATGATCGTGACCACAATTGCTTTTAACTGTTCGATCCACAACGTGTGACCAACGATTCGAGCAAGACCGTTTTGCGTTGCAGGATTAAGTGATCCCGCGAGGGTTAACGAGAGATTGGGGTTCACATTCGCCGTGGCGAACAAACCGGTGAGAAATGCGCCGAGCGTTCCGCCTACTGCGTGGATGCCGAAAGTATCAAGCGCATCGTCATAGCCAAGCCACGATTTCAATTTCGTGCAGGCAAAGAACGGAACAATTCCCGCAGCAATCCCGATAATCACTGCGCCGCTCGGAGCGACATACCCACAAGCAGGTGTGATTACGACGAGCCCGGCCACTGCACCGGAGCAGAATCCGAGCACGCTCGGTTTGCCGCGCAGCGCGTACTCCAGCATGGCCCAGGTAAACGAAGCAACCGCGGTTGCCAGCGTGGTGCTCACGAACGCGTTTGCAGCGATTCCGTCAGGCGCAAGAGCGCTTCCGGCGTTGAAACCGTACCAGCCTACCCACAGCAAACCGGTGCCAACCATGCAAAGTACCATGCTGTGCGGTGCCATGATTTCTTTTCTGAATCCGAGCCTGTGCCCAAGAAAAATGCATAAGACGAGCGCCGACCAGCCTGATGTCATGTGAACGACGGTTCCGCCCGCAAAATCAATTGCTGTAATTTTCGCGGCCGGATTCCAGACCCCGTTCATCCAGCCGTCAATTCCCCAGACCATGTGGGCGATTGGAAAATATACCGCAAACATCCAGACCCCGACAAAAACGAGCACTGCGGCGAATTTCATCCTCTCAGCAACTGCGCCGATGATTAAGGCCGGCGTGATGATCGCGAACATCAGTTGGTACATTGCGAAGACATTCTGCGAAACCCAGAAGGAATAGTCGCTGTTCGGTCGCGCATCGACTCCATGGAGAAATGCAAATTTGAATCCTCCGATGAAGGGCGACCCACGTGAAAAAACGAGAGAATAACCTACCGCCCACCAAAGGATCGTCACTAGGCCCGCAATCCCGAGACATTGCGCGAGCACAGAGAGAACATTCTTCGCGCGGACGAGGCCGCCATAAAAAAGCGCCAGCCCCGGCAAGGTCATGAAAAGCACGAGCGCAGCGCACGTCATCATCCATGCATTGTGGCCGGGCCCGGGCCCTGCGACGTTCGAGATCACTGGGGAGCCGGTATCGGCGCCTCGCGCTGAATTATTTATGTAAGCTTCCAGGTCAGCGACACGCTGCTCGAGCGACGGCAAAGCGGAAGGCGACGGTGTTTGCGCATGCAGCGGAGAAAATAACGCAATGAAAGCGACAAGAAAAAAGACGCGCATCATTACGCGCTTCCGTTATAGCGCGCGGATTTAGTGCGGCAAGGAAAATGCCGCTGCAAACGACACGCAGACTGAAAATCAAGCCGCAAGCGGCGTCTGTTTTGTCAACGCGTTGAGGACAACACGTTCCACCCTGACGTAAGGTGGATCGGCTTCTCCAAAGACGATGCCAAGTGATTCGCCGAAGGCGCAAGATGATGTTTCCCCGAAGGAGTTCTCGTTGCGCCCGTGCGAAAACGTTTAGTAGAAAGAAAACTCCGCCGAGCGGCTGGCCAGACCAGGTTAAGATGCTCGGCGGAGTTCCTCCTCTGCCTCAAATCAGACTGAATTTAGAGCGATCTCGTACTCGAAAAGGATTTGAGCGAAACTTGATCCGACAACGGTCCGCGACTTTCTCCTTCGTCGTCATCGTCATCGTCGTCGTCTTCATCCCCATTATCGGCGTCGACTCGAGGTGCGACTGCCGGCAAGTCATTCTGCTGTAATCTCTCGTAGCGTTCACGAACATCGCCCGGCACCTTATCAAGCTCTTCTTTTGTTTCGACCGGGCCGCTGAAGAGCAACTTGCCCTGCGGATCCTTGGCCGTGAGCAATTTTTCCCCATTCAGGTTTTCCAATTTCATCTCGCCTTTGCCATCGCAGAAAACGATTTGCGCTTTGCCGAGGTCGATCTTCGTACCCCTGAGCGCGCCGTTATCGTTGCTCAAAATGCGAATCTCCCGTGCCGCGCGACGGGCATCATCCCGCGCGTGCCTCGCTGCCTCGTGAGCTTTGATCACTGCGCCGCGGATCATGCCGCGTTGCGCGTCGCCCAATTGTTCTTTCAATTGTTCTTTTAATTGTTGCATTTGCTCGCCGAGATCGCCTGTTTCATCGAAATCCCAATGCAAATCGTGGTTTCCTCCGGGCATGAGCGAGTGACGCTGCGGCATTTCTTTCTTGGTAAGTTTAACGGTGATTTTTTGCTCCTGACCCTTGCGCAAAATCGTGAGCGTCACGTCAGTGCCTTCAGAGAAAGTCTGTAGGAGCTTCCGCAATTGGCTTGGTTCGATCAGAATCTGGTCGTTCAGCATTTTAAGAATGTCGTTTTGCTGAATGCCTGCCGACGCGGCCGGGCTGTTCGGCACTATGTACTCAACGACCAGGCCAAGCCCTTTGGCCAGGCCAAGCTGTTCACTTACGACATCTGGAACTTGCGATGTCTCCACACCAAGAAACGTCATTGGCACTTTCGGCGCTTTCTCGTGGGCGCCTGGCACTCCTGGCGGACCGTGTGGGCCAGGCGGCTGTGGCGGCGCAGGCGGTGTTTGCGCAAATCCCGCAATGGGCAAGGCGATGGCTGCAATTGTAGCGATTGATTTTATTTTCATGGTGTTGTTTTCGACATTCTTATTCGTGCTCCTATTCTTGATCGTAATCGTAATTGGCTCTTTGCCCTTCGAGCACGAGCAAGAGCAGGAAAAAGAATAAGAGTAGAATCAATCATTGGCCCGAAACCGGAATTAGGACCACTTCCTCGCTGGGGTAAGAAACACGAAGTGACGCGCCCGTCGTCGGATTGCGCCACTGCCACGTCTCATGAGTCTGATAACGAAAGCGCCGCACCGGTTGGCCCGAGCCGCGGCCAAACTGCAATCCTTCGTCGCGCGTGTTGTAAACCAGCCGCGTCGCGCCCGCAGGAACAAATTTCTCGGACGCTGTGGATTCTTCAGCTCGCTTCAATACCGGCGCTGTATCGGGCTCACGTGAAATTTGCGCGATCTCTTTGCCGCCGCTCTGCTGGCGTTCCATTTTGATGGCCGCGAACAAAACCAAAACTGCGGCTGCTGCGAGACCGATGCCCCAAGACAACCAATTGTAGGGCAACCGCTCCGGTTGCCTGGCAGGCGAAACGACCGCGTTACGATTCATCATGGCTTCCTCGACGCGCTCGAACAAGATCGGCGAAGGCTGCGCCGGCCGCAGTTTCCTCAATTCACTCTCGATCTCAGAAAAGTTGTTCATCTGGGCTGCAACGTGTTTCTCAAAGCCGCCAGCGCGTATCGGTAACGCGATGCCGCGGTGTTTTGAGATATACCAAGTGCGCTGGCGATCTCGGCAAAGGTTAATTCGTTCCAAATTTTCATGACGAGCACCTCGCGTTGTTCGCGGGGTAGAATATTGATCGCCTCGGCCAAGGCCCGCTGCGTGTCGTCTTCAAATTCAAACTCTGGCTCGATAAATTCATTAGTTTCGCCAACCGCAGTGGCCTCACGTCGGGCGCGGCGGCTGTCGCGCCGGATAAAATCGAGAGCGATGGAACGCACAGCGGCGTAAAGCAGCGCACGATTCTCGATCTTGTGGTTGCGCCGCCAGAACTTGACGAAAGCTTCCTGGACAACGTCTTCCGCGTCGGCCGCTGATTGCACCCACTGCCTGGCAAAGAGCAGCAACCCCGGAGCAATTTCACAAAAGCAACTCTTCCAATTCTCATGGCTGACCAGATTTCGCATGACCTTTTCACGGTCTTTATACTCAAGACGCCGCCAAGGAATGATTTTGTCTAAGCCAACGAAAATTTTCTTGGTCGTCGCATGCGCGGCGCTTGCAGACGCGCGCGCGGCAGATGTCGATCTTGAGAAAGCCGTCGGGTCACTCATCGCTGCGGAAAAGGCTTACGCTAAACTTGCCGGCGAAAAAGGGTTTCGTGACGCATCCATCTCTGTTTTCGCCGACGATGCGGTAATCTTCACACCTAGTGCAGTCAACGGCAAAAAATTCTGGCGGGATGCGAAGGAGAACCCCGTCATAACCTGGCGACCGATCTTCGCCTCAATCTCACGGAGTGGTGAGCTCGGTTATACGACCGGCCCATCCGAATATCGGCGCTCGCGTGACGCACAAAACCCGGATGGGTTTGGCCATTTCGTGACGATCTGGCGCAAGGATGCGAAAGCTGTGTGGAAAGTCGCGCTCGATGTCGGTTTGGATCATCCTCAACCACAAGAGGCGGACACTGAAATTAGAACATACGTTCCGATCTCGCCGGTGCTTCAACCCGAATCTGCGAGCACCGGTCTGGATAAATTACAAAGCGAGTTTGCAGAATCGCTCAGGGACGATGAAGCCGACGCGATCATCGACCACGCCAGCGACGACATTCGCGTTTATCGCCGCGGCCAGCTTCCGGCTGTAGGAAAGAGAGCTGCGGAGAAAATGCTTGCCGACGAGGACGCAAAAACGTCGCGCGCACAGGTGGGCGCGGGCACGAGTAATCCGATTGATCTCGCTTATGAATACGGCGAATACGCGAGTGAGAGCGACAAGGTCACACAACGCGGCATCTACCTTACCATCTGGCGGCTCGAATCCGACGGTTCGTGGAAAATAGCTCTCGATCTCCAAAAGAGCGCGCCGGTGGAGCAAAAACCGTAACACGCTTCTGTCATTCCGAGTGTAGTCGAGGAATCTGTGGTTAAACGATGAGAGATGTCTCGGCTTCGCTCGACATGACAAATCACCTTTTCGGAATCGCACGCAGAATCAAATCGCCCAGCCAATCAGGATGCGCGACGCCCTGGCGATACGCCCGTAACGATTCCACGGAAGAATTGACGCGCAGGTTGCTGTAAGATCCGTCGGCATTTTGCCAGCGCTCATGCCAATAAAGCGCCGCTTTAATCCGCGGATAACGCGTGCGGAAAAGCTCGAGACCCTGCTTGATCCATGCGGGTTTGTGCATTGCACCAGGCTTGGCCGTCGCGAGCGGGAACTCGCCGGTCGCCCATTCCGCAATCATGATTGGTTTGTGCGGATCGAGCCTGCACATTTCCTGATACGGCCAGTTCACAAGTGATGGAATATCAGGATTTGGTTCGTCCTTGTACTGCTGGCCGTAAACGCTTAGGCCGAGCCAATCAACGTAGTCGGACCCGGGGTAGTAGGCGGCCGCGCAGTTCCACGGTTCGTAAGGATAAGGGTAATTGTTCGTGTGAAACATCCATTTGATATTTGAGGCGCCACGCGCGCGCGCACGATCCACCACGTAACGATAAGCCTCGCGAAATGTTTCCGGTCCTTTCCAATTATTGTGCTCAGGGTCCCATTGTGCCCCGCCGTAGTAAGCTCCCGACCACGGGAACCAAGTCCCATTCATTTCCACGCCGAACACCACGATTAGCGGATGACCAAAATCGCGGGCCGCGTCCGCCCACTTGTCGATGTAAGCGTCCCACTTGCCTGCAAGAATCTCAGTCAAACTGAATTTGTCTGGCCCGTGATCTTCCTCATACGGCTTGTCCCAGGGCGACCAAAAAACAAGCGGCAGTGCGCCGTGCCGCCAGATGACATTGAGATTGTCCACGGGAAAATTTTGTTCTCCCCAATAACTCGACGAAGCGATGATCGCCTGGTGTTTACCCACCATTTGCTCAAAGTCTTCGATCACCTCCAGACTTACGTCATCCTCCGCGTCGCCAAAATCCATGAAGGCGCCCGTATAAGCGCCACGCTCGGGAATCACCACCTCGACTGGACCATTTGGATCGACTTGCGCGACTGCTTCGTGCTTGCGGCATCCGATTAGCAGCAAACCCAATCCAATTAGTGCAATGACTGCTCTGTAAACTGCATCGGCGCGCATTCGAGCTCGGAAGTTCTCTGCAAGCCGAGGATTGTCCAGCACGGCACTGGAACTCGTCTCACAAATAGCGCTGTCATGTTGAGCGAAGCGAAACATCTCTGTCCATTTCCCTGGGGAGGATCGGTCCAAAATGATCCGAGATTCTTCGCTTCGCTCAGAATGACACTATGAGACGGCTTGTAGGCTGTTCGCATCAGGGGTTATTGCCAAGGCGAAACACTCCGCTGCCCAGGAATTCTCCTTGACCGAAGAATCCCAAATATGAGAACAAAAACGCGACCCCCAAGTTAAGGCAAGAAGTGAACACAAAAGCTCTCACGTTTTTAATCTCATTTTTCACATCAACCGCCTTCTCGGAGGACTTCAAAACGCTTAACGGAAAAGAATACAAAGACGCAACTATCAGCCGCGTCGAGCCCGATGGCATCGTGCTAACCAGCAAGTCGGGCGTCTCCAAAGTTTATTTTACTGACTTGCCTAAAGACATTCAGGTCCGCTTCGGGTATGATCCGCAAAAGGCGACTGCATACTCTGCCGAGCAATCTGCTGATTACGCAGCATATCAAAAACAGCAGGACGAGGCCCAACGTCAACGAGGGGAGAGCGCAGCAAAGAACAAGGCGATTCTAGCCGAACAACAAGCGGCCACAAATCGCGTTCAGGCATTGCAACATCGCTACACTGCTCTTCAACAGGAAGAAAATGCCACACTGTTGAGAATTGGAGAAGCAAAACAACCCGGACCAGAGTACTGGGTCGGTAAGAAGCTGCGGCACCACCCAAACCCGCAGGCCTCCCAGCTACCACTTCTCCAGAGCCATCTGAATGACGTTCGTCAAGAAAAGAAACAAGTCAGGAAGCAGTTAGAGAAAGCGCAGCGGTAAGGGCGGAAGGGGATTGAAGTCATCTGGCAACGTTGAAGAGCCGGCGAGCAGGCCGGAGCATCGGCTTCCAGACTGTGGGCCCGACAGGCATCTTGCCTGTCGGATCACTCACAAGACTCGCGCATTGGCAGGCACGATGCCCGCCAGCCCCACAGCCAAGATGGCTACGCTCCGGAATGCCATGCTGCGCAGCACAGCAGTTGTCTTAGCCGCTATGCAATTGGGATCGGTAGGCGGAGCACACACCGACGACAAACCGTTTGTAGTTTCTGCCATTGTTTCTGCGGATCATCCCATAAATCAATGCGTGCCAACCCGCGCACTGGGTGCAGGAATTGACGGTCACGAAAAAGGGGAATGCGCTCGGATATTTACGGACAAGAACATCGCCGAGATGCTCTCAGCTGGGTGCGGGCCGTTGACGTATCGGTTGCGCACTGAGCTTGCGGGTGAAGTCTGGCATTGGAACCCGCGCGGCACGTGGAGCGATCCGGTTTACAAATGCGGATATTGGACTTCTGACGATTCGCTCGGCGAACCGATCAACGTCTCCTATGGCTATCGCTTGCCGCGGCGGGGAAACACCATCGACCAGGCAAACGATGAGGGTTACTCGCGGATTGCAGACGGTGACCAAGAATCGTTTTGGAAAAGTAATCCGTATCTGGATTCATATTTCACAGGCGAACCTGAGGACGCCCATCCACAATGGGTGATTATCGATCTGCGGCGACGCAAGGCGATCAACGCTATTCGCATTCATTGGAGTGCGCCATACGCGAAGCACTACAAAGTGGAATACTGGCCGGGTGACGACCCGATGCATTTGCACAGCGATGATGACGACGATTGGCAGCCATTCGCGAGTGGAAGCGTCGATCATGCTCACGGCGCCGATGAACTCATTCGACTCGACGAACGTCCGCGTCGGGTCCAATTCGTGCGAGTCGTAATGAGCAGTAGCTCGCAGACGAGCGCGCAAGCCTCAAATGACATTCGTGACCGGCTCGGGTTTGCGATTCGCGAGATCGAGCTCGGGAAAATCGATAACCATGGTCGTTTTCGTGATCACGTCCGCCACGGGCGCGATCGGCATCGACAGACAATCGTTTACGTCTCGTCCACCGACCCCTGGCATCGCGAGGAAGACATCGACTTCAGCGTAGAACAGCCGGGATTGGATTTCATTCTGCGTAGCGCGCTGACGAACAACTTGCCCGTGCTCGTGCCAGTAGGCGTGTTGTATGACACGCCGGAGAACGCTGTCGCTGAAATCCAGTACCTGCAGCGCCGGAATTACAGCCTGGAAGGAATCGAACTGGGCGAAGAACCTGATGGACAATGGGTGTCGCCAGAGGATTATGCCGCGCTTTATGCGGGCGTCGCTCGCCGACTCGACGCGCTGAATCCGCGCTTAAAACTCGGCGGGCCGAGCCTGCAAAATTTCGAGGAGCAACTGCTCACGTGGGCGGACGCGTCAGGAAATCGTTCCTGGATGAATCGGTTTCTGAAATATGTTCGAGGCGCTGGAGCGCGATTCGATTTTTTTTCGTTTGAGTTTTATCCATTCGACAACATCTGCGCCGATGCCGCACCGCAGTTGCGTGAAATTCCATCGCGCCTCGGCTCAATGCTGGCCAGCTTGCGCGCCGATGGTGTGCCTTCTGATATCCCGTGGCTGATGGCCGAATACGGCTATTCGGTTTTCGCCGGACGCCACGAGGTGGACATCGAAGGCGCGCTTTTCAATGCGGACACAGTCGGAGCATTCCTGACCCTCGGCGGTTCGCAAGCTTACCAATACGGGTACGAGCCAAACTATCTCCAGGACGAGCTCAAATGTTCCTGGGGCAATCTTATGATGCTTCAGTTGAATCCAAAAAATGACCAACTGAATCTCCTATCCACTTACTATGCCGCCCAGCTCATCACTAAAGAGTGGATGCAACCGACAAACGAGACACACGAAATTTTTCCCGTAACCCTAAAGCAGAAGAAGCCCACTTCATCATCTGTCGTGAGCGTCTATGCGGTGCGACGACCGGATAAAGAGTGGTCGTTGCTTGCAATCAATAAGCATCCGAAGCGCGATGCGCGAGTTACTGTGCAGTTCAACTCTGACTCACGACGGCAAGTGAGTTTTGCCGGCGACATTGATGTAATTCAGTTCTCCCGGGATCAGTATCTCTGGCGTGATGACGGACCGAACGGCCACCCGATTCGAAGCCGCCCGCCCGCGCGCTTCACGCAAAAAGCATCTTCATTCTACGACCTGCCACCGTATTCGCTCACTGTTTTACGCGGAAAACTTCCGGATTGATTAGTTGCAGAGCGCGCGCAGCCCACTGGTCATCTAACGGGCTTGTCGACGTCCGGTAGTGGCATTTGGAGTCGAGCCAAACGCACTGCATACGTTGCGACGATCGCGCCCAAAACGCTGCCGGCAATCACGTCGCTAACAAAATGATAATTGGTCGCAACAAGACTCACGAGCATCGGAGCACAAAGAACTGCGCATATGGTTCGACTTCCCGGTATCGCAATCAACCACACCATCGCGAAGCCCAAGATCCTGGCGGCGTGGCCGGACGGAAAACTGCCGATGTCGTCGCCGCGCTGAAACGGATGGAAACCGTACGTACCAGTGCCAATGAGCGATGGATTATCATGGGTCCAGGTCTCCGGCCAGTAGCGACCGCAAACGTCCCCTAACGAGATGCGGAAATCATCGGCAACGATTAAGCTGAGACACGCGACAAGCAGCACCTTCTGCCAGCGCAGAAATGGTCCCCACGCCCGTCGAACCATTAAGATCGTCACGACCAGAGCCGACCAATTCTGGACTTCTGGAGGCGGATAAGTAAGCCAACGGAAAACCTGGATTTTATTGATTTGATGTTGATAGACAAAGAATGCGACAGGTCGATCAATCCAGAAGTAACAGATCAGCACCGCAGCAGTACATAAAGCGATCGCCACGACCGTGCGAAAAAGTAATGTGCGATAATCCTGTTCCCGCATCGGTGAATCGTGATTAAATCTGATGGCAAAAAAGATCAGCCGCCCGCGGCAAGTATTGATTGACTCTCAACACTCATCTCTCAAGCCTCACGAATACGTCTTTATTGCTCGAGCACTGGAAGACTGATCTCGTGATAGGCCTTGCCGCCTTGCATTGAATTCGACGCGGAGGAGACCAGCGTTTTATTTGCCGAGAATTCCCGCAAACCACCCTTTTCGCTTGCTCTGCAGAGCTTGCTGGAACTGCTCCTTTACAAAATTGGGGTCCCTCGCGTGAGCCAGCGCGTCCATGAGACTGATGCGGTCGGCCAAAAGCAACTCGATGAGACTATCGTCCACGGTATGCATGCCGTCCTTAGCGCCGATTTGAATCAGTCCCGGTATCTGCGAAAGCCGCCCGGCCCGGATACACGCCTCGATTCCTGAGTTCACCGTCAACAATTCCGTGGCCAAAATCAGGCCTGACTGGCCGCTTCGCGGCAGGAGATACTGACACACCACTCCCAGCAACGACCACGCAAGTTGGGCACTGACGAACTGCTGCCCCTCTTTTGGAACGGCAT
>WNFP01007918.1_pt1 | contig 14754 bp, 12 predicted proteins | sample 5400201 | NCBI WGS metagenome assembly WNFP01 (sample SAMN13153355, study PRJNA577476) | soil metagenome | isolation source: 115 cm saprolite under Madrone tree | place: USA:California | collected 2016-06-14
CCGGCTACCTTACACGGCACACACCCCGCCATCAACCGGCAGAGTGTGGCCGGTGACATAGCGGGCTTCGTCCGACAGGAGCCACACCACGGCGTCGGCAATTTCGTCCGGCTGGCCTATCCTTCCCATCGGGACGAAGGAGGCGTAGCTGTGTGGGTCGCCACCCGAACCCTTTGCCAGAAGCGGCGTTGCGACCGGGCCGGGGCCAACCGCATTGACCCGAATGTTCAGTTTGGCGTAGTCCAGTGCCGCTGCCTTGGTCATTCCAGTTACGGCGTGCTTAGTGGCGACGTAAAGGCTCCAACCGGGGTAGCCGTTCAACCCGAAGATTGAAGATGTATTCACAACCGCCCCGCCACCCGTCTTGAGCATTTGTTCGATCTCGTATTTCATGCAGAAGAATACGCCCTTGATGTTCACGTCGAACAACACCCCCGCCTTATCGATGTCTTGTTCGTGGATCGGTACTTGCTCTCCGTCCGTCCCTGCGTTGTTGAACGCCAAGTCCAGCCGCCCAAACTCCATCACCGCCCGTTCTACCAGAGATTTCACGTCAGCGGATTTGCTCACGTCGGTCTTTTGGAACACGGCCCGGCCCCCGCCCTGTCGGATAAGTTGAACGACCTCTTCGCCCTTTGCGGCATCCCGGTTGCCAATCACTAGTGTGGCTCCGGCTTTTGTCATCGCAAAAGCCGTTGCCCTGCCGATACCGGTTCCACCTCCGGTAACGATCCCTACCTTGCCTTTTAAGTCTGCCATGATAACTCCTTCGGTTAATGCTGATCTTCGCCTTTCGACACTGCGACCGATGGCCGCCTTTTGGCCGTGGTTCGCAGACGGTATTTCCTTGAGAAAATGTCCCATCACGGGCGACGCTCGGGCAAGGAGCTGTGTTGAGCGTTAGCGCTCATCGTCGTCTCGCCTCGATTTCATTAAGAACACTTAGTATTGCGCGAAGCAAGGGCCGTTGCCAAAGCGGAAAGCGCGGTAGCGTCGAAAACGAAAAAGGCCGGTACCGGTGCCGGACTGAGATCGCTATTTTTTGACACAAATTGACTTTTCGCGGGTTAGTGAAAAACACCCAAGGAGGTCGTCGCTTTCCAGATCAAAGCTTGATTTTTCGCTGGTCACCTCCCCGCTGAAGCGCCCTTGCGTCGAGTCATACTTAAGCAAGTAGGCCAGGTTATCCGCGGCGACAAGATCATTCACCGCGACAACCTCCACCTCCTTCCCAAGCAGTCCCTGTTCGACGATGCCTCGAAACACGAGGCGTCCGATGCGCCCGAAGCCGTTAATTCCAATTCTGGTCATGGCCATTTGCTTCCGGTCTACGCATCCTTGCTTAGTTCGCTGAGGGTCGGGTAATCGGTGTACCCGCGTTCGTCCCCTCCGCTGTAGAAGAGCGCTTGGTTAGGGGTATTCAGGACCGCCCCCTTCTGAATGCGTTCCGGAAGATCCGGATTCGCAAGGAATTCGCGTCCGAAAGCCACGACGTCGACACTGCCCCCCTGAACAAGGGCCTCAGCCCGGCCGGCATCGATACCACCATTAGCGATCAGTGTTCGGCGATAACCCGCCCTGATGTAGGGGAGCATCTCGTCTAAGTGCGGCTTTCCGCTCCAGGCATTTGTATCCGCAACGTGGACGTATCCAATGCACTCTTCCTGAAGCCGGTCCGCCAGGTAACGGTAAGTGCCAGGCGGGTCGGGATCGGCGACGTCGTTGTACTTGGCCGTCGGCGAGATACGGACGCCGATCCGTGACGCTTCGAAGGATACCTTTATTGCGTCGATGATCTCAAGCAGGAATCGGCAGCGCCGCTCTATCGATCCCCCGTATGCATCGGTTCGATGGTTGGTACCCGGTGAGAGGAATTGATGCGGCAAGTAGCCGTTGGCAGCGTGAATCTCGACGCCATCGAACCCAGCAGCCTTCGCGTGACGGGCTGCGGTTCCATAGTCATTGACCGTACGAACAACTTCCTCTTTTGTCATCTCTCGAGGAAGCGACGCCTGAATCTTAACGGCGTTCCAGCCGTCGTCCATTGCGTAGACCTGGACAAAATCGCGTCCGTCCGTCACCGATGGAGCCAGGGGCGGGTGCCCGTGCTGCAGGCGTTCATGGCCCACCCTTCCTGTGTGCCATAGTTGAAGGAAAATGCGGCCACCCTGTTCGTGGACTGCGTCGACGACCTTTTTCCAACCGCGAGTCTGAGCATCGGAATAAATGCCGGGCGAGCGCTCAAAGGCGCACGCCGTTGGCGACACGTTTGTGGCTTCCGTAATGATAAGGGCTGCCGAGGCACGTTGGGCGTAGTAGGTGGCGTTGAGCTCAGTCGGAACATCCCCCGGTTGGCTGGCTCGACAGCGCGTCATCGGTGCGATCGCCACGCGATGAGGCAGCGTAAGATCATCCAGGTTAAAAGGCGTGAAAAGGTGCCTCATTCGTTTCTCCCTAAATCGCAGGTTTCGATAAATGCCCTCTTCAAAAGGCGTGGAATGCAGTCCAAGACTTTTGACCGCCTTATACGTTCAAAGGACCCGAATGTTCTGTTCAACACTAACTTCCCTTCAGGCTCACTTCCGGCGTTCGTCATACAAACCGGTTGCCTATCACTCGGTGTCTTGGTGAGTAAAGGGCTGAGATCCACCAAAGTATATGGTTTTGACATTCACAAACTCGCGGATGCCGAAAATGCCAAGCTCACGACCATGCCCCGAGCGCTTGACCCCCCCGAAAGGCAGCCTTGGATCAGACACCACCATGGAGTTTACGAACGTCTGTCCGGATTCGAGCTCCTCAATGAAACGCTCCTTTTCTGCTGGATCATTAGTCCACACGCTGCTGCCAAGACCGAAGCTCGAGTCGTTCGCAAGTGCGATTGCCTCGCCGACGCCTTCCACTTTGAAGAGCAACGCCACGGGCCCGAAGACCTCTTGCCTGTAAACAGGCGCCGTCACCGGAATATCGGCCAGGGCGGTAGGCTGGTAAAAGTTCCCACGGCCTTCTAGGCGCTTCCCGCCAATCAATTGCCGCGCACCGGCTTTAACGGATTGGTTAACCTGCTCTTCAATTTCATCTCGGATGCTCGCCGTCGCCAATGGCCCTATATCCGTTTGGGGCAGAAGCGGATCGCCGACCACCAAGCCATTCAGTTTTTCGACAAACAATCGTTCAAACAAGTCATAGACCTGTTCGTGAACGATGAATCGTTTCGCCGCGATACAGGACTGACCATTATTTATGTTCCGCGCTGCTACGCCCACCGTAGCCGCAGCTTCGACGTCAGCAGAGGGCATGATGATGAAAGGATCACTCCCGCCTAACTCCATAACCGTCTTCTTAATCGAGGCGCCAGCAGCCGCGCCCACGCTCGACCCCGCAGCTTCGCTGCCGGTTAACGTGACGGCCGCGATGCGATCGTCCTCAACCAAGGGTTTCACCATTTTTGAGGGGATTAACAAGGTTTGGAAAGCACCTGGGGGAAAGCCCGCTTCCAACAAGATCTCTTCGATGTTAAGCGCTGAACGCGGCACATTGGAGGCATGCTTAAGAAGCCCAACGTTGCCCGCCATGAGCGCAGGAGCGGCAAAACGAAAAACCTGCCAGAATGGGAAGTTCCAGGGCATGATCGCCAGGACTGGCCCGATCGGCAGAAATCGCACATAGCTTTTGGCCCCTTCCATCGGGACCAGTTCGTCACCGAGAAATCGCTCCGCGTTTTGCGCGTAATAGCGACACCCCCACGCGCACTTCTCTACCTCAGCGATCGACGCCTTAAGCGTCTTTCCCATCTCAAGGGTCATGGTGCGTGCCCAGCGGTCCTTTTCCCCATCGAGAATATCCGCTGCGCGGAGCAGCATTGCCGCCCGTTTCTCGAAGCTCGTTTTGCGATACGACCGGAAGGTCTCAGTCGCTAGCTTTAGCTTCGTCTCGACTTGTTCTTCCGTGAGTTCATCGAAACTCTCGAGGATTTCTCCCGTCGCCGGATTTATGCTCTGAATAGTCATATTACAATCGTGCTGCTGTTTGGTGATGTCTCTCTAAGTTCGCTAAAAGGCTAGTGACGCCACGAATGCCAGACGAGATCGTCGATGAATAAACAGTCCCGCGAGCTTTCGAGCCTCCATTCGGAAGCGATCTTTGTCATCCCAGGTGTTTTCCGGAATGAGTATTTGCGCCGGAACGTTTGGACACTCGGTGATCACTTCGAGTCCGAATACCGGATCGACCCGTCTGCGCGCCGAGCTCAGGGCGCCAGTGTGGATGGCGTCGATGATGGACCGAGTGTAGCTCAATTGGATCCGGGAACCCATTCCGTAGCTGCCGCCGGACCACCCCGTGTTAACGAGCCACACCTCCACGTCGTGCTCTTTCAGCTTCCTCGCGAGCAGCTCAGCGTATTTGGCTGGATGCCAGACCAGAAAAGGCGAGCCGAAACATGCGGAGAATGTGACCTGTGGTTCTCTGACCCCTACCTCGGTTCCAGGGATTTTCGCCGTGTAACCCGAGATGAAATGGTACATCGCCTGTTCCGGCGAAAGCTTGGACACCGGAGGCAGCACCCCGAAGGCATCACAGGTGAGGAAAATAACGTCGGTCGGATGTCCAGCAACGCAGGGTATTTTTGCGTTCTTAATGAACTCGATTGGATAGGCCCCACGCGTGTTTTCGGTAATGCTGATATCGGTAAAATCCACCTCGTGGTCCTCATCATCGAAGACGACGTTTTCAAGAACCGCGCCGAAGTGCAGGGCATGAAAGATATCCGGCTCGGATTCCTCGCTTAGGTCCATCGCCTTCGCGTAACAACCTCCTTCAATATTAAAGATCCCATCATCACTCCAGACATGTTCATCATCTCCGATTAGGCAGCGTTTTGGATCCGCCGATAAGGTCGTCTTCCCTGTTCCGGATAAGCCGAACAGAAGGAAAGAGCGGGACGTTTTCGGGTCCGCCGTTGCAGAACAATGCATGGAAAGTAACCCGCGCCTAGGCATAAGATAGTTCATGATGGTAAAGACCCCTTTCTTCATTTCCCCTGCATATTCGGTGCCCAGAATCACCATCTCGCGATTTTCCAGTGAGAGATCGATGGACGTAGGAGCCGTCATACCTGCCGTCAGGCGATTCGCTGGGAAAGCGCCGGCATTGTAGATTACGTAATCCGGCTCACCAAAATTTGCCAATTCATCTGTGGACGGCCGGATCAGCATGGTGCGCATGAAGAGGGCATGGTACGGCCGGGAGCAAATGACGCGGATCTTGAGCCGGTACGTCGGATCCCATCCGGCAAATCCATCGATAGCGTAGAGGCGGTCTCTCGTGTTTAGATAATCCCTTGCCCGCTCCCGGTTTATTTCGAAATGGAGCTGCTCCATCGCAACGTTGACAGGCCCCCACCATACGTCACGTTCGGAGTCCGGCTGCCTTACGATTCGTTTATCTTTTGGAGATCGACCTGTCTTCACGCCAGAACAAGCGATCAGGGCTCCGGTACTTGAAATGGTAGTGCTAGGCTCGTGGCGAATCGCTTCCTCGTAAAGCTTAGCAGGATGGAGGTTACGAAAGACGTCTCGGACGGTAATACCGAAGGTTGACCAATCGATTGTTTTCATGAATCGCTCTTTCACATGTTTAATACTTCCTCTCGTCAGTACCGGCGGCATCGACGGTCTCATTTTTACCGAGCCTGCTCCCCTGCTCGATTTCTGCGCAGCGGCCATACGGCTCCGATTACGGCCGCTCGACGGCCCAATCCGAAAGCACCTGCCACGCCGCGGACCCGGGTTGTTCATGACATCTCGCGGGTCTGGGGCAAAGCCCCGCTAGCACGCTGCCAATGGCGCTTGAGCTTCTCGACCAGTCCCAGGTTGACGCTGGAATCGATTCTAACCTCAATCAGCCGCAGCTGCCGCGAGCCGATGGATTCCACCAGCGCCTCGCGGAGTTCAGCCACGCTGTGCGGGAGGTATGCCTGGATCCCGAAGCTCGCCGCAAAAGCCATAAAATCTGGGTTGGACAGTTGTGTGCCGACGGAACGGCCTCGTGACATCCCCTGTTTCCAACTAATGAGGCCGTAGTCGTTGTCATTGAACACGACCGACGTAAAACCCGCACCGACTCGTTTGGCGGTTTCCAATTCTTGAGCGTTCATTAGGAAGCCCCCGTCTCCCATTGCTGCCACAATGGCGCGATCTGGCCGAGCCAGTGCAGCGGCAATACCACCCGGAAGCGCTATCCCCATGCTGGCAAGTCCGTTGCTTATTATGCAGCCATTGGGACAATAGGTGGGAAAGTTGCGCGCAATCCAGATTTTGTGACTGCCCACATCACTAATAACAAGGCCGTCATCCGGCAACACCTCCCGGATTAAGTTCAATGTGCCTGGGACGGTCATTCTGGATGAGTCTTTTTCCTTTGTCAGCTCGTAGCTGGCAATGTCGTCTAGAATCCGTTGGCGGACCGGTTGATACCAGCCGCTGTCCAACGCTAGCGGCTTGTTCGCCAGATGACGATTGAAAGTGACCAGCGTCGCAGCAATATCACCGATTACCTCAACGGCCGGATCGTAATGGGTGTAAACCTCAGCCTGCCGAAAATCGATGTGGACAATTTGCTTATCGCCCTGCGGATTCCAGCGGTCAGGGGCATATTCGGCTATATCATAGCCCACAGTAAGCACCAGATCGGCAGCGTCGACCGCCTCTCGAACGAAATCTTTAAAACCGGTGCCAATGCACAGCAAAGACTGAGCTGCGCGATCGGACACTGCTCCCTTGCCCATGAAGGTAGCCACTACTGGGATGTCTTGAGTCTCGACCAGCTGGGTAAGCTGGTGACTAGCCTGCACCCGGATGGCGCCATTACCGGCTATTATTAGCGGTCGACGGGCCGAGCGGAGCAAGTCAAGTGCTGCAGAGACAGCTTGTTCGTCTGCTCTCGATCGACGGACAGGCCTAGGCTCCATCGGTCGCCGGTCTTTGGATATCTGCTGATGAGCCACGTCCTCGCCCAGCTCGATGTGCGTGGCGCCGGGTTTCTCTAATTCGGCGAGTTTGAAGGCCTTGCGCACAATTTCAGGTAAAACCTCTGGCGCGTAAACAGCGCTATTCCACTTGGTCACGGATTCAAACATGCGGACCACGTCGATACGCTGATGGCTCTCGTGATGAAGGCGATCCAACCCGCCCTGTCCTGTAATAGCTACCAGTGGGGCCTTATCGAAGTTAGCGTCCGCGACACCAGTCAACAAATTCGTTGCTCCCGGACCGAGGGTCGCGAGACAAACACCAGCCTTCCCAGTTAGCCGGCCCCAGACGTCAGCAATAAACGCAGCCCCCTGCTCGTGGCGGCAAGGCACAAATGCGATCGAAGAGTCTGCTAAGGCGAATAGAAGGTCTTCGATTTCCTCACCCGGTACACCGAAAACATAGTGAACACCCTCTTTCTCCAAGCACTCGACTAACAGGTCTGCGACGGTGCGACTCATCCCCTTTTGACCTAGATCGCCCGCGCACTGCGTCCCTGAACTGGCGCTTGGTGCGGTCGCCGTTGCTGATGCCTCCACGGCAGTGCCGACGGCGGGAGTTTGATTCTCTTTCATCGTTTTAGCCCGGTCCGGCTACTTCCGATCCCGATCTGTTCATAACGACATTGGGCAGCCTACTTTGAGAACGCACTATCTCCGCGCGCATATAGACCGTAAGGGAACGCCTCTCCGACCGGCCAGGAGTTGCTAAATTGCAAGCGGTCTCCGATTTCTCTAGCGCGCTTCACCAGTTGCCGTCCGCACTTCAACTGCCGCTCCTCCCAAATCTTGACCGCCGCTACGACGTCGTCATCCGCTTCTGTGAATGCGTTGCCCAACTGCCAGGCGTCTTCTGCTGCTTTCGCGGTACCCGCCGCGCAATGGGGACGGCCGACGAATGCGGCATCTCCCATGATACAGACCCGACCGAATCCCATCGCCGGGATTGCCCCATCAAAAATTGCTTGAATGAATGGTTCCTCCGTTCCTAGCACTAGCTCCGTCAACGCTGGCGGCAGGACATTCTTGGAGTCTTTACGCAATCGTTCGACGTGTTTTTCCTGCAGGGCCCTGTACGCGAGCGATGTGTCGCGAAGCACGCCGTCCCGATCCGTCAGCAGATCGTCTAACTCCTCGCCCCTCTCTACGTTGCGGTACCACAGCCAGTTTATCAATCGCTTGCCCTCTCCCGTTGAGCGGTCTCGTGCCAGGATTGGGTAGGTCAAGAGGTGTCCATTCGGCATCACGAAGTAAGTGATAGAATCCTGCATAGCATTAAATGTGTTCTGCGTAACATTTTCCCGCCCAACGGTTCCTCTCCATGCAATGTAACCGGCATACTCCGGAGATGCCGTGGGCGCCATGAGCTTTCGGGCGGTCGAGTTGATGCCGTCTGCGCACACGAGCAGGTCTGCCGTTCTCACCTCTTTGTCTGAAAGAAACACGGTGACCTCCGAGCCTACTTCTTGGAATGCCGTGACTGAGCTACCTAAATGATACCTCTCCAGGCCAACACAATGGAGGAGCGCCCGATAAAGTGCACCATAGGAATTGACTCGAAAGCCGCACGGTTGCTCACTCACCACCTTTCCCTGATCATCAATGTAGCGGCACCACCTCGGACGGATACTGAGGTCGTCCAAGTGGTACTCCGCGAAATTCGTCGGATAGCGGAGGCTTATGGGATGCGAGATGATCCCGGCTCCGCGGCTCTCTAACAACCCAGTGGAACGTTCGAACACGTCCACTTCACAGCCGATCTTCCGAAGCACCAGCGCGGCGGTCAGTCCGCCGATGGATCCACCCATAATGATGACTCGGGGTTTCTTTTGCGGCATAAATAGTCTCCTCCTTTGAGTGATTCTACGGTTAGGAAGGTTACTGCATGGCGACGTTCTAAAGGGGCCTTTGTCGTGTTAGACTTTTCTTGACTAGGGGTTGATTCCCAGCTCTCCTCGAATGAACTGGCCATCAAAGGCCGCACGTTCTTTTTCTGCCGTCCGTGACTGATCAAGTGCCGAGGTGATCCAAATGGTTAGTAGCGCCGCTGGGCATGAAATGATGGCTGGGTTTTCCAACGGAAACGGTGCATGCTCCAGGCCCAGTACCGATGTCCAGACGCCAGGACTTAGAATCACCAGGCCCACGGCGGAAATGAGACCGACCACGCCCCCGCTTACCGCCCCCCTAGACGTGGTGCCTTTCCAGGCTAGCGACATCAGAATGACCGGGAAATTGGCACTGGCGGAAATCGCGAAGGTTAGGCCGACCATATAGGCGATGTTCTGGTGTTCAAAAAGGAGGCCTAATGCGACGGACACGGCTCCAAGAGCGCAGGTGGCCAGCTTTGAAACGACCATCTCCTCGTGATCCTTCGCCTTGCCGCGACGCAGGATAGAGGCGTAGAAGTCGTGGCTAACGGCCGATGCCCCAGCGATCGTCAAGCCTGAGACGACCGCGAGGATCGTGGAGAATGCGACCGCGGAGATGAATCCGAACAGAACTGGGCCACCCAGTACATTTGCAAGGTACAGAGCAACCATATTGCTGCCCGCCTTTTGCAGGGCGTCGCGCGTGCCAGGATCGCTGTGGAGCACCGCAATCGCGCCAAAGCCGAGAATAAACAGCAGAGTGTAAAAGAGCGCGATGAAACCCGTTGCGACCAGAACGGAGTTTCGCGCCTGCCGAGCATCAGGAACCGTGAAGAAACGCATGAGGATATGCGGAAGTCCAGCGGTTCCAAAAATCAGTGCGATTCCGAGTGAAACCGCTGACCATGGATCCTTGATGAAGCCACCAGGCGCTAGAATCGCCGCATGTTTCGGGTGCAACACGACCGCAGTCCGAATGAGACTGTTCAAGTTAAAGCCAAATCGAGAACAGATTAGGGCGACCATCAGGATGGTTCCAGAGAGAAGCAGCACCGCTTTGATAATCTGAACCCAGGTGGTTGCGAGCATTCCGCCAAAAGCTACGTAAAGCGTCATCAACACTCCGACAAGCAGTACTGCCAGCGGGTAAGTGATACCGAAAAGGGTTTGCACCAGATTGCCCGCGGCCACCATCTGCGTTGTCAAGTAACAGGTCACGATCACCAGCGTGCTGATTGTGGCGAAACCTCTCATGGGCAACGCCGAGAGCCGGTACGACGTGACGTCTGCGAAGGTGTAGCGGCCAAGGTTGCGAAGTGGCTCGGCGATTAGAAACAGGATGAGTGGCCATGCCATCAGAAATCCGATGGCATAAATCAAACCGTCGAAACCCGAACTATACACCAATCCTGTTACGCCTAAAAACGTGGCCGCTGAGGTGTAGTCTCCTGCGATGGCCAGGCCGTTCTGAAATCCACGCAGCTCACCGCCAGCCGCATAAAATTCTCTTCGTGAGTGAGTTCGCCGAGCTGCCCACCAGGTAATGGCCAGCGACAACGAAATGAACGCTCCGAATAAAGCTATAGCGATAGCTCGATCATTCATCTGTTGATGCCTTTCAACACCTGCTGCGTCAACACTTCGAATCGTTTGTTGGCTCGCCACACGTAAATCGCGGTCAGGGCAACGCTAAGGAGGATCAACCCGATGCCTGAGGCGATCCCAACAGACACCACAGAGTTCGCAGTCACAGGAGTCCCTAGAGATGATGGGGCGAAGGCCACCAGAAGAATGAAACTAAAGTACGTCAGAATGACTATCGCCGAAAGGATGAGCCGCAGCGCCGATCGTTCCCGCACCAGCGCCTTAAAACCTGCGTCCGAGGCAACGCGTCTGGTGAGATCGCGATCGTCCTGATCATCCCCGCTCTGGTTTGCGGAAGGAAACCTCCCGGGATCGGGCCCTTCCCCTAATTTCTTCGACTGAGGCATTTTAAGAAGCTATCGTCGTGGCTTGTGGATGTAACATTCGCCGTCTGCAGGAGAATGTTTCTCCGGGAACCTCATTCGAGGCTTAGCGGTTTATTCTCGCTCTGAACAAATTCAACGGTGACAAACACAAGGTCGCTCGTGCCGATATTTTCCAAGTCGTGAGTCATGCCCTCGTCTCTACGAAACTCCAGGTGCTTGGTGTCTCCGACTCGATACTTGATTTGCCTAGTCAGGCCGTCAGGTGTACGGGAACGCGCCGTTCCTTGAGTCAGCACGGTCCAAAAGTATTTCAAAACATGCCGATGAAAGGGTAACCTCTCACCAGGCTTCAACTCAATCACCCAGATTCGCGCCACGTGCGATTCCAGAAGCAATTTGGTCCCCACACGACCATTGGCATTGGCTCGTTTGCTTTCCTCAATCAGTTCGGGTGGCCAGCCCTCAAAGTTTTTTCCGGTGATTTCGGTGTAACCGTCGGTTTGTTCCATAACTTTATTTGTGCTAGAATCGCGCGTACAGATAATGGTGCCAGATGTCCAGTTATACTGGTATCAGCAGTAACAGGCGCAGCATGAGAGAAGACCGTCATGGATGATCAGGATCGGAGACGCGAATTGGGTCATTTCGTGCGCACGCGACGCGAGCGCCTTAGCCCCAAGAGCGTTGGTTTACCGAAAGGCGCAGCGAGAAGGACGCCGGGGTTGCGGCGCGAAGAGGTAGCCCAACTCGCCTCGGTGAGCGTGACTTGGTACACCTGGCTCGAGCAGGGACGTGACATTAACGTCTCGGCGCAGGCGCTCAACACCATTGCGCGAGCGTTGCGCATGGATCGTACCGAGCGAACGCACCTTTTCATGCTCGCCCGCCAGCCTTTGCCGCCGCAACCGCCGCCCGACGAGGAGGCCACGCCCGTCCTTCGACGCGTGTTGGCTAACGTGGGGATCAGCCCGGCCTATGTAACTGGACGCCGTTGGAACGTGCTCGCGTGGAACGAGGCGGCCGAAGTGGTTTTTGGAGACTTTGGGGCCAAAATGGGCCGTGAACGCAACCTACTCTGGCGGTCCTTCACGGACATGGAATGGCGACGGCGTATTGTTGATTGGGAGACCCACGCGCAGTGCATCATGGCCCAATTCCGTGTGGCTTACGGCCAGCACGTCGGTGACGATGCCTGCACGCAACTCGTCCGCGATCTCCAACAAATCAGCCCGGAGTTTGCGCGTTGGTGGCCGCGCCACGACGTGTGGGAGCGGCCTGGCGGGCGCAAGGAATTTCGGCATCCCACTGCCGGTGTGCTGGTGTTGGAGGATTCACTTTTTCAAGTGGCGGATGCACCCGACGTGCGGATATATTTCTATGCCCCCATGGATGAAGCGGACACACCGGCCAAGTTGCAGAAGCTAGTTGCCGGCAGGCCTTGCGCGAGACGGCGGGTCTCAAAGGCATGATCGCCGCACGACAGTGCGATAGATCGTCGACCTACGGACTCACCATCTTCCCAGAAATCGCAGAAATACAATAGTTCAGAAAAACGACCGTTTTTCTGAACTTTTGGCAAGCGGCATTTTCGGCCGCTAAATTATGTTCTAGCGGTTCAGAATACTCGTTTGCAAAAACAAGGTTCGGCCCGTTCCGAAAGAGCTGAAAAAGCTTAACTTTTCCAAGCTGGAATTGCGGGTTTGAGCCCGATAGGGTAGACTCGCTTGCTTTAGTTCTGCCGAGGCTTTTTCAAGCTTGTCCACTGCCGTCGGTCCTGCAGACTCACGACTTGATCATGGTCATGAAGCTGACCGATGGGAACGTTGAGCCATAGCCGGTTCCCTCCCCCATCTACCCTGCACTTTCAAATTGCGGTCGATGGCGGGCCATAAACTATCGGAACGCAGGTTATGCAGGACGAAAGTTAGGCGAGGCTCAATTTGATTTCTGTGACTTTGCGGACTATGATTTGGCCGAACTTTTTGCGCGTTATTTGGCATAAGTGATCAAGCCGAATTCTGAACTGCCGCTATTCGCTCGAAGCTTGCTGATTTCTGAGGCGAAAATGGTTTTTTGAACGTCATTCAAGGGTTGATCTTCTTTCCCCGCTCGAAAACAGGATGACATATGCACCTGACAAACGCTTTGCATATCGCTAAAAAAGCGACCAACCTTTTTGCTCAGACCGGTGGCGCGAAAGCGCCCGTTTTTCGATATTCAGATGTTGGCGTGACGTCCTTAAGGGCGATTCTTGATGCCATGCAGCTCGAAATGGCGGATCAGTATCAAGTCCAAATCTCCACGTGCCATCGTACTATCTCCCAGTTCAAGGAAGTCGCAGAAACATACAGCGCTTTATCAGCAACGATTCTTTATGGAAGCTTCTTGCCAGATAGTGTCTATGATCGAATCGTCCAGGAGAATCACGATCCAAACAAACTATTCCACGCCTTAATGGGAGCGCCACAGGCTGCCGAATCGGTGGACCTGGGGCAGCTTGAGACCCCTCTGTCTTTTTACGAATTTCTGACTTCGTTAGATCCCGTAAGCCCAACCTATTGGCAAAAGGTATATGAGCGGCTGCATCTTGCTTTTGATTCGAACGCTGTGCCCCCACACCGAATCTACTTTAGGCCCGAGAACATCCGACCAATTAGGCAGGCGGAAATACCTAGTTCGCCGCCAGAGCAGCTTTCAACTAGCGCTCAGGTAACTGAGACGAAAGCTGTCGAGCACCGCTCTCGGCGAGGTATTCTTCAAGGTTTATTCGAAAAGATTGTATTTAACGCCTCCATCACTTTGCCCAGGGACCATGCCGAATATCTCGCGAAGATTTGTCACTCCGCAGCGGCAAAGTCTTTTGCTCAGGTTAGCCGAGAAAACAACCCATCGATGTTCGTATCAGCTGTCGGAACCACATGTCAGCGATGGGATGAAGACATTCATCGAATGTTGAACGAAACTTCATCTCCAAAGATTACGGTAAGCATTCGGAAAAAAGATATTGATTACATCCTACCTGCTCTAAATGCCGAAGCGACAGAATTTGGATTTCGTGCCGACCAAACAAGCGATTTGGAGAAGGCGAAAAGCTTCCGGGCGAATCAAGATTTCTGCAGCTTCCTAATCCAAAGTCTTCAGTGTCAGATCCCGAGCAAATGACCGGATTTATCAAATGCCGCGTCTAACGAATCTCTATTCCACCCCATTTAATGCGGCCCTCCCGTTGTCGATTGCAGTTAAATCGTAGACCAGAAATGAGCTCCTCTCCCTCGGAGTCTACGATTTAATTGCAAAGCAAATTGCAGGTAAATCGTAGACTTTTGCAGCTAAATCGTGGACCATTTGGACCCTTCATTTGGTCGCACGTGCAGCGCGCAAAAGTCGGTTTCGATCATGGCAATCCTGGGCGGTGATGAGCGCCTCTTCGAGGCACACAGAACCGCCGTCACTCGAGCCTATGAAAAGCTGGAGACACTGGCGTGTGTTCAGGGCCGCGACGAGCAGGGCAACAAACGGCGGACCACCACAGGTGTGCTGTGTTCAGCGCGCTTTGAGCACGACACATCGCGCGCGCTCGATCCGCATATTCACACTCATTTCGCGACCGCGAATTTTTCCATTACGCCAGAAGGAAAACGTTACGCCCTTGAAACCCACGACATGGTCAAGGCGATACGCTACGCCGGAAAAGTGTACCAGTCCTCGCTGCGGCGTAACGTGGAAGAACTCGGTTATCGCACGCGCGATAAATTCGATGAGCGGGGCCAGCTCGAAGGTTTTGAGGTCGACGGGATCTCTGACGAGCTGTGCGAAAAATATTCTCAACGGCGCGGTGAGATCGAAGAGCGAATCGCGGACTTCAAAGCGGAGCATGGGCGCG
>WNFP01002465.1_pt1 | contig 14739 bp, 14 predicted proteins | sample 5400201 | NCBI WGS metagenome assembly WNFP01 (sample SAMN13153355, study PRJNA577476) | soil metagenome | isolation source: 115 cm saprolite under Madrone tree | place: USA:California | collected 2016-06-14
GAAAGCTGGTTTTGCTGCCCGTTGATCTGCTTCTTCTCCGCCGCCGTCAGCTTGCCGCCGTTGGCCGCGCGGTCCGCCTTGGTTTCGCCGTTGATGGCCGCTTCTTTCGTTTCGAGGTTGGCGGTCTCACCGGCCGTCAGTTGGCCACTCTTCACGCCCTGCGCGATGCGGTCCTGTTGATTTTCCTTGCGCTGCGCCACCGTCGGCTTGGGTTTTGCCGCTGGCGTCGCCGTCGTTGCTGGCGTTGCCGCCGTCGCGGAGCTTCCGCTCTGCGCTTGCGGCGCAGGCTGCGAGCTCGGAGCCGGTTGATCCTGCGCCATTGCCACGCCGCCGGCCAACAGCACGGCAACGGGCAAAGCGCTCCACTTCATCCAGGTCAATTTCATTTTTCTCTCCTAATCTTTCTGGCTAAATTTTGCGATTTCCGGGTCACCCTGTAATTCCCAAGTCTGAAGAGAAAGTGAAGACCCCGCTACTGGTCGAAAGGCCAGTTTTTACCAGTTGGATAAGCATTTTCCGCTACTCTTTGGACACAATCGGTGCCTCCTCGATGCTGCGCGCCCGCACTTCCATTGGCAATTGCGCAATTCCTCATGGCTGTCATGCTGGCCCGATTCCGATCGGGCGTAAACGATCGGTTAATAATCCGTAACGGGAATTGCCCGGGATTCGTTCTCGGCCGGAATGGTTGATTTGCGCGCGTGAGGCAATGCTAAGGCGGAAATAAAAAGGGCGGCCACACGGGCCGCCCCATCTCAAATCGTCAGGAAACTTTTGCACTCCTCCGCGCTACTTCTTTTCTTCAGCAGGCTTCTCTGCGGGTGGGGGAGCCGACGTCTGTGCCGGCGGCGCCGGTGTTTGCGAAGTGCCCGCCATGCCGTCCTTGAAGCTGCGGATACCCTCGCCAAATCCCTTCATGATTTCCGGAATTCGCTTACCGCCAAAGAAAATCAGTATAACGGCTAGAACCACAAGCCAATGAAAAATGCTAAATTCACCCATGAACCGCCTCCACGCGCCCCGCTTGGCGGCGCGCTACTTAAACCCTAGCGCAGGTAGCCCTACGCGGCAAGTCTCTGCCGCTTCCTGCACCTACAGGATAACACGCTCTTCCCCCACCCGGCGCGTCACATGTTCACGGTCGAGGTATTCGAGCAGGGGGATAGCGTACTTCCGCGTGATCCCCGTCAATTCCTTGAACGCCAGCACGGAAATCCGGTCGCCCTTTGCTTTTTTGTAAGCCGCAAGTTGCTCCTTCAATTGAGCAAGGGCTTGGCGGTGAAAAACCAGTTCCGGTGAGACGCGCACCAGGTTTTTCTCTCTCAAGAGAATCTGCAAGAGTTTCTCTGCTCGCTTGGCCTCGACGGTAAGTCTTCCGAGCACTTCTTTCACCGATGGCACTGCCAGGCTCGCGGAGGCAAACGCTGCTTCGATCTGTTCCTTGGCCTTGGCTTCTTCGGGAAGCAAGGCGATTTCGGAGCCCGTTTTTTTTACCAATTCTCCCTGCACGTCGAGCTTCTTCTGCGCGGCCAATTCTTCCAGCGCGGCGCGGAAAGTTTCGCTACGCACGCGCTTTCCGAGGCTCGTGCGCAAATCCTCGCGCGACATTCCCGGCAGCAAAGGATTCTCCTTCTGAAATCTTTCGACTTTGTCAGTAATTTTCTTGCGTACTTCTTCAAACAATTTCCCCGAGACCAGCACCAGCGGTTCGGTCGATACCGTTCTTACGCGTCCTGTTCCGTGAAGTTTTTCCCGAGCTCCCTGAATTTCTTTTTCCGTCCACGCCGTCCGCGCCACGATCTCTTCGAACCCGAGCCCCAGCACCGCGCGCTCGGTCATCGCCGCCAAAATTTCTTCGCGGTTTCCGCGCTCCAGCGTTTCAAGAAACGCCGTGCGTCCGGTATCGCGCAGCATCGGCCGCCGCGCCAGCGGGTCCAGTACGGCACCCCCTCCAATCGTCAGCACCGGCGAAAATTGCCGCACGATAAAGCGGTCGCCCGGCAGCACCAGCACTTCGTCCTGCAGCTTCAAGTTTGCGACCGCGCTGGCGCCCGGCGGCAGTTCTTTCTCTCGGTGAAAAAATACTTCAGCGATTGTCTCTGCTGTTCCCGAGTGAAAGTGCACGCGCGCGCCCTGTTTCATTTTTCTCGCCGATGGCAAAAGCTCGAGCCGGACATCGATCCGGCGCGTCTTCCGGAATTTCCCCGGCGCCGCCAACACCATCCCGCGCTTAAGCGCGGTGTGCTCGATTCCGGCGAGATTGACCGCGGTCCGCTGTCCCGGTGCCGCACGCTCCACGGCCTTTCCGCCGGACTGCACGCCGCGCACGCGCAGCCGCTCGCCGCGCGGGAATAATTCCACTTCATCGCCGGCGCCAACGCTTCCGGAAATCAGCGTGCCCGTCACAACGGAGCCAAATCCTTTCATCGCAAACGCGCGGTCGATGGGCAGCCGGAAGTATCGCGCTGCATCTTTCGCGCTCGAGTCCGCGGCCGCGTCGGTCAATGCTTTTTTCAGTTCGCCAAGTCCGGCTCCAGTTTTCGCGCTCACTGCTACTAGCGGCGCCTTTTCCAAAAAAGATCCGCGCAGGAATTCCTCCGCTTCCATGCGCACCAGTTCCATAGTTTCGTTGTCCACCATGTCGCTCTTCGTCAGCGCCACCACGCCACGCTTCACTCCCAGCAAACGGCAAATGTCGAAGTGCTCGCGCGTCTGCGGCTTGATGGATTCGTCCGCGGCGATTACCAGCAGCAGCACGTCGATGCCCGCAGCGCCTGCCAGCATGTTGCTGACAAATCGCTCATGTCCCGGCACATCCACAAAACCGAAGCGCACGCCATTTTCTTCCAGGAATGCAAAGCCCAGGTCGATGGTGATTCCGCGGCGCTTCTCCTCGGCCAGCCGATCCGGGTGCGTGCCGGTCAGTGCTTCGACCAGCGTCGATTTGCCGTGGTCAATGTGCCCGGCGGTGCCAACGATCACACTCTTCGAAGGATTGTTCATTAGGAAAGGCGATTGTAACTCTTCATGCCCAGTCCAAGTGGCTCGGCAGTGAGGTTAGGTTCGCCCGAGATGCGTTATTGTCAAACGCCCTGTACAAGCTTCCAAACGTTTGACATCAGAAGACCTGCTGCAGCCGGTATGGCACCCAATAGCCAACCCCATCGCGCCGAAAAGAAATGTCCAAGGAAACCTAAGCCCGTGCACAAAAGCAGAAATGTCAGTAATTCGATCAGCGTCATACTTGAATCGCTTTCGGAGGGCCTGAGAAAATCGGATGGTGGCCCTGCAGCCTTGGGTTACTTCGCGGCGCCGATTTCGTCGACGATAGCCTGTGCGGCGGCGCGCGGATCGGGTGCGGCGAGGATTGGCCTGCCAACCACCAGAAAATCCGCTCCGGCGCGGATCGCTTCGGTAGGCGTAGCTTTGCGGGCCTGATCTTCGGATTTGGATTCCACTGCGGAATCTTTCGGCCGAACGCCGGGCGTGACAATCAGGAACTCGCGACCGCACGTCTTGCGAATGGCTTTGGCTTCCTGCACCGACGCGACCACGCCATCGACGCCGGTTTTCTTGGCAAGTTGCGCGAGTTTCACGACACGCAGTTTTGGGGAGCCTCCGATTCCGACTTCCTTCATGGTTTTCTGATCCATGCTGGTCAGGATGGTCACCGCCAGGAGGCGCGGCCGATCGGCTCCCATCGGAACTCCCGCGCTAATCGCCTGCACCGCGGCTTCCAGCATGGCTGTGCCGCCGAGCGCGTGCACGTTGACGAGCTGCACTCCGGTCATCGCCGCCGAGGAAAGCACGGCGCCGGCAACGGTGTTGGGTATGTCGTGGAATTTCAGGTCGAGAAAAATACCAGCGCCCAGCGCCGCGACTTCTTTAACGGCGGCAGGGCCCGCGGCGGTAAAGAGCTGGTTGCCGATCTTGAACATCCCCACAAGATCGGCGACCTGCTTTGCGAATCTCACTGCACTGGATAAAGAATCAAAATCGAGAGCGACGATCAGGCTGCTGCGCGGATGGGCGTCGAAGGTCAGGGTCATAGTTGACCCCGACTCCTTCGGGGTCAGTGCTTCTCGGGTAGTGCCATGAGTTCGAGCCGGACCTGGCTCACGCCCGAATGGATCAAGCCGATTTTCCGGGCGACACGATAGGATACATCAATTTCGCGCCCTTCTTGATAGGGACCCCGGTCATTAATACGTACTACCTCAAACTTGCCGTTTCGAGTATTCACAACGCGGACCATGGAGCCAAAAGGCAGGTTGGGGTGTGCCGCCGTGAGGGCTTCGGAGTCGAAGCGCTCGCCATTGGCGGTTTTGCGCCCGTTGAACCCGGGGCCATACCAACTGGAATTACCCACCCAAGTCTTGATCGGCTTCACGGGTTGATTCAGATGCGCAACGAGAGGTGCTTCCATGCCCGGAGCAACCAGGAACATGAGGAGTACCCACCGCAGTGCAGCCCAGCTCATGAATAGTCGATGTCTCATAGTGTGTTCTTTGTGCTACTCGGATCCAAAAAAGTGTAGCAAGAAGGAGTCGTTATGTCAACCATTTTCTGCAACAAATTTGTCTTTTAACTCATTCACAGTAAACAGTTTAGCTCGTAATAGGACCTTCGTAAGGGTGCCTACAAGTCGCTGACTGGCCCTCGGGTCAGTAAAGCTGGCCGTCCCGACCTGTACCGCCGAAGCGCCTAGTGCTAGGTAATCAAGCACGTCTTCAGCCGTCTCGATGCCTCCAAGTCCAAGGATAGGTGTCTTGACGGTCTTTCGCGTTTCCCAAACCAGCCTCAAAGTAATGGGTTTAATGGCGGGGCCTGACAAGCCACCGGTTTTGTTCCCCAAACGTGACTTCCCGGTGCGGAAGTCGATGGCCATTGCTGGGTAAGTGTTTGCCACGGTCAGGGCGTCCGCTCCAGCTTCCTCGGCGGCCCGAGCGATAAGTCCAATGTCTGTAACAAGAGGTGAGAGTTTCACCCACAGGGGCCTCCGCGTGGCGGCCTTCCGGGCGGCACCGACCACCTCGGCTACCAAGGAGGGATCGCTACCGAACTGCATACCCCCCTTCTTGACGTTGGGGCAGGAGATATTGAGCTCGTAGCCGGCGAGCCCCTCTGCATCCTCCAGGACCCGAATCACCTCGACATAGTCTTCCAAGGCATAGCCGAACACATTGGCTATGACCGCCGTATCGAATTTTCGCAGTACCGGGAGTTTTTCGGCGACAAAGGCACGGACCCCCACATTCTGGAGACCGACGGCATTGAGCATACCGGAGGCGGTCGGAAAGAGCCGGGGGGCGGGGGCACCTTCAATGGGTTCGCGGGAAAGGCCCTTGGTGACGAAGCCGCCGAGGCGGTTGAGGTCAACGAGGTGGGCGAATTCGAGGCCGTAACCGAAGGTTCCGCTGGCGGCGAGAATAGGATTCCGCAGGCGCAACGCGCCAACTCTTACGCTGAGGTCAACGGCGCTAGCGGAAGCCACTTCGCGGAAGGATAACATGAACTTTCATTCCTCGCTAAATCGCGTGGCGAATCCTTCCTCTAACCAGAGGGCGATCCACAGCGCTACAAGCAAGGCAAAAAACCAGTGAAATGCGAAGAAATGGACGCTCGCTCGGAGCCGCAGAGAATGCTCATAGGGAGAGGAGGGCGTCGTCTCTTACTAGTCATAAATGGCGAAGCCTTTCGCGGAGAGCAAGTCTATCTTATGACCAAGAGCCCAGGCAGGGTTACCCTTCTTAAAGTGGAGGAGCGTACTAAGGATTTGTTTTTACTGCCTGCGCGGCCGCGGTTCTTGGTGGAGAGGAGAAGGATCGCGGTTTCATGAGGGCTTCGGCGAGGACGTGGCCGTCGCGGGATGAAAGCGTGATGCCGCAAAGGGCGGCGAAGGTTGGGGCGATGTCGGCGGGCGTGATGGCTTGAAAGTATTGGCCGGGTTGGATGCCGAAGCCCATCAGCAGGACGGGGACGTGCTGATCGTAGTTGTAGGGCACGCCATGGCCGGTGCCGTAGGAGCGCGGCTTTCCGAGGGGAGTGCCGTCCATCAGCCAGTAGGGCTTTGGCAGGATGAATAGATCGCCGCTACGGCCGGGGAAATAACTGTAAGCAAAGGCACGGTGAGCAGGGCTTTGCGTGGCGGGGCGGTCGCGCAAGTCTTCGGCGCGATAGAGGGCAGCCACGCCGGGCTGCGCCAGGGCGGTATCGAATACGGCCTGTAACGCAGCACGATCCTGCTGCAATTTTTCATAAACGCCGGGCGCGAAATAAATATCGCTGCCGCTGATCCGGGCAACAGCCGGCTTTGCATAGTTGAATGGTTCGAGGGATTTGTCGATTCTTTCCTGTAACTCCGGCAAATGAAGCACGCCCGCGTCGGCGCCAGCCTGTTGCATATCTTCAGGAATCGGCACGACGCCGTGGTCGGCGCTCAACGCGACAACATAATTTCCGCGGCCGACCTTTTGATCCAGATGCGCGAAAAGATTGCCGAGATCCTTGTCCAGTCTCAAAAGAATGTCCTGGATTTCGCGGCTGCGGGGGCCGAATTCGTGGCCTACGTAATCCACCGAAGAGTAGCTGACGGCCAGAAAATCGGTTCCGTTCGAATTGCCCAGCTTCAGAGCGTCGACGGCTCTTTCGGCGAGTTCAGTCATGGCCGTGTCGGCGTAGGGGCTCGAGGCCCATTGCTCGTAGAAAGTGTTGTCAGGTTCACCGACGGCTGTTTTCCCGCGCAGCGGGTGGGGAAATGTGAGATCCCAACCGTCGGGAGGAACGGCGCCGAGAGCTTTCTCTCCGTACCAATAAGCGCTCGCCGGGAGTGAAAGCGACCAGGTCTTGCCGAAGTCAGCTTTCGCCGGACGGGACTTTGCTTGCTCCTCGATGAAAGGCAGCGTGCCGTAGGCGGTGGAGGTGACCCACGCACCGCCGTCGAACCAGGTGGCAGCGTCCGCTCTGTGTCCGGCCATGGTAATGGCCGCGCGGGCCTTCAAGGAGAACGTCACGATGCGCGTTGCGCCGCTGGTCTGAAATTTCAATTCTTCGGCAAACGAGGGCACGGCCATCCGCCAGGCCGTGTCAGCGCCTTTCGGAGTGGCGCCAGCATAACCGATGTTCTTTACGTTGGGATCAGGATCAGCGGTGCACGTCACCATCTTTTGATCCTGGCGATCCCACCAGGCGTTGGCGACCATGCCGTGGGTGGCGGGAAATGCGCCGGTTGAGATGGTGGCGTGGCCGACGCAGGTTTCCGTGGCCGCGTAAGGATAGGCCGCATCGCGGAACCACGCGCCTTCCTCGACCAGGCGCTTGAGGCCGCCGGTCCACTGACCGAGGAATTTGTCAACGTAGTCGCCGCGCATCTGGTCGACGACCAGGAGCACAACCAGCTTGGGCCTTGCGGGCGCTTTCGACGCCTTGGGAACTACTGCGCGAGCCGGCGGGCCCTGGGCCGCGATGCGCGGAACAAACGAAATGCTGGTGGCGAGAAAAAATCCTGCCGCCATCATCCCGTACTGCAAAAGAGTGCGCTTCCACAAGAATCTAGCCAATGCCGCCTCCCCAATCCGCCCAAGAGTCTACTACGAGCGTGTTACGGTTCGATGATGGCGGACTGCATTGACCGCAGTGCGGTCAGGAATGATAGGATTACCCGACCATGCGCATCGTGGAAAAGAGCCAATTGATGTCGGCGCCGGAAATTGACCGCACGTTGCAGCGATTGGCACATGAAATCGTCGAGAAAAGCGGCGGAACCAAAAACCTGGCGCTGATCGGGATTGTCCGGCGGGGCGTGCCGCTGGCGCAGCGGATCGCGCAGGCCATGCGCGGGATCGACGGCGTGGAAGTGCCCGTCGGGGTGCTGGACATTACGCTGTACCGCGATGATCTTTCGAAAGTTGCGCCACAGGCGGTGCTGCGCTCTTCAAACATTCCGTTTGGCGTTGATAACATGAATCTAGTATTGGTCGATGACGTCCTGTACACCGGCCGGACGATTCGCGCGGCGATGAACGGGATATTTGATCTGGGCCGGCCGAAGCGCGTGTCGCTCTGCGTGCTCATCGAGCGCGGGCACCGCGAAATGCCCATCGAGGCGCAGTATATCGGCCGCAACGTTCAAACCAGCGACACGGAAATCATTGAAGTGCGCCTGCGGGAGATAGACAAGGAAGAGCGCGTCGTGCTGGTCGATCGGGTGGAGTAGTCATGAGCTTTGGCGTTCGAATGACCCCATTACGTTCAGAGAAGGGACATTGACTCACCGTTTCCGCGATTTGCTGGCCCTCGAACCGCTCGACGCGGACGAACTCGGTTTTCTTCTCGATCAAAGCAAGCCATTTCAGGAAATTCAGAAGCATCCGCTGAAAAAACTGGCGACGCTGCGCGGAAAGACGGTGGCGCTGGCCTTTTTCGAGACTTCCACGCGGACGCGCATCAGCTTTGGGACGGCCGCGTCGCGCCTCGGCGCGGATACCATGAATTTGCAGGCAGAAGCCTCCAGCTTGAAAAAGGGGGAGACGCTGCTCGACACGGTCTTCAATCTCAATGCCATGAAGCCGGATTGCCTGGTCATGCGGCACGCGGCCTCCGGCGCGCCGCATTATGTGGCGCGGCATCTGGACATTCCAGTGGTGAACGCGGGCGACGGCACGCACGAACATCCTTCGCAGGGTTTGCTGGACGCGCTGACGATTCGAGACCGGCTGGGGACAATCAAGAATCTCAACGTCACCATCCTCGGCGATATCCTGCACAGCCGGGTGGCGCGTTCGAACATTCATCTGCTGGGAAAATTCGGCTGCAGGTTTACCCTTTGCGGTCCGGCGATGTGGGTTCCGCGAGAACTGGAAAAAATCGCACCGGGCACCGCGATTCGCTGCGTCTACCGTATCGAAGAGGCGCTGGAAGGCGCAGACGTAATCATGATGCTGCGCGTGCAGACGGAGCGGCTGGATGATCCGCCGCTTTCGGCGGCCGATTACATTCTTCTGTACCAGCTGAACGCCAGCCGACTCCGGCTTGCGAACCGGGACGCCATCGTTCTGCATCCTGGCCCCATCAATCGCGGCATCGAGATCACTCCGGAGGTCGCCGACGGGTCGCAGTCCTGCGTACTGGAACAGGTCACCAACGGGGTGGCGGTTCGCATGGCCATTCTCTACCTGCTCACCAGCGGCGCTACGGAAACGGACACGCATCCGGCGCTCGAAGTGAAATCTAAGGAATCCGCCAATGCTTCTGATTAAGAACGGGCGGGTGGTCGACCCGGCATCGAAGAGGGACGCAGCTCTAGACGTTCTGCTGGACGGAGAGAAGATAAAGGAAGTTGGGGCGGCTGGGAAAGTCTCCGCACCGCAAGACGCGCAAGTTTTCGACGCCAAAGGATTGATTGTTGCACCCGGTTTCATCGACATGCACGTGCACCTCCGCGAACCGGGACAAGAATCTTCCGAAACCATCGAAACAGGCACGCGGGCGGCGGCGCGCGGCGGGTTCACCGCGGTTTGTTGCATGCCGAATACGAAGCCGGTGAACGACAATGCTTCCGTTACGCGTTTCATCCTCGATCGAACGAAGGTTGCCGGCAGCGTTCGTGTGTGGCCGATTGGCGCGGCGTCGGTGGGAAGCAAAGGTGAGGCCATCGCCGAAATCGCCGGGATGAAGGAAGCGGGGATCGTCGGCGTTTCTGACGATGGAAAACCGATTGCCACGGCAAAGCTCGCGCGGCAGGTGATGGATTATTGCCGCTCGCTCGATCTTCCGGTGATCGAACATGCCGAAGATGTGTCGCTGGCTGCGAGCGCGGTGATGCGCGAGGGCGTCACTTCAACTCGTCTTGGTTTGCGCGGGATGCCGGCGGCCACGGAATCGGTTTGTGTGGCGCGCGACGTGCAGCTCGCCGAGCTTAGCGGCGCGCGTCTGCACATCGCGCATCTTTCCGCGAAAGCATCGCTCGAGCAGGTTCGGTGGGCCAAATCGCGCGGGCTGCGCGTCACATGCGAAGTCACGCCGCATCATTTCACGCTGATCGACGAAGACGTGCAGTACGATTCGCGGTTCAAGATGAATCCGCCGCTGGCGGCGCGGGAGGACCGTGAGGCGCTGCTGGCCGGGCTCGCCGACGGCGCGGTCGACGCCATCGCCACCGACCACGCGCCGCATGAGCCGGCGATCAAAGATGTGGAGTTTGATCGCGCGCCCTTCGGGATTCTTGGTTTCGAAACGGCGCTCGCGCTGGCGCTGGAACAATTGGTGCAGAGCGGACGAATTTCGCTGATACGGATGGTGGAGCTTTTTACGACGGGTCCGGCGCGCATACTCGGCATCGAACGAAAGATCACTGCGGGCCAGCCCGCCGACTTGACCATTTTCTCGACCGAGCGCGCTTGGACCTACAACGTGAAGGAATCGCCGAGCAGGTCGCGCAATTCTCCCTTCGACGGCCGGAACTTTAAGGGCGGACCGATGGCCACCATCGTTGCTGGCCGCATCGTCTGTAAAGGATAAGAAACGAAAAGCAGAGACACAGAGAGAGAAATGCATTGCGGAGTACTGACGACCGAAGTCAATTCTCAATGGGCGGCGGGTTCGGCGGTGGTGTGCACGCCGTGTTGCGGGATTGGTTGCCTTTTCTGCAGCATTCGCAGGATCCCCATTCCCGCCGCACCCGCAGCCAAATGTTTGAGGGTGTGTCCGCTCAAGAAGCCTGCCAATGAAAAAATCTGGTGATCTGCTTCTTCACATATTTTTGCGAGCACGTAAAGGCCAGCCACGACTAGCAGGTCCGATCCCCGCGTGTAGCGTGGTGGCAATAGCAACGCGGCGAGCAGCGCGAGCAAGGCGTAGAGTTGTACGGCCGCGTAGAAGCGCAGGTCGCCGGCACCTTGTTGTTCCGACAAATGCCACTGAAGCACGCTTCCGATACCTACGGCAATCAGCACCGGTACCAAACATAGGCCAAGCTTTACGCTGACGCGCTCCGCGATCATGGCCGCAACAAGCGGCATGAAAACAACCGTCATCGGAAGCCGATCCCACACGAGCCGCGCGTTGTCCGGAGCCAGGTGATAGTACGCGGACCCGCACGCCGTCAGCAGCAGACCGAGAAAGATGAAAACGTACGGCCATCGCTCGCGTGCATCGATGAATCGTTCCTGGCTGGACTTCCGGCACAAAAATGTCAAACCCCAAAACCCGGCCACAAGAAAAAGGATATTGGAAGCAACATCGCCGAAGTTTGGGATGCCAAGCCAGCTGCGCCGATCGGCAAAGTGATGGTAGGAGAGCGGCTGTGGAGTTCGCGGAACGAACAGCGTCGCAATTCCCACGGCAGCCGCCAGGGTCAAAAAGACCCCAATGGAAGAACGACTCGAAAGCATCGGCCGCATTGTTTTTAGTGGGCGGTGGGTTCGGCGGCGGGGTGCATGCCGTGCTGGGGCACTTCGTGTGTTCCACGGGCAAGGGGCTCGATTTTCTGACGATAAAAATGATCGAGGGGCACGCGGCCTTTGCCGATGGCGTAACCTTTTTCGATGGCTTTGGTGACGTAGGCCTTCGCGAGAGTAGCGGCTTCGAAGAGGGAGCGCCCGGCGGCAAGCTGTGCGGCAATGGCAGAGGCAAAAGTGCATCCGGTACCGTGAGTGTTCTCGGTCTTCACACGATCGCCGCCAAGTTGAACCATTTCATTGCCATCAAATAGAACGTCAACCGCGCGCTCCATGTGGCCGCCCTTGACGATCACCGAGTGAGCGCCCATCTCGACGAGCTTGCGCGCGGCCGTTTCCATGTCCGCGACGTCTTTGATTGTTAGCACGGTTAGAACTTCGGCTTCCGGCACATTGGGGGTGATTACGCTGGCGCGCTTCAGCAGCTCGGTGGCGAGAAACTTGATTCCACCGGCATCGAGGAGCTCCGCTCCGCTCGAGGACTTCATCACCGGGTCATGCACGACGTGCGCAAATTTGTGCGCGTCGAGGAATTCCGCCACCACGACGGCGTTCCCGCGGTTGCCGAGCATTCCGATTTTCACCGCAGCGATCTCGCAATCCTTCGCCAGCACTTCAAGCTGCTCGCGCAACTCCGCGCTCGGCGTGTTGTGGACCGTTTCGACGCCCTGCGTGTTCTGCACCGTCAGCGAGGTGATCGCCGCAACGCCGTAGCAGCCGTGCGCGGCGAAAGTTTTCAAGTCGGCGGCGGTGCCTGCGCCGCAGGATGGATCGAAACCCGAGATCGTCAGCAGAATCGGCGGCGCTGAATGATTGTGTCCGTTCGCACTCATCGTCTTTTCTTACTCGAAGAATGAAAATGGCCGGTCGCGTCAGAGAAACGCACCGGCAACTGCGAATGTACGCGCGTCAATTGTTCAGCGCAACAGAAAACTTCAGAAAAATTCAGCGTGGCAAGTCTGGCGGAGGCGGTGCAAAGGTTTGTAGGATTGTGGGTCTCTGTAGCTACACTAAAAAAATCTCCCCAACGTGCAGAATGCCGCTCCAAGCGTCTTGCGCCAAATGTCAGAGGAGAGAAGAAAACCAATCCCAAGTGGGAGAAAGGGGATCATCGAGATATATGCTAACTTCCTGCCCCGATTCTTCAATCTCCAAAGGTCGAAACCGGCAGTAAACGCAATCCAGGCCAGCGTGAGAAAACAGGCTGAGGCCACCGTCAGCCAGAATCAGAACCAATGGAACGCACCCGGGTCATCCGAAAACGACGGCGTTATGCTCTCTATGAAAATGTTGTAGAAAAAATCCCTAGTAGAACGACAAAGACCGGGGAAACAGCAAATGCCATCAAACTCAGTAGTGTCACTCCAATCGGCCCGGCTTCGAGAGCCTACTGGCATGCCTCTGCCCAGGAATAACCGATCAGGGGAAGAGGCCACGGATGAGGGTGGCTTCGGAGACGCGGCCGACGGCGAGGATCATGGCGCCGGCGCGGGGCGGAACGTGATGCTTGCGCATGGTGTCCACCATTTCGTGGAAGGCGCGCACCATGATCTTCTGCAAGCGCGCATTCACTTCCTCGACGTCCCACATGAGCCCTTCCTGGTTCTGCACCCATTCGAAGTAGCTCACGGTGACGCCGCCGGCGTTGGCGAGAATATCCGGCAGCACAATGACCCCGCGGCGCGCGAGAATTTCATCGGCGTGCGGCGTGGTGGGACCGTTGGCGGCTTCCGCGACGATGCGGGCCTTCACGGCCTCGGCATTGTGGAGGGTGATGACATTTTCGAGCGCGGCAGGCACCAGGATGTCGCACTTCATGGTTAGCAGGTCGTCGTTGCTGATGCGCGACGCGCCGGGCATGCCGACAACGGTGCCGGAACGCTCCTTGTAGCGAATCGCTTTCATGGGATCGATGCCGCGGGAATTGGTCACGCCGCCGCGCGTATCGCTGAGCGCGACGATTTTTGCTTTCTTTTCCGCGAACAGGCGTGCCGCCGTCGCGCCGGCGTTCCCGAAGCCCTGAATCGCGACGGTCGCGCCGCGAAGCGAGATCTTCTTTAGCTTGCAAGCCTCTTCAACCACGTACAGCAGCCCGCGCGCGGTGGCTTCGAGGCGTCCCTCGGAACCGCCGATGGAAACCGGTTTGCCGGTGACGACTCCATGCGCGGAATGGCCCACGGTCATAGCGTAGGTATCCATGATCCAGGCCATGGTCTGAGCATCGGTGTAGACATCCGGCGCGGGAATGTCCTGGGAGGGGCCGATGATGGGCAGGATCTCACTGGCATAGCGCCGCGTCATGCGTTCGAGTTCGCTCTTGGACATGCGCTTCGGGTCGCAGATCACGCCGCCCTTGGCTCCGCCAAACGGAACGTTCACGGTGGCGGTCTTCCAGGTCATCCATGCCGCCAGCGCCTTCACTTCGTCCAGCGTGACGTTGGGATGGAAGCGAATGCCGCCCTTGCCAGGCCCGCGCGACACGTTGTGCTGCACGCGGTAGCCGGTGAACACCTTCACCTGGCCATTGTCCATCTTCGTCGGCAAGGAGACTTCCAGCACGCGCTTGGGAGTGCGCAAAATCTGCCGCAGGCCGAGATCGAGCTTCAAGAATTCGGCCGCCATGTCGAACTGAATCTGCGCGATGCGGAAGGGATTCAGGTCTTCGCGCGGAGCGATGCGGGGCACCATGGGAGGTGCGCCAATCTGTCTTGTCGGGGCTGTGGGCTTTGCGACCGTGGCCATCGGCGTCGGTCCTTTCCTCTACTCGATTTGTCTGAGAAATTCTGTTTTCACTGGGCCCAAGTTCAAAATTCGTTTAAGAGAAATTCTGTTTATCCGTTTGCCGCAAACTTTCTGGTATTGATGGCGTACGCATCGCGGCAGGCGGGGGAGCAGAAATGGAAAAGCTGGTCACCTTCCCGCCACGGAATGGAAAGCGTCTCGTCCACGTGCATGCCGCACACCGGATCGCGCACCAGCCGGCGTGCCGTGGCTGCGATCGGCGCGGCGGGAGAAGCATCCGCGGAAGAGGCCGATGCCGCCGCCGCATCACGGAGCATCCAGCCAATGAGGCGGCGCAGGAGCAAAACACTCCAGGAGACAAAGATCAACCAGAGTAGAAAACGTGCAACGCGAGTGAAAAGGTTCATCATTAAGTGTTTACTAAGCGACCCGTTTACGCAATAACCCCTCAGGGAGCCGTGAGGGCAGTGTATGCAAGGCGAAAAGGGCCCGTCAAACGAAAAGGTGTGATTTCAAGAGGTTGCGAGGCGAATTGTGCCCT
>WNFP01002466.1_pt1 | contig 14739 bp, 12 predicted proteins | sample 5400201 | NCBI WGS metagenome assembly WNFP01 (sample SAMN13153355, study PRJNA577476) | soil metagenome | isolation source: 115 cm saprolite under Madrone tree | place: USA:California | collected 2016-06-14
CCAATTCCGTGCAGCCAATGACGATGCGCGTCTTCGTGGGCCCGAAGGACTACGACGATCTGAAGCACATGAACCCGCCGCTTCAGTCGCTGGTGAATTTCGGCTGGATGGAAATCATCGCGGACCCGCTGTTCCACGCACTGAAATGGCTGCACAACTACATTCCTAACTGGGGATGGGCGATCGTTGTTTTGACTCTGATCGCCAACATGCTGCTGTTCCCGCTGCGCATCTCGAGCTACAAGACCACGATGAAGATGCAGCGCGTCGGTCCAGAAGTGAAAGCCATTCAGGAGAAATACAAGAAATACAAGATCAACGATCCTCGCAAAGCGGAGATGAATCAGGAAGTGATGGCAATTTATCAGCGCGAAGGCATCAATCCGGTGGGCGGATGCTTTCAAATGCTGGTGCAAATGCCGATCTGGTTTGGATTGAACCGCGTATTGAGTTCCGCGATTGAGATGCGGCACGCGCCCTGGTTTGGCTGGATCAGGGATCTTTCCTCGAAAGATCCTTATTATATTTTGCCGGTGATCATGGCTGCTTCGATGTACTTGGTGTCAAAAATGACGCCGATGACATCAACCGATCCGCAGCAACAGATGATGATGAAGTTCATGCCGCTGACCTTTGCGGGAATGTTTATCGTGTTTCCAATTTCCAGCGGACTGGCTGTCTATATTTTGACCAGCAGCTTAGTAGGCATCGGGCAGCAGTGGTATCTGAACCGCACACATCCAGTTACCGTGCCGGTGAAAGCAAAGGGCGGCAAGAAATCCTGAGCGGCAATATTCCATCGATGAAGCGGTTTAGGTCTTCTAGCGTGCATGTAGCGGGGACGCTCAAGCTAGAGTAAACTACCCGGACGCTTTACGTCCCCGATGACCCAAAACCTGATTGAAGCTGGCCAACTGAATCGCGCCGCTGCAGCAGAGTCGCTGCAAAAGTTTCTGCGTGAACTTGTTGCCGCCGCAACACTCGATTTAAAAATCAACGTGAGCACGCTTGCCCCGGGCAGCGCTCCCGACGCCGGTGGTGCAGAAGTGTTCGCTGACCTGAGCGGACGAGACAGGGATCTGTTGCTGGAGCGCGGCGCAGAGTTGCTACACGCGATCGAGCATCTGGCGCTGCGGGCACTGCGGCTCGAACCTCCGTGGCAAGACAAAATACTTTTGGATAGCGGCGGTTATCGCGCGTTGCGCATTGAAGAATTGCGCATGACCGCGCGTGTGGCTGCGGAACGAGTGCAGAGTTCGCGACAGCCTTTCAAATTGAATCCGATGAACGCGCGCGAACGGCGTATTGTGCACCTGGCATTGCAGGAATTTCCGGGCGTGCGCACGGAAAGCGCCGGAGTGGGCGAGCAGCGGCAAGTGGTGATTCATCCGGCGGATTCGAAAGCGGCGCGTTAAGCTCAGGCGTGAATGACGGCGATTATTTTGTCTCCCAACCCTGCGAAATTACGTTTCCGGATGCATCGAACCGCACCCGGTAAGTAAATGACGCGGGACGATCCGGCTGGATCGGCGGAAAACGCAACTCCAGAATTTCCACAACGGACTCAGTTCCTTCCTTGTGAAACCGTGTAACTGGAAACCGATCGAACCACAATACTTTTTGAACTTCGGGTAATTGGCGCGCCCGCTGGATGAAATTGTTCGTGGGAGCGTCCGGAAAATATTTGTAGGTGAATGACGTCTGCGCTGCGCCGGCGGAATCGGCGCCATCGGGAATTCCCGAAGGCTGGGATAAATCGGTGCGAAGTTCGTAAACGCCGCGCTGTGTGCGGATTAACCCGTCCCAGTTCAAAATCGACGGCGGAAGCGGAAGCGCGCCGATGGACTCAACCTGAACCCCTTGAAACGCCGCGAACTTCTCGGTGCGCTCGAACGCTTTGTGATGCGCGACGACAGCTAGCGCCAGATAACAACAAGCCGGGACAAGGCCGGCGCGATTCCAGGTCGCGACGCCAATATGAGTTCCCCATCCGCGCATTGCCGGGAGCAAAATCAGCAGCGACAAAATCATGATGATTACACCGACGGCGGTGAGAGAAATCGGTGCGCCGACGATCCGCGCAAGCGCAGCCACGGAAAATGTGAGCAGAACGAAAGCCAGCCATAACAAGAGTGCGCGGAGCCTGGCAAGCTTTGCATCACGATGAACCCATGCCAGGAACTGCGGAATTAGCAGAATGCCGGTAAAGGTAAAGTCCACGATGAAAATCAGATCCCAGGCGGGGCGCGACCATTGCACCGGCGACCAGATCATGGTTCCAAACGTGGTAACGAGGTCGAGCAAGATGTGACTTAGGATTCCTACAGCGTAGAGAAGCGTTAAAATTACGAAGGACGGCGCTTCCCACCGAAATTTGCGCGCAATCCCGCGAGTAAGCGCTGCAAGCAGCAGGGAAAAAATCGGCAGTAAAACTAAAGAATGAGTAATGCTGCGGTGCCAAGTAATCACCAATAGATGATCGTGCGAGAAAATATCGCGCACGACGTCGATGTCCGGAAAAATTGCGCCGAGCATCAGTGACCACGTAATGATGCGGGCTCGGTTCATGGGCTTCGACGGAAACATGTCGTCACCCTTACAGAAGGCTTTGCCGATCAATGCGCCTGCGATGCCGTGAGTGATGGTGTCCATAGTTGGAAGATACGCGGAATTAGAAGACTCTTTTCGTTCGCCAAAAAAATCAAGCGACGTAAATCAGAGCTGCTTTCTTTTGCACGACTCTACCGACGCGGCCCGCGGTAACTCCATAGCGTTGCAAAGCATTCAGCGCGTCGGCTGTAGCTTCTGCTGCGATCGAAATGAGCAAGCCGCCGGAGGTTTGCGGATCGAAGAGCAAATTGCGGTCTTCTTTGGCGACTGCGGTAGAAAATTCAACGCAATCGCCAACAAATTCGCGATTATTTTTCAAACCACCAGGTAGATGGCCATCCTTCGCAGCTTGCCACGCGCCTGGTAAATAGCTGAACTGCGCGTGGTCGAATTCGAACGATACCGTTTCAATCCCCTTTGCCGGATTTCCCAGAGCCATTTCGCGCGCATGGCCGAGCAAACCGAACCCAGTGACGTCGGTAACCGCATGAATGGCTGGTGCAAATTTTGTTTGCGATTCGATTTCGTGAAGCGCCTCGGCCGCGGCGCGATTGAGCGTGCTCATGGAGCGGATCGCGGCGGCCACGGCATCGGCGGGAGCTTGGTCATTCTTTAAAGCGGTTGAAATTACGCCAGTGCCAAGTAGCTTTGTAAATAAAAGAGCGTCGCCGGTGCGCGCGCCGACATTCTTCCAAACCCATTTGGGATTGACCATGCCAGTAACTGCGTAGCCGAACAAAACGTCTTCGTTGCGTACGGAGTGGCCGCCGATCACGGTGCACTTTGCTTCCATCATTTTTGCCAAGCCGCCCTGCAAAATCTGCGCAAGTATTGCAGCATCACCTTTTTCGGGAAAGCCCACGATGGAGAGCGCGGAAATCGGGCGTCCACCCATCGCATAAACATCGCTGAGCGAATTTGCGGCAGCAATTTCGCCGAAGGTACGCGGATCGTCCACAATGGGTGTGAAAAAATCCACGGTTTGCACCAGCGCCGTGTTGTCGTCGAGCACATACACTCCGGCATCGTCGCTGGTTTCAAAACCAACGAGCACGTTGGGGTCAGTTTGCCGCGGCAGCTGCCGCAAAACAGAGTCCAGCGTCCCGGGACTCAGCTTCGCTGCTCAACCAGCAGCCTTGGCCATCGACGTCAATTTCACGCGATCGGTCATCGAGCCTCCTGTTTGGCGTGCTATGTGGTGCGCTTTAGCATTATAGAGAGGATGCGAAAAGTTTGCGCACTGTGTGTCGTGCGTTGCGGCCCTGCTGCGAGTTGCGCTTTGTTTCATGGACGTGGTTACATCGTTCGTGTTTTGGGCGGTGCTTTAGGCCATGCTTTGCACAATACCTTGGGACTTCTGGCTGATTTTCGTGTTTCTGAGCGTCGTTCTGCCGTGGCGGGGACGCGAGCGCATGCGGCGTTTTATGGCGCAGCCGGAAGTTTCCGGCCGGGAGCGCATCCAACTGTATTTTTCGACAATTTTATTTCAGTGGCTGCTGGCAGTGATTGTGGCCTGGCGGTCGTTCGAGCGCGGTTTGACGGTCTCCCAGCTTGGCCTGGCGGTTGGCCGAGTGCCGTCAATTCTTCTGCTGACCTTAATTGGCGCAACTTTGATCGCGGGGGCGCACTGGATGAATCTGAGGCGGATGGCGGGTTCGCGTCATCCGGCGGTCGAAAGACTTCGTGCCATGGCGGTGCGACTCTTCCCTCGCTCTGCGGCGGAGACTATGTTGTTTACGATATTGGCGGTCACGGCGGGTATATGCGAAGAGTTCATATTTCGCGGGTTTGTAATTGCGGCGCTTTTTCGGGCGGGACTGCCGACTTGGGCTGCGGTCCTTGTGTCTTCGCTGATGTTCGGGGTGGCGCATCTATACCAGGGAAAAGGCGGCAGTGCTGGAACCGGGATGCTCGGAATCCTTTTCGCGTCAGTGCGAATCGCGTACCATAGCATTTTCCCCGTGGTAGTCTGGCATGCAGTCCTTGACATCGTGGCGGGCATTGCTGGAGCGAGGTATTTTGCGACTCGCGCAGCGGGTGAGGCTGACCTAGATTCCAGCCGACAGTGATACCATTATGACGACTAGCGCGGCTTCTGTACCCTCAATGCAAGCCATCGAACGCGCCGCAGGCGAATTTAAATTGGCCTTGAATTACCTACAAGTCCAACAAATTCAACAATATACAAAGATTTTGTGGACTTGGAACGACAAAATTAATCTAACCGCGATTCGCGATCCACTGGAAATACTATATCGTCACTTCTGTGAGTCGATGTTCGGCTCTACTCTATTGCCTGTGGAAAACTGTCGGCTCGCCGACGTGGGCTCGGGTGGGGGTTTTCCCGGCATTCCACTGAAGATTATCCGTCCGGATCTTCAGATTTTTCTAGTGGAATCGAACGTAAAAAAGGCTACTTTTTTGGCGGAAGTCGTTAGAGAACTTGGACTTATGGACGCTCGAGTGCTTGTGAGCCGGTATGAGGAGTTGGGCGAGGACGTGGCTCCGCTCGACGTTGTTTGCTCGCGAGCTTTAGGAGACTTCACAAATTTCTTAACGTGGGCGTCGTCACCGCGCGTCGCGGCCAAGCAGGTACTTCTTTGGCTAGGGGGTCGGGATCTCGATGAGGTCCGCGCCCAGCCGCGGTGGACGTGGTCGGAGCCAATTTCCGTCCCGAAGTCGCTGCAGCGCTTCTTGTTGCTGGGTAGTCACATCGACTAGCTCGTTTTTGCATGCGATTTACACGATCTGCTCGCTTTCTCGTGCATTTTTCTAGCTCTGAAACCGGCGGAGGCGATTTAGTTAAGGCCGGCAGCAGAACTCGGAGGTAAAGATTCCTGTCGAGATTTCCTATTCGATCCGCGACTTGCTTGGTCGCGTACGGACCAGGCAGGAGCGAGCCACTCCTCTTCTCGTTGTAACTATAGGAAAAAAACATGTTAGTTGTAGGTCATAGGACAAGGTGGATCAAGTCTCTACGAAACTGCGGAGGTTCTGCGCAATTTATCGTGAGCTCTTGAACCACGACAGCAGCTTCTTTATTCGATTTCGCTAAATTGGACTCTCGTTCCACGTGGAACATCTCCTTGGCTTTCCATGGTCATCTGTTGATCCGGTGTTCGCTGGTTATCGCTCGCCACATTCGCCATATAGCATTCTCAGAATTTGTTCCACGTGGAACCATCTACGTGCGGCTACTAGGGGTTCAGGAGCGCACTTGTTTCATGTGGAACAATTCAGTCATAAAAACTGAGCCCCTAGAAAACCTTTCGCACTCTTCCACAGGGTGCACATTTGTTCCACATGAAACATCTTGCATGTCAATATGTACTTTGCTAAATTTTCGCCACGCTGAAAATCTGGAGGAGATTTGGCAAGGATTATCGCGGTTGCGAATCAGAAAGGGGGAGTTGGAAAGACCACGACTGCGGTTAATCTCGCTGCCTGCCTCGCTGCCGCCGATCAGCCCACATTGCTTGTTGACTGCGACTCTCAGGCAAATGCTACTGCCGCAATCGGCTTTGCCAAAGATCCATCCCGCAGAACTCTTTATCACGCTCTCATTTTGAACGAACCCGCCGAGAAGATTATTCAAAAGTCGCAAGTGGACGGCTTGGATGTCGTCCCCGCCGACAAAAATCTTGCAGGAGCCGCGGTTGAGCTCGTAACCTCAGAAAATCGAGAATATCGGCTACAAGCCTTCCTGGGCCCGCTATCATCCAACTATCGTTTTGTTATCCTTGATTGCCCGCCGGCACTTGATCTACTTACATTGAACGGACTTGTCAGCGCGAACGCCGTCCTGGTTCCCATCCAATGTGAATATCTGGCTCTCGAAGGAGTTTCTGAACTACTGGACACTCTTATGCGAATCCGGCGGACATTGAATCCAAACCTAGAAATCGAGGGCATTCTGCTGACGATGTACGACGAGCGGACGACCTTATCGCGCCAGGTGGCGACCGATCTTCGAAGCTTTTTTGGCGCGCAAATATTTCAGAGCGTGATTCCACGCAATGTCCGCTTGGCGGAGGCGCCAAGTTTCGGTAAGCCTATTATTTTCTATGACATGCATAGTAAAGGGGCCGAGGGCTACACGCAACTCGCCCAGGAGGTAATTGCCAATGCCGAGAAACGCCTTGGGACGGGGGCTCGGAGCGCTCATTCGGGAGCCTGAACCGGCCACGCCCGCCGTAGATTCACAAGCTTCCCCGCCGGTTGCAACCGTCGGCGCAGCCGCCGCTGCTCCTGCACGCGAGCCTATCCGTGGCGGTCCGCAGGAAATCGATATTGAACTGATCGAGCCAAGTCCGTATCAGCCAAGGACGCGATTCCGTGAAGAGGCGCTCGATGAGCTGGCTCGTTCGATCCAAGCCAGCGGAATAATTCAGCCCATCGTGGTCCGCCCGATCGGGAATCGCTTCCAGCTGATCGCTGGCGAACGCCGTTGGCGAGCCGCGCAGCGGGCGGGGCTGAAAAAAGCTTCGGCAATCGTACGGCAGGTTTCAGACGAGCTAGCGCTCGAAATGACGCTGGTTGAAAATATTCAGCGCGAAGATCTGAATCCGATCGAAGCGGCGCGGGCGTTTGAACGTTTAATGGATGAATTTCAGCTAACGCAGGAATTGGTCGCCGAACGCACGGGCAAGGATCGCGCCACGGTGGCAAACGCGGTTCGTTTGCTAAAGCTGGAGCCGACAATTCAGGACTGGATTGAAGAAGGGAAGCTCAGTGCCGGGCACGGGCGTGCGCTACTGGCGGTGATTGATCCGCAATTGCGCATGCGCTATGCGCAGCGAGCGGCGCGGGGCGGATTAACGGTGCGGCAAATTGAACGCCTGGCCTCGCGGCATGCGCGTGGCCGAAAAGAAAAATCTGAAATTCACGTTGACCCGAACGTGCGCGAAGCGCTGGACGAATTACAACGCCATCTGGGCACAAAGATTCTGTTGCGCCAGCGCACCAAACTGCGGCCAGGGCAACTGGTGCTGGAATATTACGAAGACGCGCAACTGATGGGACTCTACGATCGCTTGATGAAGTAGCCGGTCGCCGGAAATACTTTCGCAGAGAAACGCGCACTGCCCATTCGTTCAGTGGTTGAATTCGACAACTCGCCACAGCAGACGCGTTGACTTGCTCGCGCATCCGGCTAGAGTGACAGTATCGGCTGGGGTGACGCCGACGCGATTTTTGGGGAGTGTGGGAATTTTATGGCGTGGAAATGGCCCGGCAGTTCAACCAACGGCAGCGGCGAAGAGTGGACCGGCTTTATTGATCAGGGCGTGACGATGGAAGGCACGCTACAGGTCACAGGAACATTTCGCGTTGACGGAAATGTTAAAGGAAACATTATTTCCGAACAGACTTTGATTCTTGGCGAGAACGCCAAAGTCGAAGGCCAGATCGAAGGCAACCGCGTGGTGATTGCCGGCCGCTACGACGGAGTGATTTTTGCGAAAGGCCGCGTAGAAATTCAGGCCAAGGGCGTAGTGACGGGCGAAGTTCATTCTCCTTGCCTGGTTATCGACCCGGGCGGAATCTTCGATGGCCGCTGCCACATGCTGGCGTCCTCCGACACTTCTACCAGTGCAAGTGTCACTATTCCGATTCGCGCCTTGAGCCAAGCCTTATAAGCATTCCATTCCTCAGAGTTGCTGCATGTTTAGCCTTTAATTGAATTGAATATATAATAATAACTGGCTCAAGCGTCTCTTGTCCGCCCTAATGGCGCAAACGCGAAGCATTGACACCCGATAACGCCACGTCTATCGTCAAAGTTGGGAATTCCGGAAGGGGCACGACCAGAAACTGTGAAAGTCCTGGTGATCGGCGGCGGTGGACGCGAGCATGGTCTGGTGTGGAAGCTTCGCGAGAGTCCACGCGTAAAAAAAATCTGGTGCGCTCCTGGAAATGGCGGTATCGCTGAAGACGCGATTTGCCTTCCGGTTGAGACGAACGATATTGCAGGACTGGTGGCCCTGGCGGAAAAGCTGCGCCCAGATCTGACGGTCATAGGGCCTGAGTTGCCGCTGGTGAGCGGCTTAAGCGACGCTTTGCGCGCGCGTAATCTTGCGGTAGTCGGCCCGTCGCAGATCGCGGCGCAGCTTGAAGGAAGTAAGATTTTCTCAAAGCAATTTCTTGCGCGGCATTCGATTCCCACGGCCAAACTTTATGGCGAATTTGCAACTCCGGACGACGCTTACGCAGCGCTGGCTGACGTTCCCTATCCGGTCGTTGTGAAAGCAGACGGCCTGTGCGCGGGCAAAGGCGTCCTGATGGCGCAATCGGAGAGTGAAGCCCGAGACTTTGTCACGCGAGCGATGCTCATCCAGGAGTTCGGCGCGGCTGGCAAGCGAGTGGTGCTGGAAGAGACGCTTGAGGGGAATGAGCTCTCGTTTATTATAGTCACAGACGGCGACAAGTATGCGGTGCTAGCGCCCACGCGCGACCACAAGCGGGCTTTCGACGGCAATCGCGGTCCCAACACCGGCGGTATGGGCGCTTATTCCGCGGACGATTTGATGTCACCGGAACTTCAGGCAACGATCCAAAAGACGATTGTGGCGCCTGCGCTGAATGGCCTGGCTGCGGATGGCATCCGCTATCAGGGATTTCTCTATATCGGCCTGATGCTGACCAACGAAGGGCCGAAGGTGTTGGAGTTCAATTGCCGGTTAGGTGACCCGGAAACGCAGGCGATCATGGCGAGGGTGGATTTTGATCTTGCGGAAGCGCTGGTAAATCTGGCTACGCGACGGTTCAATCCCGACGAATGGAAATGGAGGCCGGGCGCAAGCGCCTGCATTGTCATAGCCTCAGGGGGATATCCGGGAAGATTTGAGACGCGAAGAGTCATTCGCGGCCTAACCAGTATCAGAGACAATTCCGGTGTAAAGATCCTGCATGCCGGAACTCGCCTGCAGGGAGAGGTACTCGTCACGAGCGGCGGCAGAGTGCTCGGTGTGACCTCATTCGGGCCTACGCTCGAGACCGCGCTCTCCAGCGCATACGCAGCAGCGTCGAAAATTCACTTCGACGGGATGCACTACCGAACCGACATCGGCGATGGCGTGGGCAAAGCCCGCTCGGCCAGGGATTGAAATAATGGCATCGGTGGTCCATTTATTTTGTGCACCAAAGCGAAGGCTGCCCATGCAAGAAGTCGAAATGGTGGAAGTAGTCGCAGACCTGGGTTTTACGGGTTGCGCGCACGCTCGAAAGAGTAGCAAACGCCAAGTGCTGCTGGTGGACAGGGAAACTTTGGACGCGATGGAACTTCGCCCGGGCATCATCCGCGAAAACATCACCACCGCAGGATTGCATGTCAATGGCCTGGCTCTGGGACAGCGGTTGCGCATCGGACTCGTTCTGCTGCAAGTAAGTGCTGTTTGTACGCCGTGCGATCAGCTGGAAAAGGTACGTCCCGGCCTGCGCCGAGAGATGTACGGCAGGCGCGGCATGCTATGCCGCGTTCTCGAAGGTGGAACCATTCGCGCGGGTGACGCGATCCAGCGCGTCGCCGCGGCTTCCTCTTAACTCAGCAAGAAATTTCGCAAGAAAACTACTCCGGCGGGTCGGCCCTGCGTCGTAGGGATGGCGCTTCAGCCGGACGATTCTTATCGTCTTTCGCTCTTTCGATCGGCTCATCCGGCGGCACCGTCCATTGGAACCCGTGCTCTCCTTCATAGGTTCCCATAACGAAATGGCGGTTTGGATAGATTAAAGGCACCGCCGCGCGCAGAAAAGTGTTGGCGTCCTCCCTGGCAGCCTTTTGCGCTTGTCCGTTGCTGATAAGCCCCACCGCCTTTGAAAGTTTTATATCGGACTTGGCGAGTTTTTCGAGCGTCGGCTCATTGCCTTCGAGCAGTTGCTGCAGTGAAGGCCCTTTGCATACTCCCGGATAACACGTTTCGACCAGCTTGCGCGGTTGGTGCTTTTCCGGCGGATAAATCTGCTCGAAACGCGGACGCAGCACGCGGGTCTGCCAAAAATCTCCGCGCGAAGCTATGTTTGTCTGCGTCATGCGATATTCCACTGTCCACACTTCGGGCCCGTAGTCGCGCGGACCGAATCCAATCACCAGCAATTCGAAAAGCGGCTGGTCGGGCGGGAAATCGAGTTTGTGGTGCAGCCGGGCTGCCAGCGGCGTCAACTTCTCAAGAAACGCGACTCCCATCTGTTCCAAGTCGGCTTCCGCTTCGCCGTAGCTGCCCTGGTAGCGCGGATCCGGCGCTCCGGTGCGCGTGTAACCGTGGTCCAGCCGAATAGGATTGGGATCGGCGGGGATGCGCCATTCCGACGAGCCGAGAAGCACGGCGACGTGGCGGCCGTCGACCGACATCACGCGCGGCGGCGCGGAGCCTGCTTCGATGGGTTCGTCCAGCGCGACGAAGGTGATGCTTTCCTGCGTAGCGTGAATGATGACGCGGCCGCCGGTTAGCGTCGCAACGATCTCGTCATCTTTGTCTTGCGCGGATGCCGGCGCAGAAACAGCCGTAATGAAGACGGAACATAGGAACAGGGCAAAGGTATAACTACAGAATTTGCGATTGACGACGCCCTCGTGTGTTTTTTGCCTCATCGCTTACAGTCTACTCCTGCTCATCTGTGCTGGAAGGAGAATCGGCTTGGGTCAGAGGTATCAGAGGTATCCCTGCAGAGACGCTTCCGGTAAATTCCGGTAAAATAGAGTCGCAATAGTAGCGAGGGAAATAGGAATTTATGTCACTCAAGAAGGCAAAAAGCATCATTCATGGCGGCAAACGCGTCAGCGAGATTCTGGAAGCGCACCAGCTGTTTTTCTCCGGCAAACACGGCGGCGTACGCGCGGATTTGAGCGGAGCGAATTTAAGCGGCGCGGATCTGAGCGGAGCGAATTTAAGCGGCGCGCTGCTACCGAACGCAAATCTGGAAGAGGCGGACCTTCGCAAAGCTCGACTTGCTCATGCTGACCTTACCGGCGCCAATCTGCGCCGAGCCGATCTGCGCAACACCGACTTGACTGAAGCAAACTTGCCTGGAGCCAACTTGGAAGAAGCGCAGGCGAGCGGCGTGGAGTTTTTCCGCTGCGATCTCTCCAACACGAATTTTCAGCGCGCACTTCTTCGCAACGCGAATTTCCGGCTTGCCAATGTCAACGGCGCGAAATTCTCAGGCGCGGATATGGGCGTCGCTATCTTGCGCGAAACGGATCTGACCGGCGCGGACCTGTCTGGCGTGGACCTCTCGACGACGCTGATGCCGCGCAACTATGCCTCGGCGAAGGCTGGAACTAAGTCCGCCTGAGATTCTGCCACATTTTCAACACGTAGAAATTGCCGTGAACGCGTGGTAGCCTCTCGCTAAGCTCGTCATCTGGAGTTCCGTGGCTATAGCCAGCGCACAACTCGATCGCCCGGCCGTGCGCGAACGCGTTCTGGAGGTTCTGCGCTCACTCTTGACCGAACTCGGCAGCGAAGGTGCCCTGCCAATGCTCGGGCCATCGTCGCATTTCGATCGCGAATTAGGTTTGGGCAGTCTGGAGCGTGTGGAACTGCTTGCCCGACTGGAAGCGGAGTTTGGCATTCGCCTGCCCGATCGCGTAGCAGCGCAGATCAATACCCCGGAAGAACTCACCGAGTCGGTGCTTGCAGCGCCTGGAAGGGATGCGCAATTTGACGAAGCGCCATCGCCTCTGCGTGCTTCGATTACCAGCGGTCAACTGCAGCGCACTGCTCCGGGCGAAGACATCTTTGCTGCGCAAACATTAATCGACGTTTTGCGCTACCGCGCCCTGCATGACGCCGACCGCACCCACCTGCACATTACGGAAGATTCCGACACCGATGACAAAACCCTGACGCTCACATTTGCAGAACTTTACTCCGCTGCGCAACGCTGCGCCGCAGAGCTGGCACGGCGGGGCGTTTCTCCTGGCGGACGTGTGTCGTTGATGTTGCCTACCTCGCGCGCGTTTTTTGTATGCTACGGCGGTATTTTGCTGGCCGGCGCAATTCCCGTTCCAATTTATCCGCCATTTCGCGCCGATCGAATTGAAGAATACGCGGAACGCCAATCAGCCATTCTCAACAACGCGGGAATTTGCCTGTTACTGACTTTCCGGCGCGCGGAAGCCGTGGCGAAATTATTGAAGCCGCGCGTTCGTTCACTCGAATCGGTCGCCGACGCGGAAAAACTTCTGGCGGCCGCGGACAAGGCTCCGCCTCCTGCACCTGGCGCGTTGCCAGCGCATCTTTCCGGCAGCCGCGTACGTAAGGGAAGCGATGTCGCGCTCCTGCAATACACGTCGGGCTCGACCGGCGATCCCAAGGGCGTGGTACTGACGCACGCCAATCTGCTGGCGAATATTCGTGCGATCGGCGAAGCAGTGCAGTTGACTTCGCAAGACGTCGGCGTCAGCTGGCTGCCGCTCTATCACGATATGGGTTTGATTGGCTCCTGGCTTACGCTGCTGCATTACGGTACTCCGTTGTGCGTGATCTCGCCGCTCGCGTTCCTTACGCGACCGGAGCGCTGGCTTCGCGCGTTTCACAAGCATCGCGGAACTATTTCCGCTGCGCCCAATTTTGCGTACGAATTGGCCGTTCGTAAAATCGCGGACAAAGATATCGAAGGACTGGACCTGAGCTCGTGGCGCGCCGCGTTGAACGGCGCGGAGCCCGTAAATCCGGAAACGCTCGAGCGCTTCGAACAGCGCTTCGCAAAGTACGGATTTCGCCGCGAGGCGCAACTCCCGGTGTACGGCCTCGCCGAAGCTTCGCTTGCGGTAACGTTTCCGCCGCTGGGCCGCGGCCCACGCGTCGATCTTGTTGACCGCCAAATTTTCAGCGCGCAAGGACGCGCTGTGGCCGCTCCCGGAAGTGCCTCCGCAATCGCTTTCGTTTCCTCCGGCCAAGCCGTGCCAAATCATGAAGTGCGCGTTGTGGATGACACTGGCCGCGAAGTCGCCGATCGCACCGAAGGTTCCCTGTGGTTCCGCGGTCCGTCTGCGACCTGCGGCTATTACGATAATCCGGAGGCAACGGCAAAGCTGTTTCCTCTTGGCCCGGCGACTGATGGCGAGTTCGCGTGGGTGGATACCGGCGACCGTGCCTATCGCGCCGATGGCGAAATTTTCGTCACCGGCCGCTTGAAGGACATCATCATCAAGGGCGGCCGCAATCTTTATCCGCACGAAGTCGAGGAACTCGCGGGACGCGCCATAGGAATACGCAAAGGCTGTATCGTGGCGTTCGGTCTGAAGGATTTCAGCAGCGGCACGGAAAAATTGCTGATCGTTGCGGAATCGCGGGAAACGGATCCGTCCCGCCGATCAACGATCGCCGCCGCGGTCACCCACGAAGTGTCGCAAGGACTGGGGCTTCCGCCGGATCGCGTCGAATTAGTTTCTCCGGGCAGCATTCCCAAAACGTCCAGCGGAAAATTGCGGCGCGAAGAGACGCGCGAACTGTACCTGCGAGGAACGCTCAGCGCGAAAAAGAAACCGGCATGGCTGCAGATTGCACGCCTCGGCACATCGGCAGCTGCGAAGAATATATTTCAGGGCACGATTGCGGCTGTGCGCCGCGGTCTGGAGATTCTTTACGGTCTATATTTTATAGTTCTCTTTATCGCGTGCATCATTCCAGCCTGGGTAGGCGTTTTGTTCTTCCGCGATCACCGCGCCGCTGGACGCTACACATCGGCAGTATTGAAAATTCTGTTTTTCCTGTCGGGCACAAGTGTTCGCATTGTCGGTAAGGAATACATGAACCTGCCCGGAGCGAAAATTTACGCTTCGAACCACACCAGTTATTTCGACGTGCTTCCGTTGATGATGGGCCTCGGAGTCCCCTACCGATTCGTGGCGAAAGACGAAGTCCATAAGATGCCGTTCATTGGTACATTCCTGCGCAAAATGGGCCATCTCTCCTTTGTGCGCACGGATGCGAACGCGCGCCGCGACGCCGCGCAACAGATTGAATCCAGCGTGCGCGACGGCGATTCCGTTTTTGTTTTTCCAGAAGGTACGTTCGTTCCGGAACAAGGGGTGCGACCTTTTCAGCTTGGCGCATTCAACGCGGCGGTCGCCACCGGCGCACAGGTTGTGCCCGTTTCGCTTGCCGGTACGCGTCGTTTTCTTTGTGA
>WNFP01002468.1_pt1 | contig 14734 bp, 14 predicted proteins | sample 5400201 | NCBI WGS metagenome assembly WNFP01 (sample SAMN13153355, study PRJNA577476) | soil metagenome | isolation source: 115 cm saprolite under Madrone tree | place: USA:California | collected 2016-06-14
GCGGCGGCCAGGGCCACTGCGGTCAGGCCGCCGGCCTTGCCCAGAAAGGACCGCCGGGTCGAGCCGCCCTGTTTCTGGTTATCGTGTTTTTTGTCCTGAACGCTTTCTCCGTGCTGCGAGAGCGTCTCTTCGGAATCTACGTTGTTATTTTTCTTGCGTGACATTTATGTATTTCCTCTCCTAACGACGAAATAGGCCATAAGCTCTTCAGGTGCTGCTCGTAGTCGGCACACCGGAACGTGTTGCACGCTCAAATTCAGGAATAAACCTGAATCAAAGTGCTTTGTCGCTGTGTAATCCATTGCGGCTCGATTCCGGATTGGCTATTTCTCGAAAATCCAGCGCTTCGGAAAAACATCCAGCGGCTTCCTTTCCTGGCAGATCTTAAGGCCGGGTGACAAGTTAGCAGAGCAGGAGATGGAGAGGTTATTTACCAGTGAACAGACGGGTGAAAGAAATTACATCTTTTTAAAATTGCAGAGGCGGCTGACCGAAAATCGCCAGGATCGGCCTCTAACCCCAATGCGAACTGGCGTTTACAGGTCTTGCATGGTTTTGCGGAAGCAGGCGTATTGCAATGCGGAAAGGGGCGGCAACGCACCAGGAATTCTGATTGACCGTGGGGGCGACTATTCACTATTGAACAGAGCGGGTATTTAGAAAACTTAACAGCCCTGAAAATATTGACAGTATTTAAGATTCGGCAGCGAGCAGGGATTGGACGAGATTCTCCATTTTCGATAGTTTTCCTCTATTTCACTGATCATGCTACAGGGCTTCCATGTTTCTTCCAGGGTTTCTAAGGTCTTTACAACTGGAACATCTGTAAAAAGCAATAAAAAAAGATTAAAAAAGATTAAAAATCATGCTTCCAATCGGACGTTACGATCAGCAGAGTGAGGGCTCTTATGATCGATGCTAAACTGCCGACAAGGGAGTTTTGTCGTTAAGTAAGAGGGGGGTGTTTGTGGCTTCTGCTGGTGTAAAAACTGCAATCTCGTCCGTAAAGGAAGCTTCGTGGACCGCTTTTAAGCCCCATAGGCCCCCAATGAATTACCTCGTGCGCAGTGTGCGGCGGGGCAATCCTGTGTATTTGCCTGCGGACAAAACGAACAGCGTTTACTATCTGCAACTAGGCGCGGTAAAACTTATACGTACCTCCAAAGCCGGGGATGAAGTCATTATTGACCGGTACTATGCCGGCTCCATGTTTGGCAGCCTGTGCTTTTGCGATAGTTCGGTTTGCCATGAAGGTATCGAACGTGAAATGGCCGTGGCGCTCGAGGATTCGCAGGTCACAATCACCACGTTTGAATCTCTTAAAAAAGACCTTCAGCGCTACCCTGAAAAACTCCTTTCTCTGGTGGAAGATTTCTGCCGCAGACTGGGCGATGCGCGCGAACGGATTTCCGGCCTGGTCCTGCATGAAGCAGAAGAGAGGCTGGCGCGAACCCTGGTTCTAATGACATCCCGGCAAAACGGTCTTACGGGCTCAGTAACATTGAATCCTCCGGTAACTCACGAGGAACTCGCTCGCTGGATCGGAGTCACCCGACCGTTTGTGACCAAACTGATGCAGCAACTGCGGGAGCGCGGATTCATAGAATCCTTCAGCGACGGCCAAATCATTGTTCACCGAGATAAAATCGCCAGCGAATATTTTTAGTACGATCCTGGTCGCACGCTCAGAAACGCAGGACAAAACCTCCCGAGGTTATGATATTATGCTGCCCGCTCTGCGGCCGTTGGAAATTCAGTCTCGGTTCTCCGGTAAAGAAATCCCGTATCTCGGCGCGCAAAGCCAGGATTTTGATCGGCGTCCTGAAATCCACGCCGCCCCCAAACTGCAGCGCGCCCTTGTTCGTCCCTTTTTTGAAAGTATTGGGCGCTCCAGTACCCAGGGTAGTGCTTTCAGCAAAACGGGCATAGCCGCCACCTGCGCTGGCCCATGGTGAAATCACTGCATGGGGAGTAAATGTCACTCTGAAACCCGGCGCAATAAATATCGAGGCGTAATTGCGCGGCACGAAAATGGAGTTTGATCGTACGTCCTGACTGGGGAGGGCCACAAACGGGACTTCGAATCCGAACCCTATACCGTTATTTGTAAATCTGTGTGCGAATGTAGCCTGGTAAGCAAGACCGGAATTGATTCTCAGATTATTGGTTGAAGTCGGAACAATACTGCCTCCCAATAAAAGACCGACCTCGTTATTCTGCCCCGAGGCAGGCCGGAAAGCAGCAAATGTAAAAATAAGAGCAAGGACAGCCGCAGTTCTCAACATGCGAATAAGATTCGGATGGCGACATAAAGTTACAGCATTTTCAGGTTGTGCTTGCGGGGTTTGTAAATGCGATTTTGACGTGCCGGATAGCAAATCATAAACTTTTTTATCCGGAAAATTCTATTTGGGAATTTGAATAAGCATGGTCAAACTGGGATAGCAGCCCGCACAGGAGTCCTGGGATTGGGGCGGACGGCGTCTCTCTGTACCGTCAGAATTTTCCACAAACGGCAGATACACTGTGATGATATTGAACCGGAGGTTTTTATCGTGCAGCTTAATATCGGCGAATGGCTCAGAAAATATCTGGACAGGACTCTCAGAGAGGATGAAAAGACGAACCTCTCCTACCCTCCGCCCATAGCCAGAACTATTGGGTTCGAGCTTGTCGATATCGGCCAGGCTTCTGCCATTTTTAAAATGCATACGGATCCGGCAGTGCATGGTAACCCTATGGGGACTGTTCACGGCGGGGTCTTGTGCGATCTCGCCGATGCCGCTATCGGAACGGCGCATGGGACTACGCTGGCCGCGGACGAGTCATTTACTACGATTGATCTTCGTATTAATTTCTTCCGTCCGCTCTGGAAAGATCAAATTCAGGCTGCGGCCAAAGCAGTCCAATTGGGGAAAACAGTGAGCTTTTACAGCTGCGATATCACACGTTCCGATGGAAAGATCGTTGCCGTGGTGACCAGTTCGGTAATGACTCTTCGGGGTGAGCACGCCAAAGGCCGGTAAAATCATGCAGGAAGGGAATCGTTGTTGGATACTGGAAAATCAAGCAGAAAGCCAATCGGTTTGATTGTGAATTATTCCCCGGAATAGCGATAAAAATATGTTACTTCGGTTCCATTTGTTTCCTGATATGCTCTTGCATCTTTATAGTTTTGGTAATGTAATAATCTACCTTGAATAAAACCTGGCTGCTGAATGCATGAAGAAGTATAAGTTTCTGCAATAGCCAAGATCGAACTGATCTATGGCAGTGTCTTGTTGTAAATCTGTCGGATGGCGCCAACTCAGTGAAAGGGTAAATGGTTATCTGACCGGTCCACGGTCACAGTGAATCATGCTCGATCCCCGGTCACATAAAAAATTGAAAGCGATTTCCGGGGCAGGTGCTGTCTCTCTGGAGCAGGAACTGCAGGCTCTTTCGGCGCGATACTTTCAGCGATGCCTGGAACTTCCACTGGTCCACGAAAAGCATACAACACTGGTGAAACTGTATGCAGGCACGAAAAAACTTCATCAGGCGGTTAGAGAAGGAAAGGTCGCCGATGCGATTTTTGAAATCGGCTCCACACTGATCGGATATGGACAAATGGCCCTTTTGCTCACGCAGGAGCAATGGAACAGCGTGGCCTTTATTGGCGCCGTGGGTCTGGATCTGGAACAATTAAAGGTAATGCAGAAGAACGCAAAAAAGGTCATTAAAGAGGCCTCCATGGGAAGCGTTTACATTCAGGGTGGTGCAGAGAAGGTGGACTGTCTGTTCTCGTCCCTTGGGATTACTGCATGCGTGCCTCTATGGCTGGACGCCACAACCAGGGGCGCCATTGCTTTTTTTAAGTTGCTTCCACAGGGCAGGGAACTGGATTTAGGAGACCGGGAGCTGCTGAAACTACTTAATGTTTTCGCCGGACCTTGCCTGGCGGCCCGTAAAAGCAATGGATCAGACTTTACGATGAATGGAAGTCTGAAAACGGCAACAATCATGGATTCGCCGGAGAACTTGTAAATAAGTTGTTGATTGCATTCGGCGAATGTATGCCTGGGAGGCATACCGATAATTGCCTTATTCCAGTAACTATTGAGGGGATGGTCCTCCGGCCAGGGGGCTGGCGGGCGGGCTCGCTGGCGTAGTGCCCGAAACCGGCGCGTTGACAATGCAGCCTCCGCCTGCGGCAGCAAAGCGAATGTCGTAAATGAACTCCCATTCGTTGTAATGGTTCTTCCCGCGCAACTCCCTGATCGATTCCGCTTTGCTGGAACTGGCAATGCCAATGATCTGGCCGCCTCCGATCTGCTGGCCCGCAGGCGCAGAAGTCAGGCTTTGCACCGGTACTAATCCATTGTTATTGGGGGGGCTGCTGCCAGGCCCCAGGCCACTCTGGCCGCTGTTACCTGAAGACAATCCAGTCTGATTACTGCTCCCCGACTGCAAGGTACTGCCGGTATTATTTGGGTTTGTTCCACTCTGATTGGTTCCGCCAGGAAGCGAGGGATTGCCGGCGGGTGTAAGGTTCAGCTGGGATTCGCCCACATGGATCAGCCGCCAGTCATCTTTGCCGGTCATGGGGTCTTTGTAGCGTCTGCGCAGGAAGCGCTTATTATTTGTATTCTCCAGTTGGTCCAGAGATGAGGGATACAGGCCGTTATTCGCCTTAAAAAACTTGCCAATCGCTGCGCAGTACTCCTGCCCGCGATGGATCAGCTCCTCTTCTTTTTCGCGCTTGACCTGCTGGGCCACGCGGGGCGCTGCCACGGTAAGGGCGATCAGCATAAGCGTGATGAGCAGCATTACACCCAGCAGAACGTAGCCGGACTGCGATACGAGTTTGGAGCGTGCGCGCATAGCGTCAATTGGGCGTATTCGCGGTCAGGGGAATGGACTGCTTGTTATTGCTGAGCACGTCCTCCACTGTCAGCGAGAAGTTCGAGATCTGGACGACCCGGTATCTCCTGTCAATGATATCTCCCTCTTTCGCGATGAAATGCTCGCCGCCGTCTGAAAGAAAGACCTTTTTTTGTTCGCCGGGTTTATTGGCGAAACCGTAAAACTTGAGCGGAATTTCAACTACCTGGGGCGTTGTTGGATGTACGGGTTGAGGGAACGGATTGCCCGGCGCGCCGCGAACACCTCCGCTCACTACGGGAGGAATTGGCGCCTGTTCCGTGGTGAAGATATTCCGGCCGCCTTCACGGTAAGTCACGTTCTCACTTGCCTGAAGAATATCCAGACGTAGCGAGGGATCAAGGGAAGTATCAATGGTGCTGGTTTTTTTTGCCGTTGAGGTCGGTACGGCCTGAGACGCAGGTTTGGCCACGGAACTGGAACCGCCGATCAGGTTGTACAGCACGACAACGACCGCGATGGCCAGCAGAACCAGCATCACCCGAAATTTATTTTTATCTTCCGCGCCTATTTTCATTTTGTTTACAAATATTCTTTCATGTCAGCAGCTTACGTTGCAGTCTTAAGGTAAGTCTCGAACTTGATGTGCAGGCTTACCTGGCCAGTCTGGCCCTGCTGGCCTTCCTGGCCGCTGACCGATATCTGATCGATGATCATCAGCAGATGCTTGTCGCGCTCCATGGCATTGATGAAGCGCGGAATCTTTGAGTAGTCGGCAGAGATCGTGGTGTCCACGGTGACTCGCTCCACGTCCGGCAGGCTGGTTACTTTCCCGAAATACTGGAGCTGCGGATAGGATATTCCGTTCTCCTTTGCCAGCTTTTGTATCTCTTCGGAAATCTGGGAATAGCGGCCAGGTAGCTGCTCCTGATAAAAGCCTTTGAGATCATTGCGCAGTTTGGCCAGTTTTTCGTCAATGCCGAGCAGAGGGGCTACCTCGCGGATTTTGGCCCTGTGCTCTTCCATGAGTTCCCGTTCTTTTGCCCGCAGAGCGGTGCTGTTCGGTCCGCCAGGCCAAAGCAGATAAACAGCCAAAACAATATCCACCACAGCTAAAGCGCCCAGCAGAATGGTAAGTCTTTGCCGTAAACGCTGCAGTATTGTCATTAGATTCCTTCCTTCTGTGCGGGTGCAGACGGCTGGGTAAGCGGCGGCGGCATATAGTATGTTTCGATACGGAACCGCACTGTAGCGGAATTCCCTTTGGTGGCGGCCTTAAAAACCTCGGTTTCAATGCCGATTACATGGAACCGCAGGGAACCCTCCATATTTTTCACGAGTTCAATGGCATCATCGTATTTTTCGCCGTCAATCGAAATCTTGAGCTTGAGCTTTTGCTCCCTGCCGGTTTCCGGCAGTCGCTCTTCTGTGTTTGTTTCCGGCTGTACGGCAACCAGAAAGGCCCGCCGGGGCATGATCTTTTCCAGTTCGGAAAACAGCAGAGTCCATGAAAATGACCGCTGGTAGATTCGATTGTTCCAAAAGCGGGATTGCTCACGAACATCATGGTTATCCTGCCGGTTCAGCACGGATTCCGCAGTGTCTTTTTGATGGTCCAGTTCCACGATTTTCCGCTGCAATTCAGCAATTCGTTTCTGCGCCTGTATGGAGCGAGAGTGACTGGACCAGGCAACCCAGCCGAGAATCAGGGTGAGCAGCAGGGCTGCGCCCACAAACGTGCCCCAGCGCACATAAAAGGCGCCGGCATCTTCGTATTTTTGCGTGGCCAGATTGATGTTGAGACGCATTTATCCGAGCAAGGCCCCCACTACCCCGGCCATCAGTGACGGCGGAAATTTGTCACCACTAAGATTTTGCCCCAGGTTTTTGGGCAAGAGTTCCTGTACGCCTGCTCCGGTCTGCTGCTGAAGCACCGGCGCAATTTCCCCGAAAGAAGCCGCCCCGGAGACGAAAATCTGCTCGATACGGGCGCCGGAAGTATCTTCAAAGAAAACGACAGAGGGCAGAACCGCCTCGGTTAGCTCTGTTGCCGTCACCTCGTAACCCAAAGGATTGTCGAGCGTGCGGATCAGCCGCAGGGCGCTGGTTTCTGCCGCTGCGATTGTGATGTTCAGCGGATCGATCTTGAGCAGGAGGGTAGGGCGCTGAGCGTCCACCATTCCGAGCGAAGCCAGGGACGAAGGCAGAACCACGCCGGGAGAGTAACCGGCGTCCCGAAAGGCAGCTTCATATTCCCCGATTACCGAACTGGGCGATACCGCCGCAACCACCTGAATATTACCGTTGCTGCTCTGAACGTCCCATGACACCGCGGCATGGTCAACATCAAAGGGCAGCGACTTTTTTAGCCGAAAACGTATAAAAGGCCCTCTCTCCTGTGCTTTCACAGGCAGGGACTCGAAATCCAGAAGCACGATGCGGATGGCCGAGTCAGGAATGATGGCAATCACATCTTTGGATTTTCCGCTCAGTGGTCCCAGGGAGTCCTGGATGGCGGTGCGCAGGGCGGACGCATCCTGGACATTCGCTCCCGCAAGTCCAGGAGTAATCACTCCTGGCCGCAGACTGCGCGAAGTGAACATCTCCACATGAGGTAGTTTGCGCGAACACCGCGCGGCAATTACGCCGCCAGCGGAGATTTCACAGGCAAGCAGAGGACGTGCGCCGGTTTGGGACAATCGTGCCATTCTTATCGTGTGCTCTCGATGAAGGTGACCTTGTTGATTTCCTTCAGTGTCGTAATGCCGGCCCGCACCTTGCGCAGCGCAGACTCACGCAGAAAACTCATTCCCTCTTCATGGGCCGCGCGGCGAATCTCGGAAGACGGTCTTCTTTCGAGAATCAGCTCGCGGATTCGGTCCGTGAGGTCCAGCAATTCGTGGATTGCAATACGTCCGTGAAAACCGGTGCCGCCGCATTCAATGCAGCCCTGGCCTTCGCGGAACTCCACGTCCCGCCATTCCGCCGGCGTAAGGCCGCTGGTCTCAAGCGCCTCATCGGAGTATTGTACGGGTTTTACGCAATGCGGGCAGATCACGCGCACCAGCCGCTGCGCCAGAACACAGTTGAGGGCTGAAACAAAGTTGTATGGCTCAACACCCATGTTGAGAAAACGCCCCAGCACGTCCACCACGTTGTTGGCGTGGACCGTAGTAAACACCAGGTGACCGGTGAGGGCCGACTGAATGGCAATTTGCGCCGTCTCGGTATCGCGAATTTCGCCAATCAGGATTTTGTCCGGATCATGCCGGAGAATAGAGCGCAGGCCGCGGGCAAACGTGAGCCCCTTCTTTTCGTTGACGGGAATCTGCGTGATTCCACGAATCTGGTACTCGACCGGATCTTCAATCGTAATGATCTTGTCTTCTTCGCTCTTGATCTCGTTCAGCGCGGCATAGAGCGTGGTGGTCTTTCCGCTGCCGGTGGGGCCAGTGACCAGCACCATGCCATACGGCTCGGCAATGTAGTGGCGGAAACGGCGAAGATCATCTTCGTCAAAACCCACTACGTCCAGGACGAGGTTGCTGAACTTCTCGCTCATGGATTCCTTGTCCAGCACGCGGAGTACGGCGTTCTCGCCGTGAATCGTGGGCATGATGGAAACGCGGAAGTCGATGAGCCGGCCGTTGTACTTCACGCGAAAGCGTCCGTCCTGGGGCACGCGGCGTTCGGAAATATCGAGTTCGCTCATCACTTTAATACGGGTGATGATGGTCGAATGATGCTCCTTGGCCATGGGGGCCATCGCCTGCTGCAGTACGCCGTCAATACGGTACTTGACCTGCACCCACTCATTCTCGGTTTCGATGTGAATATCGCTGGCGCGCTTCTGTAGTGCGGTGAAAATGGTTGTATCCACAAGACGGATGATGGGACTGACACTGGCTTCGGCCGTAATGCGATCAATGGAGATGTTTTCGTCGGAGCTGCTTTCTTCGTCGCGCACCAAGTCCAGCGCGAAACTCTCGCTGGCCTCTTCCAGAACGCGCTGAGACTGCTCGGTCTTCTTGAGAATGTCGTTGATCTGGGCCAGGGTCGCGACTTTGGTCCGGATCCGGCGCCTGAGCAGCAGCGCAATCTCGTCGATCATCATCAGCTTGCTGGGATCGGCAATGGCGATCGAGAGAGTGCCGTCTTTTAATTCCAGGGGAATAAAATTGTAGCGAAACATCAGATCCACGGGGACTGTTTTAAACAGCTCAGGATCCAGTTGATACGAGCGCAAATCGAGGTAATCGCAGCGGTAGCGGGCCGCTATGTCGCGGGCCCACTGCTCATTTCCGGCAGGGAGGCCGTTGGTTTCGAGAACTGCGGTATTTTTTTGGTTCATATTGTCCTACTGGATTCTCTGTCCCAGCGAAAACACGGGTAGATAGAGCGCAATCAGCACCGTGGCCACCGTGATGCCCATAAAAATGAGAATGACTGGCTCAATCAGCTGCAGTACGGCGGTCAGGGCCAGTTGCACGTCGTCTTCGTAAAACTCAGCGACGGAGTTAAGCATGGCGGGCAGTGCTCCCGTGGACTCGCCTACCTCAATCATTTCCACTGCCAGGCCCGGGAAAAATTTTGCTTCATCCAGGCTGTAGGAAAGAGACCGTCCTTCACGCACACGCTGGGCCGCCTTGCGCACGGTAGATGCGATCCTGACGCTATTGATGGAGTCACTGGCCGTTTCGAGGGCAGGTACCAGCGGCAAACCGCCTGAAAGAAGCGTTGAAAGCGTGCGGGAAAAGATGGCTATCTGGTATTTCATCCAGATAGAGCCGAATTTCGGAATTTTGAAGCGCAGAATATCCAGAACGCGGGCGCCCTGTTCCGACCTTACCCATATGGTCCCGCCCGTAACCAGCAATATCAGCACCAGCAAAATCACGTAATAGTAATGCCTAAGAGCGGTACCAATACTCAGCATGAATAAGGTGATGGTGGGCAACTGAGCATTCATCGCGCTGTAAAGATCGGCGAATTGCGGCACTACATAAACCATGAGGAACGACAGCATAATGGTGAGCGCACCCACCAGCATAGCCGGATACCAGAGGGAAGCCAGGAACTTACGCCGAAACGTGGCCGTAACCTTCTGGAAACTGACATAGCGCGCCAGGACTTCTTCCAGATTGCCGCTGCGTTCACCGGCCAGCACACTGGTGGTATAAATTTTTGAAATCCCTTCCTGTGCGGCGAAGGCATCCGACAGTAGCTGGCCGCTCTTGACCCTTTGCTGAACATCTTCCAGCAGTGTTCGGAAATGCGGGTCCTGCTGGCGTTTGCTGAGCATGCCCAGTGACATCAGAATAGGAAGGCCGGCTTTAATTAGCATGACAAACTGCTGATTGAAGATGGTGAATGAATCGCTCTTCAGCCGTTTCTTGCGCCCGCCAAAAATTGCCGCAGACGAAAGCCAGTTTTTCCCCCGGATGGAATAGACCAGGTAGCCCTGATGGGTAAAACGATTCCGGACTTCTTCTTCAGAAACTCCGGTTTCAGTCTGTTCGAGCACGCGACCGTGCTCATCTGCCAATTTGACCAGGAATTCCGCCATGAATGTGGGCTGGAAAGGAACCCGCTCCTCGCTTAAAGTCTAACATTAACGCGGCCAGATAACCCCGTCTGGGTGAGAACGTGGAAGGCCACTAATATTGCAATAAATTATTGCAATAAATCTTTTGAACTTACTGTGCTGCCGGATGCTCCTGCTGGATCATCTCCACGCCAGGGGGAGGGGTGAAGCGAAACAGACTGTCCTGAACTGGCACATTTTCTTCAAAACCAGAAAACCTGAAATCAGTGGAGGAGCCGTCAGTTTCATAAATGACGATCCGAAAAATCTGCCCGGAGGGCGACACTTCCATCAGAAGGCTGGAAACGCGGTCTTTCAAATCTTTGGGAATACCGCGCAGGACTACATTGCCCGGCTGCAGAGCAGCAACATCGGGAGCCAGGGATAGTCCATCCAGCTCTTTTTCCAGTCTGGCTTTGCCCAGCAGATAACGCAAGGGCGAACGAATATCGTCAATATTTTTGACCGCTGTTTTTCGGGCCTGGCTCTCGCCTGGAACATAAAAATAGGCAGTCTGCCCGTCCGTGAGGAACAGTTTTTCCCGAGGCTGATGATATTCCCAGCGCATTCTCGCCGGCTTCTTAAGCCAGAGTACCCCGGTTTCATTCCGGGAGATTCCGGGGCCGGTGTAAATTTCAGTGAAGGCAGCCTTAAAACTCTTCAGCTTGTTGTAGTGCGCATCCACTGCCCGGGCCAGAGAAGCGGCTGCTTCCTGCGCCGTGGCGGGCACGCTGGAGTTTATGAGCAGCAGTGCAAGAACGACGAATCTTCTTAGACCGGTTTGTATCAAGGGACTCCTGAATCGCTTGCAGAGAGCAGTATCAGTTTATCCCAGTGACTGCGGCTGCGAAGGGCTGTGTACTTCGGTTTTCGCTGGAGTGCAATTTATAAGAATTCAGGTTATGATTCCGCGTATTCTTGCCAGAGAAGGAAATGTCTCAGCCTCAGGAAACGCCGGAGCACACGTCGTCCAGATACCTCTGGTTTCTGGTGCTTGTTACCGTGCTGGCCTATATTCAGGTCATCACATTTCCATTTCTGCTGCTGGACGATACTCCCTACATCCTGCGAAATCCTGGAGCGCAGCACTGGGACCAGTTGCCAGGGTATTTCGTGGGCCACGCACATCTTTCCGCGGATGATACCGCCATAGAGCTGCCCTATTACAGGCCAATACCTACAGTTTGGACAGTGCTCAATTATCAGCTATTTGGCCCTCGGCCCCTGTTTTGGCATTTAGCCGGACTGGCGCTGTATATCGCCGGAGTACTTCTGTTTCATCGATTAGCCTGGAAGCTCACCAAAAGCGATTTTGTGGCGTTGGCGGCGGCATTGCTCTATGCTCTCCACCCCCTCCATGTCGAAGGGGTGGCATGGATATCGGGATCCACCGTGGAAGCGCCGGTGAGTATTTTATTTTTTGGAAGTTTTCTCGCGTATCTGAAGTGGCGGGAGAACAGACAGATATGGTGGCTGGCATTTTGCGGAGTGCTGACGTTTATCAGTTTGCTGACAAAAGAGACGGCAGCCGCCTTGCCAGTCTTGATTCTGGCCCATGTTGTTGTTTTTCGGCCTTCCGGTGAGAAGCGGGGAGAACTGTGGCGCCGCTTTGCTCCTGTTGTTCTCACCATGATAATTACTATTAGCGTTTATACTGCCTTGCGGATTACAGGACTGAATGCACTGGTGGTTCTGCATCCGGAGCATCGCTGGGCAGAGGTTATGCGAACGGCTCCATGGTTGTTCATAACCTACTTGCGACACGCATTTTGGCCTGTCCATCTGGCTACCTGGTATGATGCAACTGTTCTCGGATCTGTACACGATCCTCGTTTCTATTGGCCGCTGGCTGCAGTTGTTATTTATACGGTGGCGATGATTTGGGCGCTCTTCCGCCGTCCGCTCACGGGGTTTCTGATGCTGTGGTGGGCAGTGTTGCTGGGGCCTCCATTATTGGGCGTGCGAGCCTTTCACGATTTTGAGATCATCCGCGACCGATTCTGCTTCATCGCCGTGGCCGGCTTGTGTCTGCTGGCAGCTACTGCGCTGGATCGTCTTCCGGTAAAAGAGGCGTTTTTATTTGATTTCAAGGCAACAAGCGCTGGAGCCCTCGCGGTTATAGCTATGATTCTGGGCGCCCTTACGGCATTTCAAGTGAAGTACTGGCGTGACGATACTTCAGTTTATATGCATTCCATAGAGGTCTCGCCCACCAGTCCCACGCCAAGAGTGCTGCTCGCAAATATGGCTTTGAAGCAGGGCGACATAGTTACAGCACTCGCTCTGGATCGCGAGACGATGAATATCAGTCCTGACCGGTGGCAGGCGATTTTTGCCTATGGGATCACGCTGGACGCTGCAGGCGACCGGCTGGAAGCCATACGAGTGCTGACTCACGGCATTCAGGTAGCTCCGAGACGCGCCGTCCTTTATCATGCGCTGGCGCGAGTCTTAACTGAAGAACACGATTTTCAGGGTGCAATCACAGTGCTGCGGCAGGGCATAGCGCTTGCCGACCAAACCGAAGGCTTGCAAAAACATCTTACAAATCTGCAGGCAGCGCTTCAGCAACCGCTTACCAGAAAACCTGATACTGGAACTGGTGTACAGCAATGATGCCATTGTTCAACTTCATGGGACAGGATCTGGGCCGTCGCAACACTGCCACCAGTAGAAACAACCATGCGTTGTACACAGCAAGCGGGCATTCTCGATCATACAATCCGTCTTGAGCCGGGGACAGCGAAAAACCACGAAGAGGGAAGCAGTTGCGGCGACGGGATTACCACTGTGGAGACGCCCAGGTCGTCATGAAGCCCGAACTACTGCTGGATTCGGTGCGGTAGCCACACGAACGGAAAATGCCTTCGACCTTTGTAGCGGTCAACACTCCCTCGACGTGATGGTTGGTATCGAGGGCGAAGTGAATCCGATGCGTTCGAAGAAAATCGGTGGCAGCACCAAGCATGGCAATCTCGGCTCCTTCAATATCAACTTTCGCATAGGAAGGCACACCGTAACGCGCGCAAGCATCAGCAAACGTGATCGTCGCAACCCGCACTGATTGGCCAGCCGGCGCGCGTTGGCTGAATTGCGCCATCGCCGAGCCCAAAGCACCTTCACTGAAGAATTCCGCCTCACCGTTCTTATCGGCAATCGCAGCTTGAACGGCAGCGACGTTGGCCAGAGCGTGTCGTTCAATGTTGCGCTGCAATAGGGCATAATTGAGCGGGTCGGGCTCAAAGGCATAGACCTTCCCCGATGGCCCCACCATAGAACTCAGGAAGTGAGCAGAGGCTCCACAGTAAGCGCCAATGTCAAAGACCGTGTTCCCCGGCTGCGGTCGATACCAGCGGAAATAGTCTTCGATTGCATCCACTTCCTCCGCCAGTGACGAGAATTCAAACTCCAGGCCGGATTTTAGGTATTGATGCAATCGGGGCTGCGAATAATCCACTACCGCAGAGCCATTCTCGGAAATTGCAACCACCTGGCAAAAGTAATGGTCAAAGTGGCGCGCCATGTCGGGTGCGTACGGGAAATGCCGCATGGCAATTCGTATAATCCTTTTCTCCTGCATTACGTCGATATGAGTGCTCGAGAATCGCAGATGAACGCCCCGACAAGCTGTGCGCAATGCAATCTGAACGAGCGGGTTCGCCGGTCCGATGCGTGAGGCCAATTCTGTAAAGCGAAAGCGAAGTGTCTTCATGATTATTGCTGTCTTAATGCCGCAGTTTAGATTATATGGGTAAGCGTCCGTCTTATTACCGAGCAGGTCGTTTTTTATGTTGTTATGAACGGTGGCGTATGGGTGGAAACGACGTTGGTTAAGCCACCCGACAGCGACGAAGCGCAACCCAGTCACAGCGTCCAGCTTGTCTCATGGTCGGGGAAGACGACCTATGGCGCCCCATTACCTTGCAGTATTGCTGATGAGAAAAGTTTGACGCACCGAAAGCTTCTGCCGATTTTTGCCAGATCGCTCCGACATTCGGCTTGGTATCCCATAGGAGAGACAGGTCTGAACCCAAGCATAAGCGCTGATTCGGTTGCAGCGGAAGATTCTATTTGCTGCTCCCTGCATAAAGTATATCAGAGAAGTTTGTTCATATTCTTTAAGTGCAAACAAGTGTGGATTGAATCTAGTACTGTGACCGTGTAATTGAGTAGGCGAACTTTTTGCGAGCGAGCCTGCGAGTAAAATTCCACTGAATGGTAACGCGGTCGCGATTGACGCGGCGGTTCCAGGCGCGGGCTTCGCGACGGAGAAGGGCCTGATCCGCG
>WNFP01004255.1_pt1 | contig 14725 bp, 10 predicted proteins | sample 5400201 | NCBI WGS metagenome assembly WNFP01 (sample SAMN13153355, study PRJNA577476) | soil metagenome | isolation source: 115 cm saprolite under Madrone tree | place: USA:California | collected 2016-06-14
ATGGCTCCTTCGGGTACGTGCACGTGAATGTCGATGTTGCGGTAGAAATCCCTGGGCAAGCCGAGCAAATTGGAGCGCGAACGGACGTAGCTCATCGCCGCTTGCGCGGACTCCTGCATCACGTCGCCAAGCTTGCCGGTGAGCGTGAGGCGGCCCTTGCCTTCCATCAGAGTGGCTTCCGTCGCGAGCACGGAACCCCCGACTTCGGTCCACGCCAAGCCGGTGGTCAGGCCGATTTCGTTGTGTTTCTCGAGCCAGAATTCGCGGTACTTCAGCACACCCAGGAAATCGTTGGCGTTGGCGGGTGTGATTTCCACATTTGAGGTCGCACCGTCGGTGACGACTTTGCGGGCCATCTTGCGCGCGATGTTCTGAATTTCGCGCTCCAGGCTGCGCACTCCCGCTTCGTGCGTGTAGTGCCGGATGATGTGAAGAAGGCCTTCGTCCGTCAGCTTCAGGTTCTTGTCGGTAAGTCCGGTCGCTTCGAGCGCGCGCTTCACAAGGAACCGCTTGCCGATTTCCAGCTTTTCCTGCTCCGTATAGCCGGGAAGGCGCAGGATTTCCATGCGGTCCTGAAGCGGCTGCGGAATCGTGTGCAGCACATTGGCCGTGCACACGAACATCACTTTCGAAAGATCGTATTCCACGTCCAGGTAATGGTCCGTAAACGAGTGGTTGAGTTCCGGGTCGAGCACTTCCATCAGCGCCGCCGACGGATCGCCGCGGAAATCAGTGGACATCTTGTCCACTTCGTCCAGCACGAAGATCGGGTTCACCGTGCCGGCCTTCTTCATCATCTGGATGACTTGGCCGGGCAGGGCGCCGATATAGGTGCGGCGATGGCCGCGAATCTCGGCTTCATCGCGCACGCCGCCGAGCGACACGCGGACGAACTTGCGGCCAGTCGCATGGCCGATGGACATGGCCAGCGAAGTCTTGCCCACTCCGGGGGGTCCCACGAAGCACAGAATCGAGCCTTTCGGATTCTTCACGAGTTGGCGGACCGCCAAAAACTCAAGGATCCGTTCCTTGACCTTATCGAGGCCATAGTGCTCTTCGTTCAGGATTTTCTCCGCGGCTTTGATGTCGCGAATTTCCTTCGATTTCTTTTTCCACGGTACCGCCAGCAGCCAATCGAGGTAGTTGCGGCTGACCGTGGACTCCGCCGACATCGGCGGCATGAGTTCCAGGCGCTTCAGTTCCTGGACCGCCTTCTCATGGACTTCCTTGGACATCCCCGCGGTGTCGATCTTCTTTTTCAGCTCGTCGATTTCGTTCTTCTCGCCGCGTCCCAGTTCTTTCTGAATGGCCTTGAGCTTTTCGTTCAGGTAGTACTCTTTTTGTGCGCGCTCCATCTGCCGCTTCACGCGCGTATTGATGTTGCGGTCGACGTTGAGCTTTTCGAGCTCGATCTCCAGGATGTCGCCGATGCGATTCAGCCGCTCGACGGGGTCGACGGTTTCGAGCAAATCCTGCTTTTCATCCACCGGAAGTTGCAGGTTTGCGGCAATCGTATCCGAGAGGCGCGCCGGATCATCCACCCGCGCGGCGGCAATCATGGTGTCGTAATTCAGGCTCTGCGAAAGCTTGATGAACTGTTCGTACAGTCCGGTGATCTTCTGAACGGTCTGATCGACTTGCGGAGATGGCTCGACGCGCGCACCCAGCAGGCGCACCGTGGCGCGGAAGAATCCTTCTTCCGTGGCGATCGAAATAGCCCGCGCGCGCTCGACACCCTCGACCAAAACTTTGATGTTGCCGTCGGGAAGCTTCACGCTTTGGACAATGTTGGCAAGCGTTCCGACCGCGTAGATTTCTTCCGGTTTGGGATCGTCCACCGACGCGTCGTGCTGCGTGGAGAGAAAGATCTTCTTGTCGCCGGCCAGCGCTTCTTCGAGTGCGCGCACGCTGGCTTCGCGTCCGACGATAAAAGGAGTCATCTGTTGCGGAAAGATGACCATGTCGCGCACCGGCATCATGGGTACGCGTTTCATTTCCTGTTTTTCGCGAGTGAACATTAGGGCCCCTGAACTGCTCCTGTTGCGGCCCCTGACCGGCCGCCCCTCAGATCGATGCTCGAACCGGCTTATCCGGTTATCCGGCCTTCTCGAGCAAACTCCAATTGATTTCGCGGGTGCGGACCATGTCCGCCGTGACCACGAAATCGCGCACCTTCCGCTGCATGGGAAGGTGATACATCAGTTCCAGCATGAGGTCTTCGAGGATCATACGCAAGCCGCGCGCGCCGACTTTGCGCTGAAGTGCCAACTCCGCCACGGTTTCGAGCGCGTCGTCTGTGAATCGCAAGCGCACGTTTTCGAATTCGAACAGCCGCTGGTATTGCTTCAGCAGCGCGTTCTTCGGCTCCGTCAGAATCTTGACTAGCGCGCCTTTGTCCAGATCGTTCATCACCCCAGCGACCGGCAAGCGGCCCACAAATTCAGGAATCAGTCCGTAGCGAATCAAATCGCCGGGTTGCACCTGTTCGAGCATCTCCGTGTTGCGGCGCTGCGGCGTGGTTGGCGTGGCGTCGGTATGAAATCCCAGCGAGCGCCGGCCCGCCCGCCTTTCAATGATTTTCTCCAGGCCCACAAAAGCCCCGCCGCAGATAAACAGGATGTTCGTCGTATCCACGGGCGTGAATTCCTGATGCGGATGCTTGCGCCCCCCCTGCGGAGGCACATTGGCCACCGTGCCTTCGAGAATCTTCAGCAGCGCCTGTTGCACGCCTTCACCGGACACATCCCGCGTGATCGAAGGGTTCTCATCCTTCTTGGCGATCTTGTCGATCTCATCGATATAAATGATGCCTTGCTGAGCCTTCTGGACGTCGCCGTCCGCCGCTTGCAGCAGTTTCAGAATAATATTTTCAACGTCTTCGCCCACGTAGCCCGCTTCGGTGAGCGTGGTGGCATCGACGATGGCGAATGGCACATCCAGCATGCGCGAGAGCGTCTGCGCCAGCAAAGTCTTGCCCGTTCCGGTGGGGCCGATCAGCAGGATATTCGACTTGCTGAGTTCGATATCGCCCGGCTGCTTGTTCAGGAAAATCCTCTTGTAGTGGTTGTACACCGCGACCGCGAGTTTCTTCTTCGTGCGGTCCTGCCCGATCACGTAGCCATCCAGGAATTGCTTGATCTCCGGCGGGCGGGGAAGCCTCTTCGTCGGCACGGCGGCCTGTTCGCGCTTCTCGTCTTCCAGAATGGTCTGGCAAACGCCCACGCACTCATTGCAAATGTAGGCGCGCGGATAGTCCGAAGGCGAACTGATCAGCTTTTCGACCTGCTCCTGTGTCTTATGGCAGAAGGAGCAGCGCAAAGGCTCGTCTGGGTTGAATTTTTTCACTGGTGTGAGGGCCTCGTCTCCGCCGGGCTTCGACGGAGTCTCTATCCACTATTCTAGGCCGAATATTCCCCTGAGCGAAAGAGAAAGTCGAAACGCTACTAACTTTTTGGAACCGGCGTTCTACCCCGCTTCAAACCGCAAAGCACTCCGTGGCGCAAAATCGAAATACTAGCGATGCTTATAAATGATCTCGTCGATCATCCCGTATTCCTTGGCCTGCTCGGGATTCATGATGTAATCGCGCTCGACGTCCTTCTCGATTTTGTCCACCGGCTGCCCGCTGTGCTTTGCCAGCAGCGTATTAATAGTCGTGCGCATGCGCAATATCTCTTTCGCATGCAGGTCAATGTCTGTCGCCTGCCCGCCTAGCCCGGACATCCACGGCTGGTGAATCAGGATGCGCGCATTGGGCAATGCAAATCGTTTCTTGGCGGCGCCGCCGGCGAGCAACACCGCGGCGATCGACGCGGCCTGGCCCACGCAGGTGGTTACCACGTCCGGCTTCACGAACTGCATGGTGTCGTAAATCGCGAATCCTGCGGTGATCGAGCCGCCCGGTGAATTGATGTAAAGCTGAATGTCTTTCTCCGGGTCTTCGGCCTGCAGGAAGAGCATCTGCGCCGTGGCAAGATTGGCGACGTGGTCGTCAATCGGCGTCCCGATAAAAATGATGTGCTCCTTCAGGAGCCGGGAATAAATGTCGTAGGCGCGTTCGCCGCGGCTGGTCTGCTCCACCACCATCGGTACGAGCGTCGTTCCGCGATACTCGGGTTCTTCGAATTGTTTCATTTGGGTAAATGTCGCTGGCAATCGGCCGGAGTGCGTCACTTTGCATCCGTCGCTGCATTCGCTGCCGCGACGGTTTTGATTTTGGCGTTCTGCGCGAGCCAGTCGAGCGCTTTGTCACTGCGCAGCTTAGCCTTCATCCTATCGAGCGTGCCCTGCTTTGTCAAACGGGCGCGAATCGCTTCCGCCGATTCGCCCCCATGGCTGGCCAGGTGCTCGAGTTCGTGAGTGACTTCCTCGTCCGTCACGTCAATGCTTTCCGCCGTTGCGATGCGGTCGATGATCAGTTCGGCCTTCACGTCATCCTTGGCGCGCTCTTCCTGGCGGCGCCGCAGCGTCACCCAGTCCAGATTCACCGCGCGTGGATCGACGCCCTGTGCCGCCAGTGACCGCACCACGCGCTCCAAACGCACATCCATTTGATGCTCGACGAGCGCTTCGGGTACGGGGAAGTCGTGGAGCTTCACGATTTCAGCGAGCACTTTTTCGTGCAGCAGCTCCTTGTGCTTGTGATCGCGCTGATGTTCCAGCCCTTCGTGGACTTTTTTCTTTAGTTCCTCCAGCGTGGCCGCGTCACTGACGTCCTTCGCGAAATCGTCGTTCAGTTCGGGCAACTTTTTCGTCTTGATGCCCAGCACTTCCACGGCGTAGTGATACTTCTTTCCCGCCAGCTTGGGATCCGGATAGTCGGCCGGATAGTCGACGTCAAAATTCTTATGATCGCCGGCGCTGGCGCCTTTCAAATTGGCGGTGAAGGGCTCCATCGTTTCTTCCGCCCCAATGTGGCAGAGCACGCTGTCGGCTTGCAGCGGATCGCCGCCGCCGTCAGGCGTGCCGAGGAGTTTCACTTGGGCAAAGTCGCCGTCTTCGATGGCGCGGCCCTCGACCGGCGCAAAGGTTGCGGCACGCTCGCGCATCTCTTCGAGCGTTTTCGTCACGTCCGCGTCCGTGATGTCCATCGTGGGCATCTCGAACTCCAGGCTCTTGTAATTGCCCAATTCGAATTCCGGCAGCACTTCGAAGACCGCGCGAAACTTCAGCGGCTGGCCCTCGTTGAAGTCCAGCTTATCCACTTGCGGCTGCGAGACCGGCGTCAGCTTCTGTTCGGCCACCGCTTTTTCGACGCGCTCCGGCACCAGCGACTGCAGCACTTCACCCTTGATGTCATCCGCAAACTTGCGGCGAATCAGCGAGACGGGCGCCTTGCCGCGCCGGAATCCCGGAACGTTCGCGACGCGCGCGAATTCCTTCGCGACACTTTCGATTTTTTTCGATACTTCTTCCGCGGGAATTTCTAATTCCAGCTCGCGGCGGCAGGTGGCTTCGGCCATACGGCAGTCCTTTCCTCGGACATCAATCAGTTGAGCGAAGAGTGTTTCGCTGGTCTCAATAGCGTATGCCCTGATCTTAGGTCGCGGACAAGTCTAACTGTCAGAAGAGGCCAGACAGGTGAGAATTCACCCTGCAACTCGAATTCTCAGTATAGGCGACGCCTCCAACAGCGTCAAATGAAGCGGACCCAGGGTAATATGTTTGGATGCAAGCGGGACGGAAGCTTGCATAGACGGTTGGCGGATCAAGATTCAAATCCTTCTTTCTAGCCGCGCCGCAATCGTCCTTGAGTAAGATTGGTGTTAGGCGGGGAACCAGCCGCTTCCGATTCCGCGCGCATCTGAAAGGATTAGGATTCTCCCGGGAGAGGTGGAGGTCCTGCTATGAACACACATTTCACACAAGCCGAGGAAGATGCGAGCGGACGGTTCGCCGATTCGATGGCCAAGAGCCAAATGATCGTTCTTGGCGCCTTGAGTCTCTTGGTGTTTTTCTCCACGTTCGAGACGCGGGGCGCTGCTCAAGAGCCTTCCGACAAAACAACCGCCTCGGTTGCAAGCGTTCGTCCGTGCCCTGCCGATTCCATGAATTCGAAACCTGCGCGGGAAACTAAGAAAAAAGGGAAGGGCGCTGGTTCGAACGAAATTCCGCCCGCTTGCGTGGAAGTCCAAACTCCCGCCCTAGATGTTCAGGACTTTTTCCAATCCTTCGTGCGCGAGCAAACTTGGCGAATCGGCGAAGAAAATGTCGCCGAGGAGGCCTGGAGTTTTTATCGCTACATGGACAAAGGCGAACTCCTGCGCTTTTCGAAAGAAGGCCCCTTCGCCGGCCGCGTGAACTGGACGCAGGGGAAGGCGCTTATCCAAGTGCGAACACGCGAACTGGAAAAGGGGTTCACGCGGGTCGAGGTTACCGCGCGTTTTCGAGGATATGGCCAGAATGTGGACCGTTTCGCTCCGCCAAAAGATTCGTGGCTGCTGGAATCCAACGGCACGCTCGAGAAAACTCTAATTTCGGCTCTGGAGTCGCACCTCAATTCTCAGCATTAGTGCCGGCTTGCTCAATCCGCGGCGGCGGAATGGTTGAGCGCGCTGGTCAGCTCCGCGTGCAGCAAACGATGGAAAAGATGCTCGCCGGCTTCGCGGCGCACGGAGAGGCGTCCCGCCACATACGCGCGTGAACCGAGCCCGCGCTGCACGGCGTCGCAGATGGCCTCGTCCTCATCCTGCACCTTTTCGCTGACTTTGATGCTGGCTTGATTCTTCTTTAAAGCTTTCTTGCTGATGTCCGCGAAGTAGTAGTCGAAAACCACCGCGCATTTGTCCACACCCAGGGGCAGCACGAGATTCGTGTCCATCACGCCTTCGTAGGCGTTGATCATGAAATTCGGATAGATCCACAGATAAAACGCGCGGCCCTGCCGCGTGGCGGCGACGCCTGACTTCGACTTGGAACCTGAAGAAAGAGGGCTGGATTGCAGGCAGGCGCGCTCCAAATTCTCGATCGTGTATTTCGTGTACTCGATGACGCTGCTCAGCCCTTTGTGGGCGTGCGGGACGTGGTAGCCGCCGTCGAGATAATTGTCCACATAGACTTTCCAGTTGCAGTGCAGCGTGTATATGCGGCGGTCGAAGTATTTCAATTTCTTGGCGAGCTGCAGCGGCGCGACAAGTCCCGGAACCGCGCCGAGAAAATCCTTCAACGGTGCGGCGCGTCCGTCCAGATTGACGAAAACAAAATTCTCCCAGGTGTCCACTTTGACCGGAACAAGGCCATTTTTCGCGCGATCGAAATTGCAGACGCCTTCAAATTCCACCATGCCTTTCAGCCCGCCGTCGTTCCCGTAGGTCCAGCCGTGATACGGGCACCGGAACTGTTTCGCGCAGCCTTGCGATTCCGTGACGACCGCTGCGGCATGATGCCGGCAAACGTTGTAGAAAGCGCGCAATTGGCCGTCATCGCCCCGTGCAACCACGATGGGCTCTCCGCCAAGGTCAGCTGTAAAAAAGTTTCCCTCGTCCCCCACTTGGTCCGCGCGCCCCACGACCTGCCACGTTTTCGCAAACACGCCCTGCTGTTCGAGTTCGTGGATGCCCGCATCGAAATACCACGGCGAAGGAATCGTCCACGCGTGATCCAGCGGATCATTCGGATTGTAGAGATTAAGCAGGTCTCGTACGTTTCGCTCCATGAAATGCTCCTCGGTCCAGTTGACCGGCGCGCGCACAGTCAAAGGAAGTACCGTGAACATTGTCATACCGCGAAATAGGGTGCGAGAAAAGAGAAAAGGGAACCGAAAGCCCGCCGTCGCGACACAAAAAGAACGTACCACCGTTTCATTCAGGTTTGGCTTTCAGGTCCGCCAGGTGAGCATCGAGGTGGTCTTCGGGGATTCCATGACCGCGGTCGAGTTGTTCGATGCCGCGCCGAATCTTCGCGTCGATCGTTTCCCGGTTCTCCGAAAGCCAGCGGTCCTGTTCCTCCTGAGTTTCCAGCAGGCAGACCAACACTTCCTCGACGCTCGCGGAGCCGGTGGCCTGGAGCTGCTTCTTGATTCTGGCTTCCAGAACAGCATCACGGATTTCGATATTCATCGCTGGTTCCTTGCGCGTCGGTGCGTATGGTCTTCTCGCATCGGAGCCGACGTGCCAATAAGCGCCAATATCGAGCAGTTTATTATGATCCAAACGGCGCGTGGATCCGCCTCGGCGGGTGGGCCAGCCTCCATACAGTCAAAGGTTTTCGCGGAAGACTTTCCTTGCGCCATCAGCCGAGCTGATTGCTCCCTCGGGCCGCAGCGCGGTAAGATGAGGTTGTGAATTTTGAATGGGATCCGGGCAAAGCTAGACAGAATCGCCGGAAGCACCGGGTTCATTCCAGGAAGCCGCAACCGTATTTCTAAATTAAAAGGCGGCGTCCGCGGCAAATATCTCGCCCGCTATCGAGCAGGAACGAATCTCGTACTCTTCTCACCGGACGTCGCCGAGTATTTCCCGGACGAGCAATCCGTCAATACGGCCTTGCGTGCCTTGATTCACGCGGCGAAGAGACCTCTCCGTCGCGCCCGTTGAGCACCACATACGGCAACTAAGATGAAAGATGGGAAAAGAGCCCTTCGGCTCGCGGAGCTTTTCCTGAGCCTGCCAAAGGACCCGCTCAGGGCAAAATTTCCTGGCCGGAAATTTTGGTGCGGGAGACAGGAGTTGAACCTGCAAGGCCTTTCGGCCACAAGATCCTAAGTCTTGCGCGTCTGCCAGTTCCGCCACTCCCGCAGTGGTGGTTCTATTCTACAAGCTTGAGAACTACCGCTCCACTGCGATTTTGAGCCCGCTCGAAAGCCCTTCAAAGGGGCGGGCGATGGGGCTGGATTCGCGGCGGAGGTGAGGGCATAATACCGTTGTCGAGAAGAGCATTGCTTGGCTAGACCTCCTGCCGGGCCAATCGCGCCTAACTCCGCAGGCGCGTGTTTCAGGCGTCGCTGCGAATGAGGGCAGCGCCATGATCATTCAAGAGCAAGGCGATCATCTGATTTTGATTCGCCAGACAGACCATGCGGTTCTGTCGGGGTATTTTGCGCGCGAATTGGGCAATGAAATCTTCGCCCGGCCCGAGCCGCCGGAATCGTTCCAACTCGCTGCCGAGGAACACGACAACGGCTGGAACGAGTGGGAACTCCAGCCGCGCATCGACCCCTTCACGTTCATGCCATACAGCTTCATGTCGCTGCCTACCCAGGAGCACATCGATCTCTACCAGCGGGGAATCGAACGCGTTGTAAAAGTGGACCGCTACGCCGGCCTCCTCGTCAGCATGCATTGCGCGGGCCTTTACGATCGAACGCGCGCCACCATACCGGGATTTTCCGCCAAGTACGTGAAGTCCCACGAAGCCCCCGTCGTTAGTGATTTCCTGCAAAGGCTGCGGCTGCAGCAGTTACGGCTGAAAATGGACCTTCGCGGGGATCCCGCTACAGTAAAATTTTCCGACGATAAATGGTTGCAGGCCAACGTGCAGCGCCTCGAGGCGCTGGACCGCCTCTCCCTCTACTTTTGCCTTGGCCCGTTGGAAGGCGCCACGATCGATGCCGTACCGGCCGACTACATGGGCACTGAAGTGGATTGGGATCTGCAACCCGAGGGAAACGACGGCGCGACGCTGGAGCCCTACCCCTTCCGCCGCGACCCGCTGGAAATCAGCATTCTGGCGCGACGAATTCCGAAGCGGCGTTATGCGGATGATCTTGAGCTTCAGAAAGTGCTGGCCCAGGCGCCTTATTTCGGGCAGAAATTCACGTTACGGGACGGAGGCATACGGATGCGGGCGCGAGTCGCTGGCCTCTGAATAAATAAACCGCCGCCCCGCGCGTCCCCAATGCTGTTTCGTTGTTAGCTTCCGGGATGTGTGGCGCGCTCTATACCTTCCGCGATCCGCAAGACCACCAAGGCCAGCTCAAGCAGCAGCCGTATGACCAGGACGCCCACGAAGAGAGCCACGATTCCCGCGACGAGATTTATCAGCCCTTGCGCGGGCGATTGCTGCATGCCGAGCACGACGCAGGCGACAACCGTGATTCCACCGGAGAGGATGGCGATGAAATACAATAACTTTACGAGGCGGCGAAGCAGCAAATGACTGAAAGAAAAATCGAAAAGTCCCGTAAAGAAATTCTTTTCTTCGGGCATGCGGCCTCCTGGGCACACAAATCGAATGCGATCGCTGGGGCAATACAGTTAGTAAGGCTATTCTGTGCTGGAAGTCAAGTGAAGTGAACCAGCTGCACCGATACTTTAGCGCACCTGTTGAGAGGAAAACGAAAACCTGAAAATTCCAAGCCAATGGCGGCAAGCCTTTCTTCTTGACAATCCAGCCGCCGACGTACATGTTGGTTGGCTTCGCCAACCTGTCTGCCGACCAGTTTGGAGGCGAAGCGGCAAACTCGCTCACTTATGACCAAGGTCCGGCTCTGCTTTCACGATCGCTGTTTTGATGGCACTGCTTCCGCTGCACTCTTTTACCGTTTTTATCGCGAACGCTTTGACCAGGCTGCAGAGTTCGGCTTCACGGGGATGACTCACCGCGCCGCACAGCCCTGGGAGGCGGGCCTGTTCGATGGCGACGAAAACGTCATCGTGGACTTCAAGTTTTCCAATTCGCCGAAAGTGACCTGGTGGTTCGACCATCACCAGAGCGCGTTTCTCACGCCCGCGGACGCCGAACAATTCCGCAACCAGCCCGGTCCGCACATGTTTTACGAGCCGGAATACAAGTCGTGCACCAAGCTCATTGCCACGATCGCCAGTGAAAAGTTCGGCTTCGATACCAAGCCGCTCGCAGACTTGATTCACTGGGGCGACATTATCGACGGGGCGCAGTATCCGACGCCGCAGTCGGCCGTCGAGCTTGCCGAGCCGGCGACGCAGCTCGCCTTGGTGATTGAAGCGGCGCCGGAAAACGGCCTGCCGGCACGCATCATACCTGAACTGGCTTACCGTCCGCTGAGTGAAATGGTCAAGCTGCCCCTGGTGGCCAAGCATCTTGGGCCGCTTCTCGAACGGCACCGCCGATCGATCGAAGTTCTGCGCGAACGCATCGAGGCCCGCGACGGTGTTATTTTCTTCGACGTCAGCGATATGGATCTCGAGGGCTACAACAAGTTCATTCCCTATCTGCTGCACCCGGAATCCGTTTATTCCGTGAGCGTCAGCGCTTCCGCGTTGCGCGCGAAAGTTTCGCTGGGGACGAACCCGTGGAATCAGGCGACGGCCAATCAGAACTTGGCTTCACTTGCGGAAAAATTTGGCGGCGGCGGCCATCCGCGCGTGTCAGCTATCTCCTTCGAGCCCGGCGATCTGCCCCGTGCGCGCGAAGTCGCGCGCGGCCTAACCGCCACCCTGCGCGGAAAATAAGGCGGGTCTTGCGGTGTGCGCGGAATTCCAGCTGTTCGACAAAATTGTTTGTCCCATGTAAAATTCCAAATTGTCACCCTGGACCGGTAGCTCAATGGTAGAGCAGCTGACTCTTAATCAGCGGGTTGGAGGTTCGAGTCCTCCCCGGTTCACCAATCCCCGGATAGGTTTTTAAACGGAAGCACAACCAACGCAGAGTTTCAATAAAGCGCGGATTATCCGACGAATCGCTTAGCGCCTCACGCAGCCTCATGATCGCCGTGTTCAGGCTGTTGTCGAAATCGACGAACGTGTCGTCCGATCAGAGCCGCGTGCGAAGTTCCTCGCGAGTGACGACCACACCACGCTGCTCCAGAAGAATAGCGAGAATCTGACAGGGTTGTTCCTGAAGCTTGACCTTCCGGCCATGCTTCCGGAGTTCACGCGTACCCAGATCAACCTCATATATGCCAAACCGGACGAGCTTTGACGATATCGCAGGTTGTTTCATGGTTTCCAGCCGGTAGCGGGTGAAGTATAACGCCCTGTCACTTCAAAGCAGACCACGTGTTACTGCGCGCTGGAAGGATGGCGACAGAGGCGGCTCGGCTCGAACACAAAAACCCCCTATAGGGAGGAAAAAGAAAAACCGACTTGACACTCGCCGGCCTTCTCATGGAAGGACTTGGGCCACTAGCGGGGAAACCCTCGCGGGATGCCACTCGGTGTGAGGAACTTGGAGTGTCTGCGTATTTGTTGAAGCCCGTCCGGCAGTCGGAATTACGTCAGGCTATCGTCCGAGTTCTCGGAGGCCAAGACCGAAAGGAAGCGATTCCTCTTGTCACTCGGTATTCCCTGCATGCCACGCGCGATCCCGAGGACTTCTTGCGGGTGCTGGTTGCGGAAGACAATAAGGTGAACCAGTTTCTGGCGACGCGGTTACTCGAGAAGAGAGGTCATCGTGTTGCGATCGTCACCAACGGAGGCGGCGTCCTCGATGCGCTCAAGAAAGAGAATTACGACTTGATTTTGATGGACGTGCACATGCCGGAAATGGACGGGTTCGAGACGACCGCAGCAATTCGCGAAAGAGAAAAAGAGACAGGATTCCATCAACCCGTGATTGCCTTGACCGCCAGTGCCATGAAAGGCGACCGTGAGCGGTGTCTGGCCGCGGGGATGGACGGTTACCTGAGTAAACCGATTCGGCCACAAGAACTCGATGAGGTGCTGGACATTCAACTCGCGCGTCGGACGGAAGTAGACAGGACTGTGATTACCAACAAAGAATCCGCCGGGTGCTCCCCCAAAAGAGCCCGAAATTCCTAACCACCTAAGACCGTATATTCACTGTTCTCGGCCGCAGGTTAGATTGCCGGTTTCTTAGGTTCTGGGCTATGAGCTTCGTCACCGACGCCGCATGGCATGTCTGTCCTGAACTCGGACCGCTGCGCTGATGGCGCACATTCGGGGAAATGAACCAATCCAGACACCCACGGCTCAGACTGCCGATCAGTCTCAAATCATTAAAGCTGGGGCCATATTCCTGGGGGGAGGTACGGCGGGGGTAAGGAACCCATCCATCCCCAGCTAGAAGAAAGACAGGTTACCCGCCGATCTCCCCAACGCATTCCGATGGGTGCACCTGAGTAACCAGATCGTCGAAGCTCTCATATCGCTGACAACAAAAAAGATACCAATTCTTCGGGCGGCGCCCTTCGCGAAAAGAGCGGCGTTCTGCCTCACCCCATCCTGCGCAGAGTGTCCCATTTTGCCGCACGGCGTTTCGCCTTATCGCGAGAGTAAGAGCTGCCAACAGGTTTAAATTGGCTTGGTTGACAAACTAGTTTTCGGCAAGACTTTCTGCGCGGCGGGTATTTACGATCACAGAGTGCCACACTAAGCTCGGGAGGATGGACCAAATGGATTTATCACCCTAATGCAAGGATCTCGTGGCGCTGTGATTATGGGAGAGCTAGGCGAAAGAACGAATGGAAAGATTTTGGAAAGTGGGCTCCGCTTACTTCTCAGTGCTCGGGCAGACGAAAAGTATAGCGGAACAGAAATGAGTGACTGGGAGTTGTGATGCTGTAGCTGGTCGAAAAGACGTACTCCCCGAGAAAATTCTTGGTAAAGTGCCATCCCGCCCCGAATTCCGAAGTGTAATGAGTTTCTGTTTCCCGCGTGAGCCCGTCAGGTCTAGCGACCCCATCCGTCGTGAGCGAACGTCCGAAACAGTCTGGATAAAGGGTGAGGCCGGTGCTGGCCGTCTGGTGGACGGTTAGGAGCGAGATGCTCCCGAATAGCTTTTTCCACACGTCTGCTTGCACCGCTTCATGCGTTGAGAAGTAAGGATTGTTCCTGTAACTCCGTTCGAGGCGATTTCCTGTGGCATCTTCCGTCCGAGTTGTCGTGGTGGATGAAAAACCACCGCCCAAATCGAAGGAAAACATGATTCGTGGCCGCGGGGCATAGGCCAAGCCGAGCGCAAAACTCGACCCAGTCGTCCGATCCCGGTCGTGAGCATTAACGCTCGTCGACAAATTCAGCCGATCCTTGAGTGACTGCAAGAACCACGTGGCATGAGCTCCGTAGAACAAGCGCCTTGTAAGTACACCACGGAACCGAATGCCTGCCTCGGAGGATCGGCCTGCACTATGCGTGGTATCAAGACCTTCAGGCCGGCCATTCAGTGTATCGGAGAGCTCGCCGAAATCGGCAGACATGAATCCATAGCTGTAATAAATTCCTAATTTCCGCTCTCCGGAAAAATCGTGCGACACCCCGGCTTTGATCCGCGTGTGTCGAAGGTTTGATGTTGATTCAATGTCCTCGATTGACCGCCTTCCCAGGGTGTCCTGCTGCGTTGCCGTGCTGAAAATGGATCCCCTGCCTTTCACATTGTCCCAACCTACCCCCAGGCTCGTTTTTCTATGTTTGCCGAAAGCATGCGCCACTACCAATGAACTGGAAAGGAAGGAGGTGGCTGTTGAATGAGAGGCTGCCCGCGCCCCCAGCGTACCGGGTCCGAATAGGGAATTAGAAAGAGTCGCGTCTCGATCCAATGCCACTGACTGGACCCCGCTCCGAAACGCTGCCATGCTCCCCCCGATGGAGGTGCGGTAATCTTGCAGCGGAGAGAAAAAAGCCGCCTGTGGAGAGAGACTGTAATCCATCGATTCACCAGAATTGGGTAAGAAGGTAGACTGATGGGGCCCGAGATTCTGACTCCCTCGGAAAGACGGAAATAGGAAGGCTCGGCCTTCGGGCGCAGAAAACTCTGTGGCATAGGCGGGGTTTTCGAGTCCATCCATAAAGGAGTCCGGAAATGCGGCAAAGCGCAGGAAGTGAGGGCTCTGCTGCGTTCCAACCAGATT
>WNFP01002474.1_pt1 | contig 14720 bp, 15 predicted proteins | sample 5400201 | NCBI WGS metagenome assembly WNFP01 (sample SAMN13153355, study PRJNA577476) | soil metagenome | isolation source: 115 cm saprolite under Madrone tree | place: USA:California | collected 2016-06-14
CGCGCGCGCAGGTCGCCCAGCAGCTCGGCCTCTGAGGGAATCAAACCGTCGGAGGCGCGTCGGCCTTCGCGTCGGCCAGCGGCAGGGTAAAGGCGAACGTCGAGCCCTTGCCCACTTCGCTCGTCACCGAGACCTCGCCGCCGTGCGCTTCGACGATGCTCTTGACGATGTTCAGTCCGAGCCCCAGCCCCTGCTCCCGCGAGCGCGCGTCCTTCACGTCCCCGACCTGGTAGAGGCGGTCGAAGATCTTCGCTACGTGCGCCGCCGGGATCCCGCTGCCGTTGTCCTGCACCGACACCAGGACGAAGCCGCGGCGCTGCTGGGCGGAGATCATCACCTTGCCACCGTCGCGGCAGTGGCGCTCGGCGTTGGAGAGCAGGTTCCCCAGCACCTGCAAGATGCGATCGCGGTCGCCCAGCACGGGCGGGGTATCGGCGGACACGCGCTGGCGGACGTTCAGCCGCCGCTCCAGGAAGCGCGGAGCCAGTCCGGCCAGGGCCTGCATCACGGCCTCGCGCAGGTCGAAGGGCTGGAAAGTCATCGACTCGCGGGTGAGCTCGAAGCGGGAGAAGTCCATGAGCTCCTCGATGAAGGCGCGCAGGCGCTTGCCCGAGGAGCGGGCGACCTGGAGGCATTGCCGCTGCCGCTCGTTGACGGTCCCCATCTTCTCCGCCAGGAGCAGCTCGGTGTAGCCGAGCATGGTCACGAGGGGCGAGCGCAGCTCGTGCGAGACGTTGGCGAGGAAGTTGTCCTTGCGCCGATCCGCCTCCTGGAGGCGCTCGTTCGCCTCGCGCAGCACGCGCGTGCGTTCCTCCACCGCTCCGTCGATCAGCGCGGTCTGTACCCGCATCCGCTCGCGGGTCAGGGTCCGCTCCAGCGCCAGCGCGGCCTGCAGGGCGAAGGAGCTGAGCACGCCCAGGTCGGGCTCGATCGCCTCCTGCGGGGCGGCGAGCAGGATCCCCAGCGCGTGATCCGCGGCCCCCCGTAGCGGCGCAGCGACCACGTGCGACAGGCGCAGGATCTCGATCAGCTGCTCCCGGACCGGCTCCGGGGCGCGCTTTCCCCAGATGGCCCGGAGCAGGGAGTGCGGGCGCACCTCCACCACCGGCTCCGGCGACTTCAGCAAGGTGTCCAGGAGCGGAGAGCGGCCGGGCTCGATGGCCACCAGCTCGCTCATCTTGCGCATGCCCACCAGCTTCATCGCCTGGTCGATCACCGCGCGCTTGTGCGACATGTGCGCCAGCGTCAGCCCTTCGGGCCCGCCCAGGAGCAACGCGCTCTCGAATCCCAGCTTGCGCAGCTCGTCGGCGATGGCGTGCAGGACGTCGCGCCGTTCGCCCGCGAGGCGGAGGCGCGCGGCGGCGGCCGCCAACGCGGCCAGGTTTGCGCGCGCGCGGCCGAGATCGGCGACCGCGCGCTGCCGCTCCCGCTCTTGCGCCAGCTGCAGCGAGGCCTCGTGTCCGACCCCACGCAACGCCCGCAGGAGCGATCGCCGCGGCTCCCGATCGAGCACCAGCCGGAGGATGCCGGCCGAGTCGCTCTCCACGTTCAGCGGCACGTCCGCGCACCAGAGATCCGGCGGGGCCAACCTTCCCAGGTCCAGCGCGTGCGCGACTTCCGGCGGACAGCGGGCGAGGTGGACGGTGCGCTCGACCCGGGCGGCGTCGGCCAGCGTGCCGGCCGCGGCGAGCTCCTGGAGGCCGCGGGCGGTGGCCTCGCGCCGCGCTTTCGGCGTCGCCAGGACGCCGCCCACCGCGGCTTGCACGAGCTGCTGGTGCCCGTTCGCGCCGGTGGTCCCCAGCAGGTCGCCGCGCAAGCGCAGCTCGGCCACCAAGGCCCCGCAGATCGCCGCCGCGTCGTCCACGATGACCTGCCAGACGCGCTGCTCCACGCCTTCAAATTACCCCATTTGACTCCGCGTCCTAAGGGGCTTATCTCCGCGCCTCTCGCGCAGGAGTGCAACTGTGGACGTGAAGACGTTGGCGGTGGTGGGCGCCGGGCAGATGGGGGCTGGAATCGCGCAGGTCGGGGCGCAGAGCGGCCTTCAAGTCCTGCTCATCGACGTCAGTCCCGAGCTGGTCCAGAAGGGCCTCGCGGGCATCCGTGCGCAGCTGGACAAGGCGGTCGGGAAGGGGAAGCTGCGGGCCGAGGACGCCCAGGCGACCCTGGGGCGGCTCAAGGGAGGCACGCTCGAGGACGCGCGCTCCGCGCAGTTCGCGGTGGAGGCGGTGACCGAGAACGAGGACGTGAAGAAGAAGGTGTTCACCGCCCTGGCCAAAGCGATGCCCCAGGACGGGGTGCTGGCCACGAACACGTCCTCCATTCCCATCACCCGCCTGGCCGCGGCGGTCCCCAATCCGGAGCGGGTGATCGGGATGCACTTCATGAACCCGGTTCCGGTCATGCAGCTGGTGGAGATCATCCGCGGCACGCAGACCAGCGACGCCACCTACCAGACCACCCGGGAGCTGGCGGAACGGATGGGGAAGACGACGGTGCTGTCGAAGGACATGCCCGGCTTCATCGTCAACCGCATCCTCGTCCCCATGATCAACGAGGCCTGCTTCGCGCTGCAAGAGGGCCTCGCCTCCGCCGAGGACATCGACACCGCGATGAAGCTGGGGACCAACGTCCCCATGGGCCCGCTGACGCTGGCGGACTTCATCGGCCTCGACACCTGCCTGTACATCGCCGAAGTGCTGCACAAAGGACTGGGCGACGACAAGTACCGGCCCGCGCCCCTGCTCCGGCAGTATGTCGACGCCGGCTGGCTGGGGCGAAAGACCAAGCACGGCTTCTATAGGTACTGACCATGGCCTACGAGAACATCCTGGTCGAGCGGGATCCGACGATCTCCACCATCACCGTGAACCGGCCGAAGGCGCTCAACGCGCTGAACTCGCAGACGCTGCGCGAGCTGACCCAGGCCGTCCGGGAATGCGCCGATTCGCGCTGCATCATTCTCACCGGCGCGGGCGACAAGGCCTTCGTGGCCGGCGCCGACATCTCGGAGATGGCGCCGATGGGCCCCTGGAAGGCCCGCGAGTTCAGCGAGCTCGGCCACGTGCTCACGGCGCTGATCGAGGACATTCCCGCCGCCGTGATCGCCGCGGTGAACGGCTACGCGCTGGGCGGCGGCTGCGAGCTGGCGGTCGCCTGCGACATGATCTTCGCCAGCGAGAACGCGCGCCTCGGACTCCCCGAAGTGTCGCTGGGCGTGACTCCGGGCTTCGGCGGCACCCAGCGGCTGGTGCGCCTGGTCGGCAAGCTGCGGGCGAAGGAGATGATCTTCACCGGCGATTGGGTCGACGCGAAGCGCGCGTACGAGATCGGCCTGGTCAACTCGGTCCTGCCCGGCGAGAAGCTGCTCGATCACTGCCGGTCGGTGGCCCAGAAGATCGCCCAGAAGGGTCCGCTGGCGGTCGCCCGCGCCAAGCGGCTGGTCGAGCGCGGCTACGACATGACCTTGCGCGCGGCCAACCGGCAGGAAGCGGAATCCTTCGCTCTCTTGTTCGATACCGAGGACCGCCGGGAAGGCATGCGCGCCTTCGTGGAGAAGAGACCGGCCCGCTTCACAGGAAAATAGCCCATGGATTTTGCCCTCACCGACGAGCAGCAGCGACTGGTCGACACCGCCCGCAAGTTCACCCGCGAGAAGATCATCCCCGTCGCCCAGAAGCTGGACGAGCACGGCACGTTTCCCAAGGAGATCTGCGAGGAGGCCTGGGAGATCGGGCTGATGAACGCGGAGATCCCGCAGGACGTCGGCGGGCTGGGTCTCTCCACGCTGGACCACGTCCTGATGGGCGAGGAGATCAACTACGGCTGCGCCGGCGTCGGCACGACGCTGCTCGGCAACAACCTCGCGGCGATGCCCATCATGCTCGCCGGCAGCCCCGAGCAACGGAAGAAGTGGCTGGGGGCGCTGACCGAGGCGCCCATCTTCTCCGCCTACGCCTGCTCCGAGCCCGATGCCGGCAGCGACGTGGCCGGCATGCGCACCACGGTGCGGAAGGTCGGCGACGAGTACGTGATGACCGGCCAGAAGCGGTGGATCACCAATGCGCGCTACGCCAGCTGGTACACGGTCTTCGGCCGCATCGGCGACCTGAAGGATCGGCACAAGGGCATCACCTGCTTCGTCGTGCCGAGGGACGCGGCCGGGGTCTCGGTGGGGCGCAAGGAGGACAAGCTCGGCCAGCGCGCCAGCGACACCTCCGACGTGATCTTCGAGGACGTGAAGCTCACCCGGGCCAACCTCATCGGGGACGAAGGACAGGGCTTCAAGATCGCGATGAAGACCTTCGACCGCAGCCGCCCGTGGATCGCCGCGGGCGCCTGCGGGATCATGCGCCGGGCGCTCGACGAGTCCCGCCGCTATGCGCTGGAGCGCAAGGCGTTCGGGCAGCCCATCGGGCAGTTCCAGGCGGTGCAGTTCATGCTGGCCGACATGGCGATGAAGTACGAGGCCACGCGGCTGTTGATGCTCAAGGCGAGCTGGAACATCGGGCAGGGCAAGCTCGACGCGATCGAGTCGTCGTACGCCAAGGCCTTCGGCGCCGACTCGGCGATGGCCGTCGCCACCGACGCGGTGCAGATCTTCGGCGGCTACGGCTACACCAAGGAATACCCGGTGGAGAAGCTGATGCGAGATGCCAAGCTACTGCAGATCTACGAAGGTACTTCACAGATCCAGCGCATGGTCATCGCCCGGACCTTGCTCGCCCAGGCCGGAGGGCAGGGCTGAGTCCGTCGGGCGCGGGGGGAGATCGAGCAAGTCCCGTAAGTACCGGGAAATGCGGCGCCTGGGCCCGCATCGGTCAAGTGACGTAGGGCATTTGCTCGTACCCCATCCGGCGTGTAGCATTGACACCCCGGTTTCCCTCCACGCAAGGCGAAGAGTCCCCGCATCATGGAAATTGAGCTGACGCCAGAGCAGAGGCTGTTGCGGGAGACCTGCCGGGACTTCGCGGACCGCGAGCTCAAGCCCAACGCGAAGCGCTGGGACCGCGAGCATCGCTATCCCGCGGAGGTGGTGAAGAAGGCGTTCGAGCTCGGCCTCGCTGGAGTGGCGGTGCCGCCCGAGTGGGGCGGCGCCGGGATGGACAACGTCGCCTACGCGCTGGCCATCGAGGAGATCTCGCGCGGCGACGCGTCGGTGGGCGTCACGCTCAGCGTGAACAACTCGCTCTACTGCGATCCGATCCTCAAGTACGGAACCGACGCGCAGAAAGAGCGCTGGTTGAAGCCGTTCGCCGCCGGCGAGAAGCTCGGCTGCTTCGGTTTGACCGAGCCGCAAGCGGGCAGCGACGCCGCCGAGCAGCGGACCACCGCTGTGCGACGGGGCGACAAGTACGTCATCAACGGGACCAAGAACTGGATCACCAACGGCCCGGTCGCCGACGCCATCGTGCTCTTCACGATGACGGACCTGAGCAAGGGCACCAAGGGCATCACCGCCTTCGTGGTGGACACGGCGACGCCCGGCTTCCTGCGCCAGAAGGCGGACGAGAAGCTCGGCATCTGCGCCAGCCCGTCCTGCACCATCTTCTTCGAGAACATGGAAGTGCCCGTCGCCAACCGTCTGGGCGCCGAAGGCGAGGGCTTCAAGATCGCCATGAGCACGCTGGACGGCGGGCGCATCGGCATCGCGGCGCAGGCCATCGGCATCGGGATTGCAGCCTTCGAGGCGGCGCGCGACTACGCCAAGGTGCGGAAGACCTTCGACATGCCCATCGCCCAGCATCAGGCCATCCAGTTCATGCTCGCGGACATGCTCACCGAGCTGGAGGCGGCGCGCCTGTTGACGCTGCGGGCGGCGAGCCTGAAGGACGCCGGGGTGCGGCACTCGAGCGAGTCGAGCATGGCGAAGCTCTACGCCAGCGAGGCGGCGAACCGGGTGGCGGACAAGGCCGTCCAGATCCACGGCGGGATGGGGTACTCGAAGGAGCTGGACATCGAGCGCCACTTCCGGGACGCGCGGATCACGGAGATCTACGAGGGCACGTCCGAGATCCAGAGAATGGTCATCTCGGGTGCGCTGTTGAGGTAGTCGGGCCAGAGCCTGGGGGGCTCCATGGTCATTGCGGCACCGAGGGAAGGCTGGGACACGAGCGCGGAGCTTGCCGAGCGGCTGACACCGCGCCAGACGTTCTGTGCCCCACTGCTCTCCGCCCTGCTGTTCGGCGGCGGAAACGCCGGCATCAGCGACATCTACGTGCACATCCGCGACATCGTCCCGCTCAGCGGCCGCGACTGGGAGTCCAATCCCCTCGAGCGGCGCCTGGCGCGCTGGCACACCTCGCTCGCCCGGGCCATCCAGGACTTCGTCCGGCTCGGCGTGCTGCGCGAGGACGGACACGCGCGCTGGGGAATCACCGAGAAGGGATTCGCGGTGGCGCGGGAGTTCCAGCTCGTCTCCAACGACAGCGTGCTCATCGACCGCGCGGTGCTGCGCAAGCGATTGAACGACTTCGCGTGCGAATTCGAGAAGATGTACAAAGTCTACTCGCGTCCCGCGGCCCCCCCTGCTACATAGCCGCGCAGCGAGATGCACCCGAGACTCTTTGAACTGACAGAGGCGCAAGCCCTCGTCCGCGACACCGCGCGCAATTACGCACAGCAGAATTTGGCGAGAGTGGCGGCCCGGCTGGACCGGGAAGGGCGGTTTCCCCGCGAGCAGCTGGCCGACCTCGCCGGGCTGGGCATGATGGGCGTGAACATCCCCGAGCGCTACGGAGGGTCGGAGGCGGGCGCGGTGGCGTACGCGCTGGCGATGATGGAGATCGCCCAGGGCTGCGCGTCGACGGCCGTGACCATGGCGGTCACCAACCTGGTGGCCGAGATCATCGTCCACTTCGGGACCGAGGAGCAGAAGTCCCGCTACGTTCCCGAGATCACCTCGGGACGCTTCGCGGCGGCGAGCTTCGGCCTCTCCGAGCCCCATGCCGGCTCCGACGCGGGCGCGCTGCGCACCACGGCGCGGCGCGACGGCGCGGACTACGTCATCAATGGCAGCAAGCAATGGATCACCTCCGGCGACCAGGCCGGCGTGATCATCGTCTGGGCGCGCACCGGCGAACCGGGGACCAAAGGCATCAGCGCCTTTCTCGTCGAAGCCGGCAGCAAGGGGCTCCACGTCGGCCGGCACGAGGACAAGATGGGCCTGCGCGCCTCCAGCACCGTCTCGCTGGCGTTCGAGGATCTGCGGGTGCCCGCGAGCGCGATGCTGGGCCCTCTGGGGCGCGGATTTCCCATCGCGCTCAGCGGGCTCGATTCGGGGCGGGTGGGCATCGCTTGTCAGGCGATCGGGATCGGCAGCGCCGCTTTGGACGCGGCCACGCGATATGCGAAGGATCGCCGCGCTTTCGGGCAACCGATCGGCGATTTCCAGGCGGTGCGCTTCATGCTGGCTGACGTCGCCACCGAGCTCGAGGCCGCGCGCCTGCTGGCGCTCCGCGCCGCCGCGTTGAAGGAAGCGGGGAAGCCGTTCACGCGGGAAGGATCGATGGCCAAGGTGTTCGCCAGCGAGAAGGCGAACAAGGCGTGCGACGTCGCGCTGCAGGTGCACGGCGGCTACGGGTACATCGACGAATTCCCGGTGGAGCGGCACTACCGCGACGCGCGCATCACCACCATCTACGAAGGGTCGAGCGAGATCCAGCGGATCGTCATCGCGCGACATCTCCTCGCGGACTGAGCGTCACCAGGCGCCGCTCCTGCCTCGTTTGGCGCCACCGTGGCGCCGCACGTCGATCTCGGACCCGCTTGGCGCATCGTGGCCGTCAGCGCGGCATCGAGGACGGCCCGGGACCTGCTTCAGGTGCGCCAAATGAAGCTCATCCGCCGATGGGGATTTGCCGCCGTGCTGATCCTGCTCTGGGCGTTGGGATACGCGTATGCGCTCTCCAACCTGGGCAATGCGGCCGCGCGCCGGAATGCGTCTTCAGGGGCGATCAGCGCCCAGAGGGCACCCTGAGCTCGCCGGCGTCAGGCGCGTCCGGGCGCGCTCCTTCGGGGGGACACTCCCGTTTCCGGTGGATCTCGTACATGGCCGTGAACGGACGGACACCGGAGCGCCGCCGGAAGCGTTCGGCCGCAGTGACCGAGCGCACGCCTGTGCGAGCGCCGGGTCGCGCGGCTGCCGGACACGTGTTATCTCGCGATCATGACGGCCAAGGACCGCTTGAAAGCAGCCCGGGAGGAGTGGCGCAAAGTCGAGCTGTCGCGGGCAGCGCAGAAGAGCGCGCTGCGGCGGAGCGAGTTCCATACGGACTCGGGCATCCCCATCCCCGACGTCCTCACGCCCGCGGACGTCGGCGACCCGAGCGACGCCGACGTGGCCCGGTACGAGCGCGAGCTCGGATTCCCCGGACAGTTCCCCTACACGCGCGGTCCTCAGCCGAGCATGTACCGGGGCCGGCTCTGGACCATGCGCCAGTTCGCCGGCTTCGGCACGCCGGAGGACACCAACCAGCGCTTCAAGTACCTCCTGGAGCACGGCGTCACCGGCTTGAGCACGGCCTTCGACATGCCGGCGCTGATGGGCTACGACGCCGACCACCCGATGTCGCGGGGCGAGGTGGGCAAGGAAGGCGTCGCCGTCTCCTCGCTGAAGGACTTCGAGGTCCTCTTCAGCGGGATCCCGCTCGATCGCGTCACCACCAGCATGACCATCAACGCCAGCGCCATCTTCGCGCTCTGCGCGTACGTCGCGGTGGCCGAGAAGCAGGGCATCTCGCAGGACAAGCTGGGCGGGACCATCCAGAACGACGTGCTCAAGGAGTACATCGCGCAGAAGGAATGGGTGGTGGGGCCGCGGCCCGCCACGCGCATCGTCGTGGACATGATCGAGTACACGGCGAAGCACATGCCCCGCTGGCACCCGGTCTCGATCAGCGGCTACCACATCCGGGAAGCGGGAGCGACGGCGGTGCAGGAGCTGGCGTTCACGCTGGCTGACGGATTCGGATACGTCGAGGAGTGCGTGAAGCGCGGCATGGACGTGGACGACTTCGCGCCCCGGCTCAGCTTCTTCTGGGACGTGCACAACGACTTCTTCGAGGAGATCGCCAAGTTCCGCGCCGCGCGGCGCATCTACGCGCGGGTGATGCGCGACAAGTTCGGAGCCAAGAAGCCGATCAGCATGATGCTGCGCACGCATGCGCAGACCGCGGGCGTCTCGCTGACCGCGCAGCAGCCGTACAACAACGTGGTGCGCACCGCGCTCCAGGCGCTCGCGGCCGTGCTGGGCGGGACGCAGTCGCTGCACACCAACTCGCTCGACGAGACGTACGCGCTGCCCACCGAGGAGTCGGTCACCATCGCTCTGCGGACGCAGCAGATCATCGCTCACGAGAGCGGAGTGGACCGCGTCGTCGATCCGCTGGCCGGCTCGTATTACGTGGAGTACTTGACCGACGAGACGGAGAAGCGGGCCAACGAGATCCTGGCGAAGATCGAGCGGTACGGCGGCATCATCCGCGCCATCGAGGAAGGGTATCCGCAGCGGGAGATCGCCGACAGCGCCTACCAATGGCAGCGCGAGGTCGACTCCGGCGATCGGAAGATCGTCGGGGTGAACGCGTTCCGCAAGGACCGCGACGAGCCGATCACCACGCTGAAGATCGACGACCAGCTGGTCCACCATCAGATTCAGCGGCTGAACGGCGTGCGCCGCAGCCGCTCACAGCGCGACGTCCAGGACAAGCTGCGCGCCATCGAGGACGCCGCCCGCGGCGACCGGAACCTCATGGGCCCCGTGCTGGAAGCGGTCAAGGCCTACGCCACCCTGGGCGAAGTCTGCGACGTCTTCCGCAAGGTCTGGGGCGCCTTCCGCGAAAAAGGCACCTTCTAAGACTTCAGTCGGAATTTGGGGACACAATACGCAATTGCGCACTGCGTAATTGCGTATTGTGTCCCGGATCTCGGACTTAAGTCTTAGGCGACTTTTTGGGCGGCTTGCTTGATGGCTTCGATCTCCAGCGTGAGGTCGACTTTCTCGCCGACCAGCAGGCCGCCGGTTTCCAGGGCTTTGTTCCATTCCAGGCCGAAGTCCTTGCGATCGAAGCTGGTGGTCGCGGAGAAACCAGCTCGCTCGCCGCCCCACGGATCCTTGCCGGCGCCCTCGTACGTGACTTGTAGGACGACGGGCCTGGTGACGCCGTGCACGGTCAGGTGACCCGTCACCCGGTATTTCTCGCCGCCGAGGTCCTCGACCTTGATGCTGCGGTACGAGGCCTTGGGGAACTTCTCCACGTCGAGGAAGTCGGGCGAACGGAGATGCGCATCGCGCTGCGCGTCGGCCGTGTCGATGCTGGCCGGGTCGATGCTCACCTCGACCGAGGAAGCGGCGGGGTTCTCCGGGTCGAAGCGGATCTGCCCCTCGAACTTCGCGAAGTGGCCACGCGTCTTCGAGACCACCATATGACGTACGGCAAAAGAGATGGAAGAGTGGGAAGGATCGATATTCCAGATACCTGCGGCCATGTTGACTCCTGTGAATGATGGTAGCTATGAATTCCGTAGCTACTGATGCTTTCGTGCGCCGGACGATTCGTCCGGCTATATTTCCCTCCATGTTGGAGCGCCGACATTCGACGAAGCTCTGCCGGCGCTTCCAGGCGGCCGCGGATCTGCTGGGCAAGCGCTGGAGCCCGCTCATCGTGGAGATCCTGCTGAAGGGCCCGCACCGCTACAGCGAGCTCGTGACGCAGCTGGAGGTGGTGACCGAGGGAATGCTGTCCCAGCGTCTCAAGGAGCTGGAGGGGGGCGGAATCGTCGAGCGCCGGGTCATCGGCGACCAACCTGTCCGGGTCGAGTACCACCTCACCGAAAAGGGCCGTGCGCTGGGCCGCGTGATCTCCGACCTCGAGCAGTGGGCGGAGAAATGGATCCCGTAGCGGATCGGATCTTCCTCGAAACCACCCGGCGCTTTGCCCCGCCTCGCCTGGCCCGCGAGGACGTCGCCGCCGCGCTCCGCCTCGCCCAGCTGGAGCCCGGCAAGGCCATCGCCGATCTCGGTTGCGGATACGGGCGCCACTTGGAAGCCCTGGTCGAAGAGGGCTACGCGCACCCCATCGGCATCGACCGCAGCGCCCTCTTGCTGAAGGAAGCCGCCGTCCAGGCTCGCACCGCCCGCCTCCTCCGCGCCGACCTGCGCGCGCTGCCCCTCCATGCCGCGTCGCTCGCCGCCGCGTTCTGCTTCTACAGCTCCATGTTCCTGGGCACCGACGGCGACGCCGTCCTCGCCTTGCGCGAGACCGCCCGCGTGCTGCGCGACGGCGGCAGTCTCATCCTCACCACCGACAATCCGCTGCGCCTGGCGGCCCGCCCCCGCGCCCACCATCGGGAAGACGTCCCTGGCCTGGGCGAGGTGGAAGAGGAGAGCGTCTGGGACCCGGCCACCAATGTCGACCGGGTGACGAAGACGCTGCGGACGGCCGGCGGCGAGAGGCTTTCGGCGACATTTTCCATCCGGTACTATGCGCCCCCCAAGCTATCCGGGCTGGCGTCGGCCGCCGGCTTGACCCTGCGCCGCCTGGAGCCGGACGCGCCCTTGACGGAAGAGACTCCGCAGCTCATTGCCTTGTTGGAGAAAGTCGCCTGATGGCAGACACCAACCGCAAGATCCGCATCCTCGTCGCCAAGCCCGGGCTCGACGGCCACGATCGGGGCGCGAAGATCATCGCGCGCGCCCTCCGCGACGAAGGCTTCGAGGTCATCTACACGGGGCTGCACCAGACTCCGGAGATGATCGTGGCCGCCGCGGTCCAGGAGGACGTGGACGGGGTGGGGCTCTCGATCATGTCCGGCGCCCACATGACCCTGTTCCCGGCGGTCATCGACCTGCTCCGGCAGCAGGGAGCCGACGACGTGGTGGTCTTCGGCGGCGGCATCATCCCCGACACCGACATCCCGGAGCTGAAGAAGCTGGGCGTGAAGCAGATCTTCACCCCGGGCGCCACCACCCGCTCGATCGCCGAATGGGTCCGCGACAACGTGCGGGTGCGAAGCTGATCCCATGCTGCCGGGCCGAGCCACCATCTACGAAGTCGGCCCCCGCGACGGGCTGCAGAACGAGTCGGCCAATCTCTCCGTCGACGCGCGCCTGCGGCTGATCGAGGCGCTCGCCGGTGCGGGCCTGAAGCGGATCGAGATCGGCTCCTTCGTCCGGCCGGACTGGATCCCGCAGCTGGCCGATACCGACGAGGTAGCGCGGCGCATGGTCCGCCGGCCCTCGGTGCGGTACGCGGCGCTGGTCCCCAATCGGTTCGGCCTCGATCGCGCCGTCTCCGCCGGCCTGCGCGAGGTGGCGGTGTTCATGTCCGCCACCGAGTCGCACAACCTCAAGAACACGAACAAGACGGTGGCGCAGTCGCTGGAGCACTTCGCCGCCATCGTTCCCCTGGCCAAGAAGCAGGGGATGTTCGTGCGCGCCTACCTGAGCACCATCTGGGGCTGTCCTTACGAGGGCAAGGTGGACCCGCGGCGCGCCCTCGACATCGCCCGCCAGCTCCGGGACATCGGCGCCGACGAGATCTCGCTGGGCGACACCATCGGAGTGGGCAATCCCCGGCAGACGCGGGAGATCGTCGAGCTGTTCCTGCGCGAGCTTCCGGCGGCCATGCTCGCCCTGCACATGCACGACACGCACGGCACCGCCCTGGCCAATTGCCTGGCGGCCATGGAGCTGGGCGTCACCACCTTCGACACCAGCATCGGGGGGATGGGCGGATGTCCCTACGCGCCGGGCGCGGCGGGAAATCTCGCCACCGAGGACCTGGTCTCCATGCTCGCCGACATGGGCATCGACACGGGCGTGAACCTGGACAAGTTGATCGAGGCCGGCGCGCTGGCGCAGCAGCTCGTGGGGCACAAGCTCGCGGGCCGCCGGCTGCAAGCGGCGCTGGGCCGGCGCAATCCCGGGGAGGCGCGGCCCTCCGCCGCGACGTGAGCCATGGCGAACCTGATCGTCGAGGACCGCGGGTCCGTTCGCGTCCTGACCATCGACTGCGCGGACCAGATGAACGTCCTCTCCCGGCCGCTGGTGGCCGAGCTGGCGCAGCATGCGCGGCAGGCGGCCGTCCAGCTCGACGTGCGCGCGGTGGTGATCACCGGGGCGGGAAAGCGGGCGTTCTGCGCCGGCGCCAACCTCAAGGAGAGGCAGGGCTGGAGCGAGGACGACGTCCGGCAATGGTTGATCGATCTGCACGGCGCCCTGCGCGAGATCGAGCGCTGCTCCAAGCCCTGGATCGCCGCCATCAACGGGCTCGCGCTGGGCGGCGGCTGCGAGCTGGCGCTGGCGTGCGACGTCCGGGTGATGGACCCGGCCGCGCAGATCGGGCTGACGGAGACGAAGATCGGGGTGATCCCCGGCGGCGGCGGCACCGTCCGCCTCTCGCGGATCGCGGGCGTCGGCGTGGCCAAGGACTTGATCCTCACCGCCCGCCGCGTGGAAGCGGTGGAGGCGTTGCAGCTCCGGATCATCAGCCGCATCTCGCCGGCGGGAGACTCGGTGGCCGCCGCGGTGGCGGTGGGACACGAGATCGCGGAGAACGCTCCGCTGGCGGTGGCGGCGGCGAAGTCGTCGATCGACGAGGCCTACGATCTGCCCATGGACGCAGCGCTGGAGATGGAGCGCCGGCACTACGAGAAGGCGCTCCTCAGCGAGGATCGCCTGGAAGGGCTCAAGGCTTTTGCGGAGAAGCGCCGGCCGCGCTGGAGCGGGAAGTAGCGCGCCGCGCCAGGAGCCAGGCAACGGCCTCCGGCCGTGAGGCGAAGGCGCGGATCTCGCGCCCGGTCAGGCTGATCACTGCGCGGAAGACGACGCGCGTGAGCGCCGAGAGACCCACCAGCGCGCTGGCCAGCACGTAGGGCTTGTTGTCCCGCGCCAGGTCGCGCAGGGAATTGACGGCACTCTCGGTGAACGCGGAATCGGTGACGTCGGTCAGGACCAGCGCGTTCCCATGCCCCTGCGTGGCGACCAGGCGCCGGGCTTCCTCGTTCAGGTACAGGTGGTTGTCCGGATCGCGGATTCCGGAGAAGTCGAGGAGCACGATCCCGTCCTCGATGACGCGGACGCGTTCGCTCACTGGATGAGGAGGGCGTTGGGCCGGAAGTAGCCGGCGATGGACAGGAGGGCGACGGGCTCCTGGGGCTGGCCGGCGGGATTCAACCCGTCGAACCGGGCCAGGAAGAGGAACTCCTTCTCGGGCTCCAGGAACGGATCGGGTTGCGAGAGGCGGCCCACCGCGAGCCGCCCGGTCTCCACCCGCTCGTTCTCGAACCTCTGCTTCACCGAGGAGTACTCGGTCCTGCCGTTGGACGAGTGCTGCGACGTTCCGCTGGTGCTCGAGCTTCCACTGTATTGCCCGCTGCCGCTGTATCGCGGGCTGTTTCCAGACTGGCTGCTGCCGCGGGCGCTGGCGGACCGGCTGCTCTGGATGTCGGTGCGCGAGCTGGAGCTCCCGGAGTGATCGACGCGCGACACGGCGCCGACCGGGACCTCACGCGCGGTGGCCCGGAGCGATGTCTCCCGCACCACCGCGGCGGACCGGGCGCCTTCCTGCCGGATCTCGCTGAGGGCGCCGCGCATCAGGACCCAGCGTCCCCGGTAGACCTCCGGCTGGCGCAGGGCCGCCGCGAGCGTGAACAGGGGAACGCGGCTCTTCTGCGCCAAGGGGATGTCGCCTTCGACGTCGCCCCCGCGCGCTGCGATG
>WNFP01007636.1_pt1 | contig 14718 bp, 14 predicted proteins | sample 5400201 | NCBI WGS metagenome assembly WNFP01 (sample SAMN13153355, study PRJNA577476) | soil metagenome | isolation source: 115 cm saprolite under Madrone tree | place: USA:California | collected 2016-06-14
CGCGACTGAGCATTTGTGCGGTAGAGTATGGCGATTGAGGAACCCGCATGGCTTGCCCGAAGGTCGCTTATTCCATTTGATATCCACTCGGCTTCTTGGCTTTCATGCGCGGCTTCCGTAACACGGATATGGCTGCCCGCCGGATTTTTCGTCCAGAGCGTCTTTTTCTTCTGCCGCTCATTGTTTTGAATGAGTATCGAAGCAGCATCGATGATATTCGCAGTCGAGCGGTAGTTTTCTTCAAGGAGTACGGTGCGCGCCCCCGGCCATTCAGCATCAAAATTCAAAAAAGTGTCGAGGGTTGCATAACGCCATCCGTAGATCATCTGATGATCATCCCCCACCACGCTTAAATTTCGGTGTTCGCGGGAAAGGAGTTTTACGAGTTCATATTGTACCGGATTGATGTCCTGGTATTCATCGATCAGGATGTGGGTGTGCTGTTTCCGGTATCTTTCAAGCACCTCGGGGTGTTTTCGAAAGATTGCGGCCGGCTTCTCTATAAGATCGTCAAAGTCAAAGGCATTGTGTTCCTTGAGTTTCTCTTCATACATGCGGAAGACCAGCGCCGCAGTTTGGTCTTTTACACTTCCCCTTTCAAGTTCCGGGAGCTGGGCAATGCCATTCTTCACCTCCGATATTTTCGATGAAAAGAAACCGGGTCCGAGTTCTGATTTTTTCTCGACCACTTCTTTTATAATTTTTTTGAGTATTTGCCCCGCATCGTGGTCGTCGAAGATAACAAAATTGGCGTTTCGGCCCACGAGCTTGCCTTCTTTCCGCAGAATGCGGGCGCCGAAAGAGTGGAACGTGCCAATAAATGCTCCCGAGCCGCTGATTCCCGCCCGTTCAGCCATTTCTTTTGCCGCTTTGTTTGTGAAGGTGAGCGCGAGAATATGGCTTGGGTCGGTACCCCCTGCCACAAAGTGGCGGGAGGTCCGGACTCCGCTTCGACAGCCTCTTTCTGCTTATCGTTTAGCGTCCTCGAAACATTTTTTGACAGTTGTTTTTCCATATTGTCTGGTTTTATTTTATGTAAAGTCCAGTTGCCCAGAATGCCGGGATGGGCTAGCATTAAAGTATTAATACCATCCTTATTCAATTAAAGAAAGGTAAATGGCCATTGGTTGTGGCTGTTTTTTTGCTCGGAGGCCTTATAGGGCTTCATTTTCTATTTTCGGGAGGCATCGGGCAGAGCGGGCACGACAAAGGCATTCTTGGCGGGCCAGCTATCTCAAAGCCAAGCTTTGATTTCCCTGAACTCGCAATGCTTGTGAGCCGCCCGCTTATCGTGGTCGCCCAAGCCGAAGGGCAAGGATCTCAAACGACTAATCCACAAGTTATCCCCGCATTTTATGCCGCAAGCCTCAAGGATCCCGGGGTAGCTATCGGCCCATCACTCTATCGCTCAAATGTGATCGTCTATACCGTGGGCAAAGGTGAGAATCTCGGAAAAATCGCTTCTCATTTTGGGATTTCAGTGCAGACGATTGTAAATTCAAATCCCCAGGTCAAGGCAAAAAAACTCAAAGCCGGCGAGGAGCTCAATATTCTCCCTGTTTCTGGCGCAGTCTATAAAGTACAAGGGGGCGATACGCTTGCTTCAATCGCCTTGAGCTTTGGTGTGAACCAGGAGCGCATCAAGGAATTCAATAAGGCGGCGGGCAACATGTTCGCCCCGGGAACCACGCTTGTGATCCCTGGCGGCAAAGAGAATAAAGCCGCCGATTCATCTCTCCCAATTCTTAAAAATTATTTTTCCATGCCTGCTGACGGCTTTAACTGGGGAATTCTCCATAGCTATAACGCGGTGGACATCGCGAACGCCTGCGGCACGCCGGTGAAGGCTTCCGCGGAGGGCCTTGTGGTTCCCGACGACCGGTATGGAGATGGGACCGATGGCTGGAACGGGGGTTATGGCAAATTTGTCATGATTGAGCATCCGGCGGGCGATGGTGTCCGTACGCGCTACGCGCACCTCGACACAATTGCAGTCAATATCGGCACCTATGTTTCGCAGGGCCAGGTGATCGGCACGATGGGTAAAACCGGCGACGCAACCGGCTGCCACGTCCATTTTGAAGTCTATGGCGCACAGAATCCGTTTGCGAAGTAGTATTCCAAAAAATAAAAGACCCCGATTACTCGGGGCTTACTCAACTGAATTTTTATTGCGGAATTTATCGAGGGCTTTTGTAACCAAGCCGCGAACATTGATCTCGTGGAGCACTGCGCAGAAAAATTGCGGTTTTTGATGCCATTGAAATTGGTTTGAATCAGTGACCCATTTGAGGAGTTCCCCGTTGGCATAAGCTGAAATCGTTTCGGCATATTCTTTTTTTAGGTGCGCTGCCTGGCCTTCATTGTCCATGAATTTAATCGCGAAGTCGGCGAGCTGCATAAAGCGTCGCGTATCAAGTGTCACGCTTCCTTTTTTCCCCGAGCTTTCGATGTACGCAATATCAATGATTTCAGGAAGCGGAGTTTCTATAGTTTTTTCGGGTTCTGGCTTATCCTCACGGTTTTCCGGATTTTTTGGGGCGCCTCCACTGCCGGGGAATTTAAAAATTTTTGCCATGGTTTTTTATACTTCGTCTTTTAATCTATAGCTGAATGCTTCCGCGAGGTGCTCGGCCGATACTTTTTCTTTTTCTTCGAGATCTGCGATTGTGCGCGCGACTTTGAGAAGGCGGTAAAATCCTCTGGGTGAGAGGCGGCTTTTGTCGAGGTCCTCCAGGAATGCTTCCGCTTCTTTTTCGAAATGCATAAATTTTTCCGCCTGCCGCGAACTCATTTCGGAGTTCGTTGATATCCTCAGCTCTTGGAAGCGTTTTGATTGTACCTTGCGTGCCGCATCAATTTTTTCTTTTACCGCAGGGCTTTCCGATAGAGCTTCTTTTTTCTCACGAAGTTCTTTTATGTTCACGCGTGGAACTTTAATTTGAATGTCGATACGGTCGAGAAGCGGCCCGGAAATTTTTTTCTGGTAGCGAATGATCTCATATGCTCCGCAGCGACACTCTTTTTCCGGGTCGCCGTAATAGCCGCAGGGACATGGGTTCATCGCGGCGATAAGAGAAAACTTCGCCGGGAAGGTAACCGTTCCTTTTGCCCGGGCAACGTGTACCGTGCCCGCCTCGAGTGGTTGTCGTAAACCCTCCAGAACGTTGCGTGGAAATTCCGGAAGTTCGTCCAAAAAGAGAATGCCGCGGTGCGCGAGACTGATTTCTCCCGGCCGCGGGTTCGAGCCGCCGCCCACGATAGAGACAAGCGACGCCGTATGGTGCGGTGAGCGAAATGGCCGCTGGCTCACGAGTCCGCCGGAACTGAGTCCTGCTGCGCTCCAAATTTTTGTAATTTCTACCGCATCGTCTAGTGTAAGTTCCGGCAAAATTCCGACGAGTGCCTGCGCGAGCATGCTCTTGCCGACGCCGGGCGAACCCACCATCAGCATGTTGTGTCCTCCGGCTGCAGCAATCGTCATTGCGCGCTTCGCCGTTCCTTGTCCCTTGATTTCAGAAAAATCCGGCCATCTCGGCGATATTCAACGCCCCGCTGATCGGTCGCAGCGCGCCATCGAGACCGAGTTCACCCGTAAATATTTTATCCTGCGTTTCAAAATCTTTTATTTGTTTTGTAGAGAGTAAATAACCAAGCGCAATCGCGAGGTCATAATGCGATCCTGTTTTTGGGACATCCGCCGGAGCGAGATTCACGGTGATTTTCCTGTTCTCGCGATTCGGCGGCTTTGCCCCGGAATTTTTAATCGCTGAGTTCACCCGTTCCTTCGCTTCGGAGAGTGCTTTATCCGCGAGTCCCACAATATGGAACGCGTGAAGGCCGACGTTAAGGTCAACCTCAACTTCGATCATTTTTGCCTTGATGCCTTCAAGTTCGGCTGCGTAGAGACGCGCCAGATTTTTTGCCATAAATTGGAAACCCAAAACTAAATTTTTTTACACTCCACGCAGAGTTCGGATTCGGGCACGAGATCCAACATTCGTTTTGGGATTTCCCGGCTGCAGTTTATACAGAGTCCGTACTCTCCCGTTTCCATGCGGTTTAACGCCATATCGATTTCGCTTACCCGCTCCTTGAGCGCCTGGACGATTCCGAGTTCGTTGCCGAATGATTCTGCTTCACTCGCTTCTTCCTCAAAATGGTCGTTATCACTCCCAAAATCTTCGGGCTTCGAATCCCGCGTTATTTCCGCCATAAGCTTTTTTTTCTCGTCCTCAAGAATTACGCGGTAATGTTTAATTTCATCTTTGGTTAACATATTAAGATTGTAAACCTCGAATCCCAAAATGCAAGAATAAATCCTGGCGCTGTTTACAAACCGTGGCATTCTTCGGGCCTTTCCAAAATCCGTATTTGAAATTTTCGAAGAGCGCTATAGACCCTTGACAAATTAGGGTTTGGAAATAAAATTGCTTTATGCTCCATATTTTGGGAGCACGAGCATACGCCCTGCCGTCCACCCATTAGGGGGCATGACAGGTTAAACAAAAGGCCGCACCCCAGCGGCCTTATTTTTTACCCCTGTTTTTAATTTCTATAGACAATATTAAATTAGGCAAATACCAAAAATGCGGCAATTTTGTATATTTTGCCTATTGATAAACACTTTTGTTTATCAATCAATAATATTGAACAAGCTTGATAAATAAGGGTTTTGGTATTAAATACATAGTAAATAATGTTTATCGGTAAACAAAATATACATTATGCTCCCGTATTGTTTGTCAACAAACAATATCTTCAATTAATTATCCAAAATAATCTTTTTATAAAAAAAATTTATGTTTGCTGACAAACATAGTTTACGCTAATATTTATAAATAATGTTTACCGATAAACAACTAGATCAAAACAATATAAAGATAGGCGTTCTTGGAGAAGATATCGCATGCGACATCCTAAAAAAGAAAGGTTTTAAAATGCTATTTCGAAACTATAAAACCAAGTTCGGAGAGATTGATATTGTTGCAATATCAAAAAGCGCCATACTTTCTTTTGTTGAAGTTAAAATAATGAGGCATGGAGATCTTTCTCCGGAAGATAATTTCAGTTCTCATAAGCGTCATAAATTTGCACGAATTGTGGAAGTGTTTGTCGCTAAACATCCGGAACTGATAGACGAGGAAAAAGGATATCAAATGGATCTTCTTGCCATAACTATAAATAGTTTCGGAGAGGATATATTGACTAATTACAATAAATATTGTAAAATAAATTATTATGAAAATGTATAACCAGAATAAAATTATTTGACAAAAGAATAAATTACGGTGTACACTATAAATATTAAAACTCGCCTTAGTGCGGGTTTTTTTAAAACCAACATGTTGAATATTAAAGATCTCACAAAAGCAGTAAAACAGGTCGCGGATGAAAAAGGACTTGAGCCTGAAAAAGTTATGGAGGCAATCGAGTCTTCTATCGCCGCCGCATATAAACGCGAATATGGCGAGCGCGGGGAAATCGTAAAGGCGAAGCTCGACCGGAAAACCGGTGAAATGAAATTCTGGCAGATCAAAACAGTGGAGGATGCGAGCACCATTCGTTTCGTAGAAGAAATCACGGAAGAGGGCGGGGAGAAGGTGCCGGAGAAACCCGAAGAAGATAATGGTGAACCGAAATTACCCCGGTATAATCCCGAGCGGCACATATTGGTAGAGGAAGCAAAAAAAAATAAACCCGATGCGAAGCTCGGAGATGAGCTCGTGTTCTTGCTTGAAACAAAAGAAGATTTTGGCCGCATCGCGGCGCAGACGGCGAAGCAGGTAATTTTGCAAAAATTGCGCGAGTCGGAACGCGAATCGATCCTCGGCGAATGGCATGGGAAAGAAGATCAAATCGTGAGTGGTATCGTCCAGCGTTTCGAACGTGGTCATGTATACATCGATCTTGGCCGCACGATCGGGGTGATGTTTGCAAACGAATCAATTCCCGGCGAGCACTATCGCTCGGGTGAGCGTTTGCGTTTTCTGGTGCTTGCAGTCCAACAGGATACGCGCTTGCCGGGAATTATTCTGTCGCGAGCACATCCGAAATTTGTGATCAAGCTTTTTGAACTTGAAGTCCCTGAACTTGCGGAAGGCACGGTGGAGATCAAAGCGATCACGCGCGAGCCGGGCAATCGTACGAAACTCGCGGTGGCGTCGAAAGATGCAGGGGTTGATCCTGTGGGTGCTCTTGTTGGCCAGCGCGGAACGCGCGTCATGGCCGTTAACAACGAGCTCGGACAGGAAAAGATCGATATTATAGAGTGGTCTGATGATTCGGAAAAATTCATTGCGAATTCCCTCTCTCCCGCGAAAGTTGATTCGGTTGAAATTCTGCCCCGCCGGGAAGCACGCGTGTATGTACCCGAAGACCAACTGAGTCTTGCGATTGGCAAGGGAGGGCAGAATGTACGTCTTGCTGCGAAACTCACCGGCTGGAAGATCGATGTGCGGTCCAAGACTAACCCTGAAGAAGTTTTAGAAGGCGGGATTGCGGGCGATGATGTCGGAATTTCCGGAGAAGCAAAGATTGAGGAAGACGGCGCCCCGGGTACGTTCATTGTGGATTAAAATAATTTAAAAGGTTATACGCTCCTAATAAATAAAAAATATGTCATTTATATTTCCATTCATTGCAAGCTTTGCGGCTATCGTGGCTGCGCTCGCGCTCATGTATAAAATTTCCCGGTATCCATCGGGAGATCCGAAGATGCAGGAGATCGCCCAGGCGATCCAGATTGGCGCCAAGGCCTATCTTAATCGCCAGTATAAAACCATTGCAGTCGTAGCGGTGATTGTTGCGGCGATTCTTGGCTGGAAGATCGGGCTCAACACTATGTACGGGTTTATTGTTGGCGCCGTTGCATCGGGTATCGCTGGTTTTATCGGCATGAATATTTCGGTTCGCGCGAATGTTAAGACGACTGAAGCGGCAAAATCAGGGCTTAAAAAAGCGCTTGCCGTTGCCTTTGAGGGTGGCAGCGTCACTGGGTTCCTCGTGGTGGGCCTTGCATTGCTCTCTGTCACGGCGTTCTATTATTTTACAAAAGATGTGACGGCGCTTGTCGGCCTCGGCTTCGGCGGCAGTTTGATCTCTGTTTTCGCTCGTCTCGGCGGCGGAATATTTACGAAGGGTGCAGACGTTGGCGCGGACCTTGTGGGCAAAGTTGAGGCGGGAATTCCGGAAGACGATCCGCGAAACCCGGCCGTCATTGCAGACAACGTAGGTGACAACGTCGGCGACTGTGCCGGTATGGCGGCGGATCTTTTTGAAACATACGCCGTAACGACGATCGCAGCAATGATTCTTGGCAAGCTCACGTTCCCCGGGCTGAACGAGGCATTAACGCTTCCTCTTATGATTGGAGCAGCGTCGGTGTTCACTTCAATCATCGGTGTATTTTTTGTGAGGCTTGGCAAATCAAACTCCATTATGGGCGCGCTCTATAAAGGATTGATCGCTGCGGGCGTTCTGTCCCTCGGCGCTTTCTGGTGGATCGCAAATCAATACCACGCAGCGTTTACCGTGCCGGGTACGATGGGCGACCCCGCATCGACTTCATTTCTCTTTCTCCCAATGTTAATCGGCATACTTGTGACGGCCGCCATTGTGCTTATCACCGAGTACTACACTTCGAAATCATACCGGCCGGTAAAGTCCATTGCGACATCGTCTGAAACCGGACACGGTACGAATATCATCACCGGGCTTTCCGTTGGCATGGAAGCAACCGCTCTCCCTGTTATTGCGATTGTGGCTGGAATTCTCTTCTCATACCAAGCGGCGGGGCTCTATGGCATCGCACTTGCGGCAATGAGCATGCTTTCCATGACTGGTATCATCGTCGCAATTGATGCATTCGGTCCGATTACGGATAATGCCGGCGGCATCGCTGAAATGGCGGGTCTGCCAGAATCTGTTCGCGCAGTGACCGACCCGCTTGACGCGGTGGGGAATACCACTAAAGCGGTGACGAAAGGATATGCAATCGGGTCCGCAGGCCTCGCGGCCGTGGTACTCTTCGCATCGTATGTGCAGGATCTTCATGCGAAGACGCAGGCAACTGTCGGAGCGGCAGGCATCTCATTCGATCTTTCAAACCCTAAAGTTATAGTAGGGCTTTTGCTCGGTGGCATGATCCCATACTTGTTTGCTTCTATCTCGATGAAGGCCGTGAGTAAAGCGGCGGGTAGCGTAGTTATTGAAGTGCGTCGCCAGTTTAAAGAAATTCCCGGTATCATGGAAGGCACCGCGAAGCCTGATTATGCAAAGTGTATCGACATTGTGACAGCGGCAGCTATTAAAGAAATGGTCGTTCCCGCGCTTCTGCCAGTTGTGATTCCAATCATCGTTGCCTGGGCGTTCGGTGCGGAAGCGCTTGGCGGGTTACTCGTTGGTTCCATTGTAACGGGAATCTTCGTCGCAATCTCAATGACCTCCGGCGGGGCAGCTTGGGACAATGCAAAGAAATATATAGAGGAAGGCCATTTTGGCGGCAAAGGTTCCAATGCGCACAAAGCGGCTGTTACAGGCGACACCGTTGGTGATCCGTATAAGGATACTGCCGGTCCCGCTATCAACCCGGTGATTAAGATCATCAACATCATTGCCTTACTTCTTATTTCGTTCATGTAAAAAAGAGAAAATAACACAAACAATTATGAATCTCATTCCAACAGTTATAGAAAAATCGCAGTATGGCGAGCGCGCCTATGATATCTACTCTCGCCTGCTTAGAGAACGCATTATCTTTTTAGGCGGCCCGATCAATGATTCGGTGGCGAACACCGTGATTGCGCAGCTTTTGTTCCTTGAACACGAGGACCCAAAGAAAGATATCAAGCTCTACATTAATTCTCCCGGTGGCATGATCACGGCCGGCATGGCAATTTACGACACCATGCAATATGTGAAGCCGGATGTTACCACCATGTGTGTCGGTATCGCGGCATCTATGGCCGCATGGCTCCTTGCGGCAGGCAAAAAAGGAAAGCGTTTCGCATTGCCAAATGCGGAAGTGATGCTTCATCAGCCAATGGGCGGAGCCGAGGGGCAGGCTACGGAAATCGCAATCGCTGCGAAACAGATCCTCAAGATGAAAGAACATATGAACCAGATCATGGCAAAGCATACCGGTCAGCCGCTCGCAAAAATAGAAAAAGATACCGATCGCGATTTCTATCTTACTGCGCAGGAAGCGAAAGAATATGGACTGGTTGATGAGATCATCAAGAATCATAAATAAATTTGTTCTGTTGGAGAGAAAAACCGCGCTAGAATGCGCGGTTTTTTTGTGCTAAACTGGGCTTATGCAAAAAGAAGAACAGATACAGGAACTTTTGACCCGAAACGTCGAGGAAGTAATCGACAAAGACCATCTTACAAAAGCGCTTGCGGGAACGAAGAAGCTCCGCGTGAAACTTGGTATTGATCCCACGTCTCCCGATCTTCATTTGGGCCACGCAGTTGTGCTCCATAAATTGAGAGAGTTTCAGAAATTGGGGCATAAGGCTGTCCTTATTATTGGCGATTTTACCGCGCGGATTGGCGACCCTTCGGGCCGCGACAGGACCCGGCCGCCGCTTTCCGAAAAAGATATACAAGGGAATATGAAGCATTATCTTGCACAAGCGGGGAAAATCATCGATATCAAAAAGGCAGAGGTTTGTCACAATAGCAAGTGGCTTGGGAAGCTCCGTGGGCCGGAAATCCTCGAACTTCTTTCTCATCTGAGTGTTCAACAGATTACAGAACGCGAAGACTTCAAGACCCGTCTCAAAGAAAATAAATCAATTCGTCTCCACGAGCTTTTTTATCCGGTAATGGTGGCCTATGATTCGATTGCAATAAAAGCGGATGTCGAACTCGGCGGCAACGACCAGCTGTTTAATCTTCTTACGGGCAGAGTGCTTATGGAGCGTAAGGGGCTTGCCCCGCAAGATATCCACACCGTGCCCCTCCTCGTCGGGCTTGATGGCGAGAAAAAAATGTCGAAGAGTGTGGGTAATTATATTGGCTTGGGTGACATTGCAAATGATATGTTCGGTAAGATCATGTCTTTGTCCGATGCGCTTATCGGCCCGTATTTCAATCTTTGTACGGAACTCGACAGAGAATCCATCAAAACCATTTTGGAAGAGCCGAATCCGCGGGACCAAAAAGTGAAGCTTGGGTTTGAGATCGTGAAGTTATATCACGGCGAAAAAAAAGCGATGAGTGCGCAGGAAAACTTTGAAAAGTTGTTTTCCAAAAAAGAAATTCCGAGCGATATTCCCGAATTAAAAGTTGCCGCAAAGATTTCTGTCCTTGATCTCGTGATGAAAAGCGGCAAAGCGAAAAGCAAAAGCGAAGCGCGGCGGCTGATTGAGCAGGGTGCGGTGGCAGTGAATGACGTGCAGAAGAAAAATCCAATGGAAGAACTCGCATTTCTCGGCGGCGAAGTGGCAAAGATCGGCAAAAAAGACTTTTTTAAAATAAAAGTTTAGATATTAACTTTCCATTAACGGATCCGGCAGCAATCGCACGACCGAAAACGAGCCGCAGAATACTAAGGAAAATCGATCCGTTCGCTGCCCATCCGGAAGTTTGATTTGATATAGTTAGATAAATGGATACACCCTCAGCGCAGGCCAAGATTTGCCCGCAATGCCACCAGCCCACCGCCCCGGAATATTATTTTTGTCCGAACTGCGGTAAAAATTTAAAGGAACCGGCGCTCTCGACATCTGTTTGGGCGGCCTTCTGGCTTTATTTTTATACGCTTATTCTCATGCCGCTTACGTCTTACCTTATCTACAGACACTGGCAGGGAATAAAATATTTCAGGTCTTCTGACCCGAAGGCGAGGCGTATGGGGCTTATTGCGATTATTCTGCTCATTTGTACTCTTCTTTTTGTCGCGTGGTCTCTCTGGGCTGGAACCTTATGGCTCCAAAAATATGTGCAACAGCAGGAGAACGGCCTAGGTGGTGGACTTGGAGGAGGGTTGTTATAAACAATTGAGCTGGTTAGTGCGTGATGTTCGAACCTGCTTACGAGAGAGAAAGCGGAGTTTTTACGTGCAGAGTTTTTTATGATTGCGAAAGATCGATTCTGAGCTACTTGGAGTTTGCGAAAGCATCCACCACTTTCCGGAATACCTCAATATCGGGGTTATTCGAAGTATATGGATAAAGGGAAAATATATACGCGATCTGGTTATCAAAAACAATAAAATCCAATGCCTTATCTCCTGGCGTAGTTACTACGGACTGCAGGGTCTGGTGACCATTCAATATGCCCCACTGTTTTACGGGCGCGAGCACATCATCGCCGACATTCAGATTGATCCAGTCCGGAAGCGAACCGCTTACCGGAACCGCGCTTATATCGATTTGTTCTCCATAAGCCAAGCTTTCAGTCGCGGGGATCGCGGGGAGTTCCGGTTCTCGTGTAAAGATAATGTTTCCAGAATTTATGCGGTGCGCATACCATCCATTCGGGGCGGGGAGATCGGCCAAAACAGGCGTGGTCTTACCCTGAGTATTCTGTACGGGCTGGGATCGCGGGCGGGAGATAATGAAAATTCCGAATGCTATTGCCGCAATAATTATGATTCCTCCGGCGAGATATTTTTGTGATTTGTTCATGATACTGAGAATAATAATCAAAAATGAATTTCAGTCTATATCGCCCCCCCCAAAAAATAACCACCTTACAGCGGCCTATTTTATATTTGAGCGGGCAAGGGGAATCGGACCCCTGTCATCAGCTTGGAAAGCTGAGGTAATACCATTATACGATGCCCGCATTAGGAATATCTTGCTGAGTATGCGAAGCTTAGATTCCCTTATGCCCCGCCGTAGGCGTGGGCTGCGATACCCCTTATTCTACTTGAATTTTCAGGTGTGGACAAGATGTGTATGAGAGCTCCTTGTGGGTCCTTGACGGTTTTAACTTTTTCGCATATAATAGGAGAAATAGAAGAAGCTCCTGTTCCAGAAGGGGCAGTATGCCGATGCGTTGAACCTTACAACGGAAATAAAACAGCGGAGCGCTGATATTCGCGACCGTGCCGTCGATCTTTCTAATCAAGTGGGCATAATGACGAAGTCGCTTTCGGATATCAGCTCATTCGAGGCTCGACAGGCCGCACTTGAGTCGATTTCGAGCCGCCTCGCGCTCTTAAATCGCCTGATTAGCTATAGCGCGGATATTGATCAGCTTTCCGCAACACTTGCCGACCGTTTTAACGGTAAATATGTTCCTGCGAACCAAATATCAGCAATGATTGATAACGTGAATGCAGAAGTGCGTGCAATCAATAATTTCAATGCGCAGGCGGGACAATCCATGGACCGCTTCGATAAAATAGTTAAGAATTAAGTTGTAGCCCCAAGAAGCGACAACGGTCTTATTTTTTCAAGAGGCGCCTGTAGCTCAGCGGTAGAGCAGCCGTCTTATACACGGCCGGTCGCAGGTTCGATCCCTGCCGGGCGCACAACTATTGATTTCTTTTCGTTTGTGTACTACACTGTGCGCAGATGTTTGATTCGAGGGGTATATATGTGCTGTCATGAATGCGGAGTCAAGCTGGAGTTCAAAAAAAGCGAATATCTGCATAGGGAATTCGGCTTGGGCAATGTGGTCTTGAAAAACATCGATGTCGCGGGATGTAAATGCGGCGAAACAGTGCAATTGCCGTTTCCCGGGACGGGTATGTATCTTGCGATCGTGCACGAGCTTGGCACGAAGCCTGCAAGTCTTGATCTGGATGAGTTCACGTTCATCCGTAAAGCGCTTGTCAGTTTTGCCGAAGAAAGCTCGGAATTTGCGGAACACATCGGTTTTGGATTCCAGGACCTCATAAAGTTCAATGACTTTGGAAAAATAGACACCTCGTCGCCCGAAACAATTCGCGAATCAGTAAAAGAATACCTCAATACTGCGGACGATGCACTTATCAACGCTGAAGCAATGAAAGAAATCAATCGGTGCATTGCCGTGAAGCTTGGTATGCGAGACGCGGCGGAACTTCTCAGATTCCGCGGGCCAGTCATGTCCGAGTTTGATTTCAAAATCAGAGAACTGAGTACCCGGGCGGTTGAGTCCATAGCAGCGAAAAAATACGCATCGAGTTCTGCGTTCAAGTCCGGTGTGCAGATTATTTACATCGAAATGCCGGCTCGTTAAAACCAAAGCCCCGCTTTTACGGCGGGGCTTTTTATTTATTCCGGCGATAATTTTTATATCGCGATTGGCTTGATCTTGAACGGCTTGAGGATTTCGTAGAATTCTTCCTGTTCAAGCGTTTCTTTTTCGATAAGCTTTTGGGCAATCGCATCGAGGGCCTTTTTATTTTTCAGGAGCACTTTCTGTGCCGCTTCATATCCCCGTTCAATGAATTTGCGGACTTCCTCATCGATTTTCATCGCAACGTTTTCGGAGTAGTTCTTTTCAGTCGAAATTTCTCGGCCGAGGAAAACCATTTCTTCCGTTTTGCCAAAGGTCTGAGGCCCGAGCTCGCTCATGCCGTAGCGGGTGACAAGTCGCCGCGCAAGTTCGGTGGCTTCTCTCAAATCGCTCGATGCACCGGTCGAAATATCGCCGAATGTGAGTTTTTCTGAGGTATAGCCTCCCATCATCATGGCAATGTCGGCGAGGAACTGCCCCTTGGTACGGAGGTGTTGGTCTTCGAGCGGCATCTTCATGGTATAGCCTCCCGCCATACCGCGGCTTACGATTGAGATTTTATGGATCGGATCGGATCCTTCAACGGAAGCCGCAACGAGCGCATGCCCGCCTTCGTGGAATGCGGTGATTTCCTTTTCTTTATCGGAGATCACGCGGCTCTTGCGTTCCGGCCCGAGAACTACTTTTTCCACCGCATCGAGGAGCTCGCGTTCTTCGATTTGTTTCTTGCCGTTCCTGGCGGTAAGAATTGCCGCTTCGTTTAAGACGTTTGCGAGGTCGGCGCCTGAAAATCCAGGAGTTCGCGAGGCGACTTTCTTCATATCGATTCCCGGGGCGAATAATTTCCCGACGGCGTGGATGTTTAAGATCGCTTCACGGTCGCCCCGGTCGGGGAGATCGAGTACAACACGGCGGTCAAACCGGCCGGGTCGAAGCAATGCAGGGTCGAGAATATCAGGGCGGTTGGTGGCTGCAAGTACGATTACATGCGTGTCGCGATCAAAGCCGTCGAGTTCGACGAGTATCTGGTTCAATGTCTGTTCGCGTTCATCATTGCCGCCACCCAAGCCTGCGCCGCGCTGGCGGCCTACGGCGTCTATCTCGTCAATAAACAGAATGGCCGGTGATGCCTTCTTTGCGGTGAGAAAAGCATCGCGGGTGCGGGATGCGCCAACGCCCACGAACATTTCGACGAATTCGGATGCGGAAATATAGAAGAAGGGTACGTTTGACTCACCGGCGGTTGCGCGGGCGATGAGTGTCTTGCCTGTTCCCGGAGGCCCCATCAAAAGGATTCCGCGGGGAATGCGTGCGCCGAGGTCAAGAAACTTTTTTGGATTCTTAAGGAAATCGACGACTTCAACAAGTTCCTCCTTTGCTTCTTTGAGGCCAGCCACGTCCTTGAAAGTTATTTTTTCTTTGAAGGTTGAGAGGCGCAGATTCGATCGGCCGAAGTTAAACGCTTGGTTTACGCCTGAACGCGCCTGGCGAAACATAAGCCAGAAGATGAAGCCGATCACAATGAGCGGGAGCAAAGTG
>WNFP01006032.1_pt1 | contig 14708 bp, 13 predicted proteins | sample 5400201 | NCBI WGS metagenome assembly WNFP01 (sample SAMN13153355, study PRJNA577476) | soil metagenome | isolation source: 115 cm saprolite under Madrone tree | place: USA:California | collected 2016-06-14
CCATTGACCATGTGCTTCGCCCATCTCAATCATTGACGAGCCGATCCTTACAGTGGCGTGCTGAACAACGCCGTCGGGTGATTGATGGACGGCGGTTGCTTCGGCGGCGAAAGCCTGCTTGAGAAACTCAATCATCTTCGGCGCGCCCTTAGGATGCAGGTACGGCATCAGGTTAGTAGCGCCTTCAGGAACGTAGTCAGCGCCGGTAGCGGTCGCGAGATACCAATGATTGCCGCCGGCGTCCTCGACCGAGGCGCCGCGCTCACCATACTCATGGTCTGTGGGTGGATAAAGCGAAGTCGCGCCGGCCGCCAACGCACGTTCATAGACGGCATCGACGTCTTCGACATAGAGATGGAGGGCGGCCGGGGCCGGCGCGCCTTTCCACCTTGCCCCTTCGCCACCACCGCCAATCATGATCATCGAATCGCCAATCTTGTATTCCGAGTGATAACCCCCCGCAGACCCCAGCCCGTAGATCTTGCCTTCGGCGCCAAACGCCTTCGTCACGAATTCAATCTCGTCGTGTACATCCGCTACAGTCAGGTAGGGCGTAACCGTGCGGAAAGTGGCGCGAACGGAATCGGGTTTGGAGAGCGGCAACTCGTCGCCGCTTTCAACCTCGTCTTTTGTGATACTCATCGCGGCCTCCCTTTCCAGTTCATTCTTCAGGCGCGCTTTGAAGTCCGCGCGCGGCAGTGTGCGCAGTTCAAGCGCGATGCCAACCAACTCGGCAACTTGTGGATCAGTACCTGCGAGCGGCGCATCCGGATTCCGTAGCATCGCTTCAATCGCCTGATCGAGCTGTTCTGTTAAAACGACTTCACTCATAACTCATTTACACTTCGTAGTCCGCGCAGCGGACGGCCGATAATAGCCCAGCACTCAAGTGCTGGGTTTAACGATAAAATCGAACCGAAGCCCGTGAAGCGGGCGACAGAAAATTATGGCGAGCATTTCTGCCGTCCGCTTCGCGGACTTGGTTCTGGCACGACGCGGGTTCCCCAGCGATAAATCGCTGGGCTATTTTCGTTCGTCCGCTTCGCGGACTGAGTTCAAAACGAAATCCTTTAAGTATCATTCGGCACCCGCCAGTCTCTTCCGCACATGCTCCAGCGCCCGAAACTGCAATTGCTTTATCGCACCTTCACTGCGGCCCAGCGCATTCGCGATCTCGCGGATGCTTCTCTCTTCCGCGAATCGCATGACCAACACGCGACGCTGATCTTCGGCTAACTCATTAACCATTCGTAACACGCCGGCGCTGCGCTCGCTCTGTTCCAAATCCGCCTGCTGTGGTTGCGGCACGCGCAGTTCGTGAACAGCTTCATTGCCCGGGACAATTCCCTCTCGCGCCGCACGTTTCCCGCGATCCGCAATTATGTTCGAGGCAATCCGAAGCAACCACGCTGCGAACGGCGCTCCCGTCCATTTGAATCGCGGCAGACTCTGGAGCGCCTTACGAAAAACTTCGGCGGTCATGTCCTCGGTCTCAGGCCGATTGCGCACCCGCCGCGCCACATACGCGTAGACTATTTCAAAGTAATGCTCGTACACGTCACCGAACAGGGCGGTATCCTGCTGCGCCGCTTCGACCAGTCGCCGCTCTTCCGCCTCCCTCTCTTTATGGGGGCGACCTTCCTTTGCCGGTTCACTGCCAGGCATCGTTCCTCAATGTATATAAACTTCGCGGGAGGAAAAAGGTTACGGCATCTCGGTAGAAGTCCAGAAAAAGGTTACGGCATCTCGGTAGAAGTCCAAACCAGAGGGGAATCAGAGCATTTTCCATTTGCCATTTGCCATTTTTCATTTGTCATTCGCGATTGGTGGATTCTGGTTCGTGTCCGTTCGTGTGATTCGTGGATCGTTCTTCATTTCTCAGCCAAGCAAGCGATCCACGAAATCACACGAACTAAGAACCTGGAATGAAAAACGTCAAATGACAAATGGAAAATGTCTTAAGGGCCCTCGCCAAAAACTTAGCCGCTATTTCTGAAGCTCTTCCCAGATCAAAACGTGTCTCGTCTCGCGCAGCAGCAGCGAGCCAACAATAAAGGTCAAGCCGGCAACTACGATCGGGTAGTACAGGCCCGCATAGATGTTGCCGGTCTGCGCAATCACGGTCAGCCCGATCAGTGGCAGCAGCCCACCGAACACGCCGTTGCCTATGTGATACGGCAGAGACAGCGATGTATATCTGATCCTGGCCGGGAAAGCCTCGACCAGGTAGGCCGCGATCGGGCCGTAAACCATCGTCACAAAAATTACCTGAATGAAGACGAGCAGGATCAGTTTCCAGGCCACGGGGTTGCTGACCAGCTGCGCGAAGTCTACGTAGGTCAGTACCTCCTTCGCCGGCTGCAACGCTCCATTTATCGACGTCTGGGGCGTGAGGCTGATGGCTCCGGTGATCGGGTTCCGTTGCGATATGGCCGTGACTATATTTGAGCCCGCCACCGCCTGCATGCTCCGGTAAATCGGCAGGTAAGAAATCGCCGCCAACAGGCATCCGAACATCATGATTTTCTTCCGCCCGAAGCGGTCCGATAGGGCTCCGAAAAACACAAAGAACGGCATGCCCATTAACAGCGCTATCGCGACTATGTAATTGGCAGACGTCGTATTTACCTTCAGAACGGTTTGCAGATAAAAGAGCGCATAAAACTGTCCCGTGTACCAGACCACGCCCTGGCCGGCCGTCGCACCAAACAGCGATATCAAAACGCGCTTCAAATTCTTCCACTTCGTGAAAGCTTCTTTAAGTGGTTGGGCCGACGTCATGCCGGTGCTCTTGAGGTGCCGGAAGATGGGCGACTCTTTCATTCGCAGTCGGATGTAAAGCGAAATGGCAACCAGAAAGATCGAGACAATGAAGGGCAGCCGCCAGCCCCACGAAGTGAACGCCTCTCTGCTCATCGTGTTCTGAATGATCAGGATGACGGCGAGCGAAACAAACAAACCGAGAGTGGCCGTGATCTGAATGAAACTGGTGTAGAAGCCGCGCCGCGCGTCGGGCACGTGCTCGGCGACATAGACCGCCGCGCCGCCATACTCGCCGCCGAGGGCCAGTCCCTGGAGAATTCGAATCAGTAACAGAATGAGCGGAGCGGCCACACCAATCGTGGCGTAAGTCGGCAGGAATCCGATTAACGCAGTAGCGCCGCCCATGATCAGCAGCGTCACCAGAAAGGCATACTTGCGTCCGACCAGATCGCCGATGCGCCCAAAGAACAATGCACCGAATGGACGAACGACAAAGCCCACGGCGAACGTTGAAAGGTACGCGATCAAAGCGAGTGTGTTGTTCCCTTGCGGGTAGAAGAGCGGCGCGATGACCGTGGCCAGACTGCCGAAGATGTAAAAGTCGTACCACTCGATCATCGTGCCCACTGAAGAAGCGCCGATGACTTGCCAGATCTTGTAGTCTTGAGTCACATGGTGTCCTATCTATCCGCAGATTTCACAGATTAAGCAACGATGCAGGACGCAATCAGAGATCTAAGTCGAGACCAGTCCGCTTCAGCGGATCAACTGGCGATACTTAATTCGATGCGGCGTCTCAGCGGCTGCGCCCAGACGCACTTTCCGATCTTCTTCATAGTCCGAGTAATTCCCCTCGAACCACACGACCTTGCTGTCGCCTTCGAACGCGAGAATGTGCGTCGCGATCCGATCCAGAAACCAACGATCGTGAGAGATCACAACCGCGCATCCGGCAAAGTTTTCCAGCGCCTCTTCCAAAGCCCGCAGCGTATTCACATCAAGATCGTTAGTCGGTTCATCCAGGAGCAGCACGTTCGCGCCTTCTTTCAACATCTTCGCCACTTCAACACATCCGCGCCGCCTGAGATTTCTTCCCAGATGGATTTATTTGGATCGAGCGTGCGGCTTTGATCGACGTAGGCCAATTGCACCGTCTCGCCGATCTTAATCGCGCCCTTATCGGGCTCTTCCTGCTTTGTGATCATCCGAAACAGAGTCGTCTTGCCCGCGCCGTTCGGTCCAATCACTCCGACGATGCCACCACGCGGCAGGTCAAAAGTCATATCTTCGACCAGCAAATTATCTCCATAACCTTTGCTCACCTTGTCGGCTTCAATCACGACGTCGCCCAGACGCGGTCCTGGTGGAATCTGAATCTCCAGGTCTTCACGCCGTTTCTCCGACTGTTCCTGCAGCAGATTTTCATAGGCATTCACGCGTGCCTGGCCTTTCGCGTGGCGCGCCTTGGGCGACATGCGAATCCATTCCAACTCGCGCTGCAGAGTCTTCTGCCGATCACTCTCAGACTTTTCTTCGCGCCGCAAACGTTCCTGTTTCTGCTCCAGCCAGCTCGTGTAATTCCCTTTCCATGGAATGCCCGCGCCGCGATCCAGCTCCAGAATCCAACCGGCCACGTTGTCGAGAAAATACCTGTCGTGAGTCACAGCGATGATCGTCCCCGCATAGCTTTGCAAGTGATGTTCGAGCCACGCGACCGACTCGGCGTCAAGATGATTAGTGGGCTCGTCCAGTAAAAGAATGTCGGGTTTCTGCAGCAGCAGGCGGCACAACGCGACGCGTCGACGTTCGCCACCTGAAAGAATCTTCACCGGCGTCTCTGGGGGCGGACAGCGGAGCGCATCCATTGCCATCTCGAGACGCGAATCGAGGTCCCACGCGTCCTGATGGTCCAATTTCTCCTGCACCTCGCCCTGTCGCGCTAACAACTTGTCCATCTCTTCATCGGACATTTCTTCGCCAAACTTCGCGTTGATCTCGTCAAACTCTTTCAGCAGAGAAACGGTTTCCTTGACGGCTTCTTCAACGACTTCACGCACGGTGCGCGCATCGTCGATCAGAGGTTCCTGTTCGAGATAGCCGACGGTGTGACCCGGCGAGATGACAGTCTCGCCCTGAATCTCTTTGTCGACGCCCGCGAGGATGCGCAGCAAAGAAGACTTGCCCGAACCATTCAGTCCGATGACGCCAATCTTCGCGCCATAGAAATAGGAAAGATAGATGTCTTTAAGGACGGCCTTCTTGTCATAGAACTTACTGACGCCGACCATGGAATAGATGACTTTGTTTGGTTCAGTGGACATAAATGTTGATTGACTAAGTAGAGCGCGTTGAATGGGAATTGAAGTTGTTAAAGCTAACCCGTTGGATTGGATTGTGCAAGAAGGGACGCAGCCTTCAACCGTTCGGCGAAGCCGACGATATATCAATAGCCCCCGGCTGGGTTGATGCCGCTAGTCATTGGTCTTGACTCCGTTTCGCGCGCTGCCTTTATAAGAAGGTTCTCCGGGCCGCAGCTCAATCGTTACTAAACCGCCGCTCTCTGACGACAACTTGCCGGCATGGACCGCCGCATTACAGATCGATGAATCGAGGGTGTAAATGTCGGTGCCCCACACCGAGCTTTCTTTGCCACCAGGGGGACATTTGAATTTGTAGGTCTTGCCGGTTTCGACGCTGAGCGCTGAAGCCGACGTGTTCCAGAGCACAGGTGTCTGGTCATCGGCTGCTCGCACTACCGCCTCAGTGTTTGGAGTTTTGAAAACGAAGCTGTGCTGATACGAACCGAAAGCGCTGGTGGTCACGCCGTTTCTTTCGCTGGTGCCATAAATGGTCCGGCCCGGGCGCAATTCGATGGTGACCGCGCCGCCTTGCTGATAGGTGATCAATCCGCTATGAACACCGGCCGTGCAGATTGATGAATCAGCCGTATAGATGTCGCTGCCCCAAACCGCATGCGCTGCGCCTCCCGGCGCGCACACCAGCGTAAACGTCTCTCCGTCTTTGCCGTTTAGCGACGCGGCGTTCGCTTCCCAGGTCGTTGGTGTGCCTGCACCGGCTGAAGAGGGCGGCGCGGGAGGCAAAGTGTTCGAGTTGTCTGGTGAAGCACTTGTGTGGCCACCGCCACTCGCGCTGTTTTCATTTCTCAGTTTTGAGCAACCGGCGCTGCCAAGCACGATTGCGGCCAGCAAGAGCCCAACCCAGCGGCCGACGATCCTTCGCTCGATGCGGAAGATTGATTGGTACGATGGTGTCACGTAGACAGATCCTTTCGTCTTGCCAGGTTTAATGAGCGGGATGCCGCGAGTATACCAGTCGGATGAATTGGGTGAAACGAGCGCGTCGAGTCGGTTGTCTGTCATGAGGCCCCAAGGACCGTCATGCAATAGCCACAACCATCGGCGTCCGGAATGTTGAAATCAACCGGAGGTTCGAACGAACGGCATGACCGTCGCGCATGTCGGCCCTTTGGGCCTCTTTGTTTTTGGACCGATGACCCCGACCTGACGGTGGGGGCTATTTCATGTCGGCGCTTCGCGCCTGATCAATACGAAAGCGAACCACTCCGGCCCGACCACCGTATTACCTGGCGTCAACAGACTATTCACCGCCTTACAATATTTGCGGCCGCCGTACGTCTACAGTAATGGTTTGATGAGCTGTCGAGCACACGCCAGATGAACGAGCAAGGCTTCGACCAGGATCGGCAAATCTCTGAAGTCATCGCGGCAGAGCGATCGCGGCTGCGCAATTTTATCCGGCGGCGCGTGGCCGATCCGCGCGACGCTGAGGACATTCTGCAGGACGTCTTCTACAAGCTGGTGGAAGCGAACCGCCTGCTGATGCCGATCGACCACGTGACCGGCTGGCTGTTTCGCGTGGCGCGCAATCGCATCACGGACCTTTTTCGTAAGCAGAAGACAGAGAGCTTCAGCGACTCGAGCGTAGAGGACGAACAAGGCGAACTGCTTCGGCTCGAAGATCTTCTGCCATCGCCGGATGCGGGACCAGAAGCGCTCTATGTCCGCCGAGTACTGCTCGATGAGTTGGAACTTGCTCTCGAAGAACTGCCTAATAATCAACCGATGAGCCAGCGTGAAGTATTCATTGCTCACGAACTCGAAGGGCGCAGCTTCAAAGAGTTGTCGGCGGAGAGCGGCGTTAACACTAACACGCTACTCGCGCGCAAGCGCCACGCGGTCCTGCATCTACGCCAGCGACTGCAGAGCATTTACGACGAGTTTACCAGTAATGGCTAAGTTGAAACGCTCTGCGTTCTCTGCGAAGACCTCGGCGCTCTCTGCGGTTGAGCGTTCGTGAAGGTGTTATTAACCGCAGGGGCCACAGAGGATTTCGCAGAGGGACGCAGAGAAGAGCGAAATTAGATCACGAGCAGTTAAAAACAAGTGAGGAAACACAACATGAAAAAGAGAATGATTTGGATGGCTCCCGCGGCGATCCTGGGGATGGTGGTCTTCATCACGATTGGCGGCACAGTAGTCATGCTTTTGTGGAATTGGCTGGCGCCGGCGTTGTTCGGATTGCGGTTAATTACCCTCTGGCAGGCTATCGGATTGCTGGCTCTCTGCCGAATTCTGTTCGGAGGCTTTGGTCTTGGTAGTGGTCATCGCTCCAGTTCGCGAGGGCGAATGGGCGAACGCTGTAAGCCGATGACGCCGGAGGAACGGGAAAGAATCCGCCAGGGACTTCATGATCGCTCGAGGCAGACGGCGCCGCTGGATTCGAATCCAGGCGACTGATCGCGGACCGATCTGCTTTGCACGAACGCTTGATTCAATGCACGGACAGGGAGGAACGAGTATGAGCACATCTATAACGCTGGAACGGATCGCAGAAGCATCGCCACGGCTGAAGGCCAGGATTGCCGGCGGTTTGTGGTTGCTCTGCATCGTGGCAAGCGTCGGGGGCTTCATCGCTGCGGCTCCACTAATCGTGGCCAACGACGCAGCGGCTACGGCGAGGAACATTCTGGCGAACGAATCATTGTTTCGTCTCGGATTTGCCGCCGATTTGATTAGCGGCTTGTCCTATTTGGGGGCCACAGTCTTCCTCTATTACGTGCTGAAACCCGTCAGCAAAAGTCTCTCACTGCTGGCGGCGTTCTTCGGCCTGGCAGGCGTCGCGATCGGAGCCCTCGGGTGGGTCAGTCATCTCGCGCCTTTGGTTCTATTGCATGGTGATCAGTACCTGAGTGCGTTCACATCGAGCCAGTTACAAGCGATGTCGATGATCTCTCTCAAGCTGCAGATGCAGGTCTTTAGCATCGGCATGGTATTTTTCGGAATTCAGTGCATCTTGATGGGATGCCTGGTTGCGCGATCGACGTTCCTGCCACGCATCCTGGGCGCACTCCTGGCAATCGGCGGAACAAGTTACGTGATCGCCTCTTTCGCGAACTTCTTATTACCACTGTTCGGCGCACGCCTAATACCTTTCATCATGCCCGTGGCGCTGATCGGCGAAGGATCGCTGACCCTGTGGCTCCTCGTGAAGGGCGTGAACGAACAACGATGGTACGAGCAGGCCGGCGCAGCGGGGATTTGATCGCAAGCGCAATGCATTCTTGATTCGATCAGTCGCTCAGGAAATGAAGAGCGTTCAACGCTGAAAGGTTTGTCGACCGCGAGATATAAGGAGACAGAGTCATGCACCCCACCAAAAAGGCCGCACGCATCGCAGGAGCGCTATATCTATCCAAGGCTCTCTTTGCTCCCTTCAGCCTGATCTATATTCCCAGGACCATGATCGTGCGCGGGGACGCAACAGCGACCGCCGGCAGGATCCTCGCTCACCAGACGGTTTTCCGCCTCGGCATTATCGCTGAGCTGATGTCTTCCCTGATTTTCATCTTCCTGGTCCTGGCTCTCTACCGTTTGCTCAGCGGCGTCAATCAGACGCATGCTTCGTTGATGGTGGTCCTGGTCCTGATCGCGGTCGCCGTCGGGTTTGTGAATGTGTTGAATAACGTCGCGGCCCTGACGCTCTTCCGCGGCGAGAATTTCCTCGCGGTATTCGACAAACCGCAGCGGGACGCGCTGGGCATGTTGTTCCTCGGCTTGCATCGGCAGGGACTTCAGGTTGCCGAGATCTTTTGGGGCCTGTGGCTTTTCCCCTTCGGCGTACTGGTAATGAGATCGGGCTTCCTTCCCCGGATTCTGGGTGTCTGGCTGATCATCAACTGCTTCCCTTATCTGGCCCTCAGCCTTACGGGCTTACTGTTCCCGCAATACCAGGAGATGGTTTATCGCATCGCCTTCCCCGTTCTGTTCGGAGAGTTGGCGATCGCGCTGTGGCTTCTGATTAGGGGCATAAAGGTGCAACCATTGGCCGCCGCGGCCTCTTATCGAGCGGTCGTGGCGTCATGCACTTGATTGAGTCGCTACGCATTTTGATCTTTAGGCATAAGGAGAAGTCGGATGACTCGCACCACGAACGCCAGGATCGCCGGCGCCACATTCCTGCTCTACATCGCGGCCGGCATAGCCGGTGTGATCCTGTTCGGCCGGGCGACCAGCGGAGATGGGATCGCGGTCAAGCTCGCGAGCATCGCGCAGCACACGACAGAGGTTCGCGTCGCGGTTGTGCTCTCGCTGCTCAGCTGCTTTACGGCCCTGGTGCTGGCCGTGACGTTGTATGGGATCACGCGCGACCAGGATCCCGACCTCGCGATGCTGGCCCTGACCTGTCGCGTCGCCGAAGGCTTGCTCGGTGCGATCTTCCTGCTGGCGACGCTGGGACTGCTGTGGCTCGGGACGACCGCTGGAGCAAATGCCCCGGACGGGGTGGCAGCGCGGGCGCTCGGCGCGTTCCTTCTTAAGGTGCAGAGTTGGAGCACGATGATCGGGGCGATCTTCTTCGCCGTCGGCAGTCTGATCTTCTCCTACCTTTTGCTGCGCGGCCGAATGATTCCCGCGGCACTCGCATGGCTCGGGGTGATCGCGTCGGTGCTACTCGTTGTGGGCCTTCCCGGTCAACTCTCTGGATTCTTCACCAGCCCGGCTTTCGGGCTGATGTGGTTACCGATGCTCGTGTTCGAGTTGACGCTCGCGCTGTGGTTGCTCATCAAAGGCGTAGCAAAAAGAGCGGTCTAGGCAAACTGGCAAAGGCGCGGGAATGTGAAAGGAACAGTGTCCAGGTTGGTTTATAGCTTTGGAGGAGTCACGCCTTGCTGTCCCTGATATTTTCCGCCGCGGTCTTTGTAGGAGACTTCACAGACTTCATCGGCTTCGAAGAAGAGCACCTGCGCCACGCCTTCGTTGGCGTAGATCTTCGCGGGCATCGGCGTCGTGTTTGAGAATTCCAGCGTTACGTACCCTTCCCATTCCGGCTCGAACGGAGTCACGTTGACGATGATTCCACATCTCGCATAGGTGCTTTTTCCGAGACAGATTGTCATGACGTTCCGAGGAATGCGAAAGTATTCCACCGTGCGCGCGAGCGCAAAACTGTTCGGTGGAATGATGACATGATCGGCCTGGATGTCGACAAAACTCTTGGCATCGAACTTCTTCGGATCGACGATGGCGCTATACACGTTGGTGAATAACTTGAATTCATCTGCACAGCGCACGTCATAGCCGTAGCTGGAGGTGCCATATGAAACGACACGCCGGCCATCTACCTCTTTTACCTGATGCGGCTCAAAAGGCTCAATCATGGCGCATTCCTGCACCATGCGCCGGATCCACTTGTCGGATTTTATGCTCATGTTCAGTACTGATTTATTGAGTGCATCCAGGGTTTAGATCGAAGCGCGTCAGAATACGCGATATGGCTTGCGGCGGCAAGCGAAGGTACAGAACCGCTTGCGGTAGCAAGCGGGTTAATGACTCAATCTTCGCGGAACGGTGAATTTCTTTTTGTATGGGAGTCGTAGGTGGAACTCGTGAACCGCTTGCTACCGCAAGCGGTTCTGTACCTTCGCTTGCCGGCGCGCTCCATATCCAACGCGTTGACCATCGACGATGCTCATTGTTAGCCTTGCCGATCATGAAACTCATCGTTCTTGGATCCGGGACTTCGGTTCCGCATCCGCAAAGGGCCGCTGCTGCTTTCTGGTTGGAAACGCCGGCGGGTAGTGCCTTACTCGATTGCGGCGCCGACTCAGCTCACCGCATGGCTCAGGAAGATGTCGACTGGCCCAACCTCGATGTGATCTGGATTAGCCACCTGCATCTGGATCACTGCGGCGGGCTGGCGTCGCTGCTGTTTGGATTGAAGTGGGCCCCGCAAACGCAGGCCCGTCAAAAGCCGCTCAGGATTTTCGGATGTGCGGGAATCGGGAAGCTCTTAAGAGCAATCGACGAATCGAACAACTACGCATTGTTCGCCCAACCCTTTCCCATCGAGCTCCATGAAGCCTCAGCCGACAACGCCGGCTTTGAATTAATGCCGGGACTTGCCGCGCAAACTTTTTCGACCCCACACACTCGTGAAAGCCTGGCGATTCGGCTGACTGACAGTGACGAAACATCGCTCGTCTATACATCGGACACCGGATATTCTGAAGAGCTGGCAACATTCGCACGCGGCGCTGACCTGCTGCTGCTGGAATGCTCGTTCTGGCGTAACAAGCCGACGCCAAAACATCTCGAGCTTGACGAAGCTATGCGTCTCGCGCAACTGACACAGCCACGCAAACTAATCCTTACGCATCTTTACCCCGAATGGGACGGTGTTGATCTTGAAAGCAAAGCTGGAGAGCTGTGGCCGGGTAAGACGATCGCTGCCTGCGACGGGCTATGCGTCGAAATCCAGCGCAAGTCAGTACCACCTGCGTAAGCGGGCGGGTCAATCATTCAGGTTGGGCATTAAGTTGAGCTATGGATCCACCTGCTGACGCAGGTGGTACTGACCTCATCATCTCAGCGAACGCTCACGGTAACATTATTGGCTCCCAGCGAATTTCCCGTCGCGCGTTGTAGCTCAGCGATGGATTTGTTGAGATCAGTCTGCGCGCGCAACTCGTTGCCCCGTGCGGTGGCCAATGCAGTCTGCCGTTCGAGCACCAGAAAAACTGTTGACTGGCCGACATCGAGTTTGCGTTTCTCGCTTTCGTACTGTTGCTCGGCGGTCGAGCGGGCAATCGCCGCCGATCGCAGACGGGCCGACGCGGTAGTCAGCGACTGCAGCGCGTTGCGCACCTCGACCTGAATCAGTTGTTCGAGCTGTTCACGTTGCGTCGCGATGCGCCTCCCTTCCACGAGTGAATGGCCGAGCTGGCCTTCGGCGGTGCGATTGCGGAGCGGCAAACTGATCGAAACTCCTACCCGAAAATTATTAAATTGATTCGAACCAAGATTGGAAAGGGACTGTGGGTAGCCGCCGAGCAAGTCAGGCGAAATGGTGGTTGCCGCCGGAGCCGGCAGCGCCGGCAAGCCTGAAAGCAACGACAACTGGTTCACTCGGGCGCGCACTTGATCACTGCTGGCCGAAAGAGGATTACTACCCGTCAAAGTGCCGGCGTTACCCACCATCCCGTAACTTCCGACCAGATCGATCTCCGGCTTCGTCTGATCGCGATAGAGTCTCTGATCCAGAAGATTAATTTCGCGCGCCAGATCCGATTGACGTAATTCCTGTCGATTTTGGATCGCGGAACTCATCGCGTCAGGCAGAGACACCCGCGGCAGAGTCAGATCGGCCTGATCCGTGGGAATGATGGACAGGCCCCATAACTTAGCCTTCTGATTTTCGGCGATCATGTTTTTCAGACTATTCTCAGCGCGGTTAACGTCTTCGAGGGCGCTGAACTCGGCTTGTTCGAAATTCGCGACTTGCGTTTCGGCCGCGACTACATCAATGGGCGCGAGCGAACCTTCGGCCACCATGCGGCGGTTGTGCTCGAGTTGGCTGCGCGAGTCGTTGAGCGAATCACGTTGAATCTGCAGATTGCGCAGCGCAAAAACCAGGTCCCAATACGATCGCTGCACGCTGGTAATTACTTCGATCGCCCGCTGGCGAAACTGCGCGTCGGTCAATGAAAGATTCTTTTTGGACACTTCGATCTGACGCCGTGGCAAGTCAAAGCGCAGCCCGCGAACCAGCGGCTGGATATAGGTGAAAGTCAGCGCGGTTGGATACTGCGGATTAAGCGCGGTGAACAAACTGTTACTGGTCGAGCGAACCGATGAAAAGTCCAGTCGATAGTTGCCGCCGTACTTTGGGGTCAAACCTTCCAGACGAGTGGTCGCGGTAAAGTCCGTCGCCTCGACGGCGTTGCTGGCCCCGCTGAGAAAACTGGCGGCCGGGGTTTTGATTTTCTCGTAATAGCTCTGCGCGCTGAGCCTCGGATCATACGCTCCGTGCGTCGATAACAGATCGTATTCGGCAATCTTAACGCTGTCGCGCGCGACTTCGATGTCTTTATTGTTGACGAGCGCCAAAGCAATCGCTTCGCGCAGGCTCAGCGGTTGCTGATCGTTTGTCTCTACACCGACTCGGCTCAGCGAAGGCAGAGGCCGATTTACGTCGGCGCGATAGTCGATCACTACCGAAGGGGCCTTTGGACTCTGCTGCGCCGACACCATGGGCGAAGCCGCCGGGACTGGCGCGGGCTCCTGGCCAAAGGCGTTCGAATGTGCCAGCACAAATACCAACCCCATCAGCGAAGCGATCGTTAATATCGTCCGCGCAGCGGAGGGGCGGTAGCCCGACCGTGAGGGAGGGCGTTCGCTCGTGGATGCGAGAGCCGAAGCCCTCCCTGACGGTCGGGCTACTGCCCAGTCCGCTGACGCCCGTCTCACGGATTCAGATTGATTCAGTCCGCTTCGCGGACGCGGTTGAGTGGATGCTCGTTTTACTTCAATCATGACTTTCTTCCATCATTAGTTGACGATCCTAAGAGGTGTTCGCGATCGAATAACTTGCTTTGGCTTTTCATTCACGCGGACCACGAACAATCCAAATCGCACGAACAAAACTTCCGCTTCGTGTGGTTTCGTGGATCGTTTCATCTAGCAAGCAAATTTCATCAAAACAAAAAGGACAGCACTGGCTTCTTAGTGCCTCGTCGTTATCCCCAACAATGAAGCCGCTGCCGTCGCGGCTCGCCGCCGCGCGCGCCCAAAGACGCCGGAAAAGGTCGAGCCAATGCGAGACCAGATGTGGCTGCGCGCCAAATCATCGAACAGCGAATAGAACACCGGCACGGCGAGCAGCGTCAGCAGCAGGCACAGAGACTGGCCACCGACTACCAGCACGCCGATCGATCTGTTCGTGCCTGAGCCCGGGCCGCTCGAAAGCACCAGCGGGGTCATGCCGGCGACCAGCGCAATCGTGGTCATTAAAATCGGACGCAGTCGATCGCGATTGGCCTGGATGATCGCTTCCATGCGCTCCATGCCATGCCGGCGCAATCCGTTCGTGTGATCGATTTGCAGGATGGCATTCTTCTTGACTACACCGAACAAGAGCAACAAGCCCAGGCCGGAGAAAATATTCACGGTCTGGCCCGTCACCAGCAGCGACACAATGCCGAATGGAATGGCCAGCGGCAGCGTCAACAGAATCGTAATCGGGTGAATGAACGATTCGAACTGCGCCGCCAGAACCATATACATGAAGACAAACGACAGGATGATCGCCAGCAGGAAATACTGGCCGGTGCGCGCCAGCTCGCGCGTGCGTCCGGCCAGGAAGGTTCGATAGGCGCTGTCCATCTTTTCAGTTTTGGAAAACTCAACCATTTGCGAGGTCACCGCTGCCTGCGAGCCGCCCGGTCTGGTATTAGCCAGAAGGGTTACCTGACGCTGGCGGTTGTATCGATCTATCGAAGACGGGCCAGTGCCTTCCTCAACTCGCACCAGATTATCGAGGGTTACCCAACCGACCTTTTGCGAGGCCACCATCATTCGCTTCAAACCATCGGCGTTGGCGCGAAACTCGCCCATCGCGCGCACCCGCAC
>WNFP01003069.1_pt1 | contig 14707 bp, 16 predicted proteins | sample 5400201 | NCBI WGS metagenome assembly WNFP01 (sample SAMN13153355, study PRJNA577476) | soil metagenome | isolation source: 115 cm saprolite under Madrone tree | place: USA:California | collected 2016-06-14
CGGTGGGCGTGCCCCTGGCTGCTGCGGTACGCGCGAATTAGAAGGGGCATCAGGCTGCTTTTCCCCTCGCACTTCCCTCATCCCACTTGCCGTGCTTCGGCCCGCGTGTACACACTGTGTTTTCAACTCCAAACAGAGTTGCTATTCGCTTCTGCCAGTCCATTTTTCTGAAAGGCCCTTGGCGATTCGCCGGTTTCCAACGGCGATTTTTTTCTTTCTTATCTATCACACCTGACATGTTGGCGACTTTTACGATGGTCCGGTTCAAAGAATTTTACGCGTTGACCGGTGCGTAGTTGTTCGAGGGGATAATGAGTGCCGCGCCAGTCAATGCCGCCGTTCTTGACGCATTGATAGCCCGCGCGCAACATCATAGCCGTGATCAAGAACAGGCCGACAGGAAACAGCAACACGCTGAGGCTTTTCGTCTTTTGCTCGGCAACGAAGAAAACCGAGAATATTAGATGCATGCTGATGGCGACGGCACCGGCGATCCAGAGGGGCGCTACTCCGCGCGTCAGTCCAAGGGCCAGAGACAAGTAGGGAGCCACGACTAGCGCCCAGATCATTCCAACTTGGAGAATCATTAGCCACCAGCGGTAATCGGAGCCGGGGCCAAACAGGTTTTTCTCCAGCCCTTTGAACATGGCCGCGACCGAAGGGTACCACCGCACGAACAGATCCTCGTAAGCAAACGCGAGGTGCGTCGTTCCCCCGGCCTGTTTTATCATCATGCCCAAGCCCACGTCGTCGCCGGGCTCCAGCCGTAACCATTCAAATCCGAGCGTCCGGTGAAACCGCTCGGCGTTGACGAGATTAAACGCGCCTATGCCGACGAAGGCTTTGCTACCCGGCCGGTTAACGCTGGCGGCACGGGTGGTGATAAGAAACAACAACCCAAAAGTGCTCACCGCCACTTCGAGCCAGAAACTTTTTTGGATCGTTTGCGGTATCAGTGCGAGATGATCGACCCGTTGGTGCAGCACAAGGGCGACGGCGCGTCGTAAAGTTCCAGAAGCAAAGTGGACGTCTGCATCGGTAAATAGTAGCCAGTCGCCGCTAGCCTGCCCAACTCCTCGGTGCAAGGCGTGAACTTTGCCGAGCCATCCTCGGGGCAGAGTCTCGACATGGACCGCACGAATCCTTGGATCTTGATGCGCGAGGCGGTCGATGATCTCGTGTGTGCCGTCCGTGGAACGATCATCGACCAAAATAATCTCCAGGTCAGGGTAGTCTTGTTGCAAGAGGGTAGCGACGGCCGATTCCAGGGTATCGGCTTCGTTACAGGCGGGAATCACCACGCTTAAGCGCGGCCAGACCTCGGGCATGGGCGCGTGCTGCTTGCGAAAAACCGGCAACCGTTTGATCGCTATTATTAAGTAACCAAACCCCACGACCCAGGCCGCACAGAGTGAAATCAAAAAAATCAGGAGCGCGATGATCATTGCGCAAAGTCGGCCATCTGTTCCAAGGAAGATACAAAGCCATTATATGCGACAGGAAAAAAAAGATTGGAGTCGTACCTGGACATCTAAACAATTTTTTCAGCGACGACCGGGCCGAGGTTTAGGTTTGGATGGTTGATTTTTCGCCCGCAGGTAAGGTCCGGTGTCGAATGCACTATCCGGTGCGTCCTTGGTGGCGCCGCCCGCGGCTTTAACGATATCGTACATTCTCTTCAGCGAAATGATATCAGCGGGTTCGAAGCTCGCGATATAGGCGCCATCCCACTGGTTGGCGTAGGCGCGTGCGTCGGTGGCATTCATGTTGGCGGCTTTCTGTAGGATCTCAGCGACCTGCTGCTTGTTTTTAGAGCCGTATTGGAGGGCGTTGCGCGTGGCGGCAATAAATTTCGCCACCGGCTCCGGGTTCTTGGTGAGATAGTCGCTATAGACGATGGTCACCGCGAGGATCGGCGGCGCATTTCCTTTGGTGAGCTTTTTCCACTCGTCGACCACGCTCGCCAAGCGCCGCAGTTTGACCTCTTCAATCTGAGCAAGGGTCACGGAGCGGAGCACGCCGGAGTCGATTTCCTTCTGACTCAGAAACTGCGCTAGTTGGGCCTCGTTTCCCGGAGCGATGCTGTATTCATTAGCCTTCAGACCGAAGTTGTGGTCGAGGATCGCTGTAGCAATGGCATGGGTCGCGCTCCCCGGAGGCGACATGCCGATCTTCTTGCCTTTGAGATCGCCTATGGCCTTGACCGGTGACCCCTCGAGCACGACGATCTGCGCTTCGGCGATCTGAGTGGCTAACACGATCTTCACCGGCACGCCGTCGGCCGCGATGCCCATCGAGTTCGTCGAGGGCGCGGCAAAGGCGATATCGATGGCGTTGGACACGATCGCCCGCGTCGGTCCGTTCACCTCGGCGAATTTCACCCATTCGACATTGAAGCCCTGGTTTTCGGCAAACTTCATCTGCTCCATCACCGCGCCGAACCCTAGGCTAAAACCGCTGGTCCAGTAACCGACTTTCATTTTTTGCGCGAACAGTGGGCCGGGGACAGACACGGCCATAGCCAAAATAAATGCCGCAACGATCGCTTTGGTCGGTTTCATTTTGTCTCCCTATCATCAACGAAACGGCGGCGTTCAAGTAGTTCAAAACGTTCAATCCGTTCAAGTCGTTAGGGTCCTGAAAGATGAAAGCTCAAATAGGAAAACGGATACAGGCAAATTCATGCACCCGATTCAGCTTTCCGCTTTCATCCTTCATCCTTTTGCCTTCATATTAACGCGCGCAGCCGTTGAATGTAGCTTGTTATTTCCGGCTGCGTAATATCCCGCGGACGCGGCGGCGCGATCTCCACCACTTCTCGGATCGTTCCCGGCCGAGGCGACATCACCGCCACCTGGTCGGCCAGCAGCACGGCTTCCGCGACATCGTGGGTCACGAAGACCACGGTCATGCGCTTAAGCTGATAAACACGAAGCAGCTCTTCATGCATGAGTGCGCGTGTTTGCGCATCGAGCCGGGAGAACGGTTCGTCCATCAGCAGAATGCGCGGATCGGTCACCAGGCTCCGAGCCAGCGCCACGCGACTGCGCATGCCGCCGGAAAGCTGATATGGAAACGCCTCTTCGAAACTCGCCAACTCGACCAGCTGCAGCGCTTGGAGCGCGCGTCTCGCGCGCTCTTTTTTCGCGATGGAGCCGGCTTCCAGGGCGAACTCGACGTTGCGGATGGCGGTGCGCCAAGGCAGCAGGCGATCGTCTTGAAACATGTAGCTTACGGAACACCAGTCGTTGAACTCCTCGCTGGCGGCACCGCAGATACAGACCTGGCCGCGGTCGGGCTTCAAGATCCCGGAAATAATGTTGAGCAGCGTACTCTTGCCCGAGCCGGATGCGCCGATCAACCCGACGATCGCCTCCGGCGGCACCGTGAGATTTACATTCTTTAGGACCTCGATCGTGTGGTTGCCGTTGGCGAAGCTTTTGCTGATGCCGCTCAGCCGGATCGCCGGCGGCGTTTGCTCCGCGTCATTGCAAGGTTGCTCTGTGTGTTCGATCTGATTCATGGAAGACGACAATTATCGTTTACCAATGATTTGTTTTGCGCCGCCGGGTAGGCGGGAGCCTAAATCATTGCGGTTCCACATTTTTTTTCCAGCGGAACAGATAATTTTCCAGCGGCTTCATCATACCCATTTCGATAGTAGCCATCATGATGACCAGGGTCAAAGTCCAGGCGAACACCTGGTCGGTTCTGATCAGGTCTGCGGCTTGCCGGAGACGATATCCGACGCCGCTGGACGAACCGATGGTTTCGGCGACCAATGACACGCGCCAGCTGAAACCGAACGCAAGCCTAGCGCCTGAGAAAAAGTATGGGAGAATGGTCGGCAGATAAATTTTGGTCATGACCTTCCAGCGCGGCATGCGCAGCACCCGGGCAAGCTCGATAAAATCGGGGTTCACCGTGCCCGTGCCTTGCCAGACATTGGTGATGATCAAAGGCATGGCTGTCATGAACACTACGAAGATAGTCGTCGCATTCGAAATACCGAACCAGATAATGGCGAAGATCGCCCAGATCGCCGAAGAGACCGTGTTTAGGACCGGAAGCACGGGTTCAAAAAACTCGCCGGCACGCTTGTTCGCGCCCAGCACGATGCCAAACGGCAGTCCGACCAGCGCCGCGACCACAAAACCTACGACAACCCGCCACAGCGTGATACCGAGATTATTCCACAGATCGCCGTTGGCAGCGATGAGCCGAAGAGCGTCCCAAACGCGCGCCGGACCGGGCAATATGTAATGCGGCACCGATAGCGATGAAAACCACCAGATCCCGATAACCGCAGCCACTAAAGCAAGCCGCTGGCCGATCAAGCCGAGCCGCAGCCTGCGGGAAAGGGGCTGCACCAGCAATTTGTCGTCTATCGCTTCGCTCGATTCTTTTGCCACTAAACGACCGGGCGGCTGAAGTTATGAATGTTTGATTCATACACTAAATCGTCTCGATGTCACCAGGGCCGCATTCGCCCCGCGAAATCCAACACCGGGATATGACAGGTGATTTACATTTACTCGAGCTGCCGCTTGGTTGTGCGCAATTGCAAGTCCGACTTTCACCCTTCTAAACAATACGAACCGCTGCTCGACTCGGGGCATTGCCCGGTGAAGAAGCCGACATTTCGTCATGTGTCGATAATTAGTCACGCCTTCTTTGTTATGATCCCATCGAAACCCGAAGCGTTGAATTTGAAACGCTCCTCATTTTAACCATGTATAGATGTTTTCGACACATTCATCGGTCTGGCACAAAGCTTGCCATGTTTACCCGTCACCAACATGACCGATCCGAAAGGAACGATGTTAAATGTCTACTAATCTCGAAACAGAGAAATATCCATTCCAATTGTGCGGTGAGGAGAGACCCCTCCGGCAGCAGCAGAAAGTTATCAGGACTACCTTGGGAGAGCTCATCGCTGCTGTGACAGACGAAGTTAAGCCCTTCGTCCGTGATGCGTCGAGCCTGTACATGGTGGTGTCTTATATTCTCAATGATGTTTTAGCCCGCCATCACCTCCGCGCTGACAAACGGTCACTACGAAAATACCCAAGTTATCTTGCTCAGGACAGGCATGGTGTAAGCCAGTCAGCATGAGCGGAACCCTGGCGATCGGGTGGAGCTTGATGAAACTAAGTTGCGAGAGCTGGGGCAGGCAATTCGCGGTGCCGACCAAGTGACGAGTCACTGAAGCCGGGCCACGAACGTAGCTAGTGCTTCGGAGGCCGGTAAAACATGGCTTGATTAAGGACACAATCAGAGGAACTATGTTGAGATGCGTGTTGTATAAGGCACTCACCTGAGCAGTAATTAGCACATAAGCAGCCCAACGGAAGAGTGGGTCTTTGAATCTATCCAAGGGAGTGAGCCATGTTAGCTTCCTCACGATCTTTAACCAGTAATGTTTCGTTAGCACGCACGTCGTTTCACATTATCGAAGCCGATGGTGTTCGCGTTTTTTATCGGCAGGCGGGTCCGGTAGACGCACCAGTGCTGCTGCTTCTGCATGGCTTTCCGTCGTCATCGCATATGTTTCGTGAGCTGATGCCGCGCCTGGCTACCCACTATCGGGTGGTTGCTCCAGATTTGCCTGGCTTCGGCTTTACTACGGTACCGACGGAACGCAACTACCAATATTCATTCGACTCCCTCGCTACCACCGCGGAAGCTTTCGTGGAAGCTCTCGGACTTAAACGCTACGCGCTTTATGTTTTCGACTACGGCGCACCTGTGGGCTTTCGGCTTGCAGTTGCACACCCGGAACGAGTGACCGCGATCGTCTCGCAAAATGGCAACGCGTATGAAGAAGGTCTAAGCGATGCATGGGATCCGATTCGCCGCTATTGGGCGAAGCCGACAACGGAGAATCGTAACGCGGTCCGTGACGCCTTGTTGACCTTCGAGGGCACGCGCTGGCAGTACACCCATGGCGTCGCTAACCCGGAGGCGGTCGCGCCAGAATCCTATACCTTAGACGCCGCTTTGCTGGAACGCCCCGGTGTCAAGGATATTCAGCTCGATCTGTTTCTCGATTACAGATCAAATTTGACGCTCTATCCAAAGTTTCAGGCCTATTTCCGGGAGGCCAAGCCTCCCCTACTCGCAATCTGGGGAAAGCATGATCCCTTCTTTATTCCACCTGGTGCTGAGGCGTACCGGCGCGACAATCCCAATGCCGTTGTCGAGCTGCTTGATACCGGACATTTCGCGCTGGAAACGCACGTCGAGGAAATCGCCGCGTCTATCCGTCAATTGTTGGCCCATGAGAACAAGAACTAGCATTGTTAAGGCACCAGCGTTGTGAAACCACCTTGATCCGCAAAGAACAGGGGGTAGTGGGAAGGTAAAATGATAACGTTACGACGAGCCGACCAGCGAGGCTCGACAAAACTTAACTGGCTCGATAGCCGCCATACCTTCTCGTTCGGCGACTATTATGATCAACAACACATGGGCTTCGGTAGTCTACGAGTCATTAACGAAGATCGAGTTAATCCGGGCGGCGGATTCCCGACTCATTCGCACCGCGACATGGAAATCATCACCTACGTGCTGGAAGGCGCCGTGGCGCATAAAGACAGCACAGGAACAAGCACGTTGATACGACCGGGGGACGTGCAACGGATGAGCGCCGGAACGGGAATCAGCCACAGCGAGTACAATGCCTCGCAAAACGAGCCCGTGCACTTTTTGCAAATTTGGATCGTGCCGGACGAAATGGGTCTAGTGCCGGGTTATGAACAGAAGGCTTTCTCGCTCGATAAGCATCGCGGCACAGGGACTCTCGTGGCTTCAAAAGATGGACGCGATGGTTCCATCACGGTGCATCAGAATGTCGATGTCTGGGCGGCTCGTTTGTCGCCGGAAGAGCAGGCAATTTTTCGCCTGAAGCCGAATCGCCGTGCCTGGATACAAATGGCGCGCGGCGCCGCAATGCTCAACGGCACGCTCTTGCGCGCGGGCGATGGCGCTGCTGCCAGCCAAGAAGAGATCCTGGAGATCAAGGCTATCGATGATGCTGAGTTTCTGATGTTCGATCTCGCTTGATATGGATGCAAGGGATGCCGAGCCGAAGTTCACGCCCAGCATTACAATCTTGATTGGTTATTTATATGTCTTACGATCTTCGGTAGGAGAAGATTCTCAACTTGCATAAAACTCTTGCACTCTTGGTCAAACGCTAGGAGTTGTTGGTGTGAACTCAGCCGAGATTTCGTCGCGTGGCGATAATTGGGCGAACGGGACGAAACGTGTAGCCAAGGCGGTGCTGATCGGCGCGGTGCCGCCGCTCATGCTCAAGACACCTGCGAATCCAGCCGGCACGCCGATGGAGGTGTTCGACCAGATCCGCGGCAGCGTCGTAGCCGACCGCTCGAAGTTCTGGAAGGATCTCAGCCTGCCGTTCTACGGCTATAACAGGTCGGGCGCAAAGATCTCGGAAGGCGTGCGCGAATCTTTCTGGCTCCAAGGGATGATGTGCGGTTTTCCAGGTTCCTATTTTTGCATCAAGGCGTTTTCCGAGACGGATCTCACCGAGGATCTCAAGAAATTCGACGTGCCGACGCTCATCGTGCATGGCGATGACGATCAGATCGTACCGATCGGCGCCTCGGCCCTGCTCTCGTCCAAGATCGTCAAAAGCGCCACGTTGAAAGTCTATCCGGGCCTGCCGCACGGCATGTGCTCGACCCACAAAGACCGAGTCAACGCGGATCTGCTCGCGTTCTTGAAGGAGTGAGCGAAGTGGGCGTGGCGGCGACTGAGAAATCGATTGGAGAAGAACGATGAACATACACAAGAACGACACTGCAGTGGTCTTCATCGACCCGCAGAATGAAGTCTTGAGTGATAAAGGCCGCGCGTGGGGGGCGGTCGGCGACAGCGTTAGGGAGAATAAGACCGTCGAGAACATGGAGCGCATCTTCAAGGCCGCGAAGGAGAACGGATTCGAAGTCTTCATCTCGCCACACTATTTTTTCCCCACAGACAGCGGATGGAAATTCAACGGACCCCTCGAGACCGATGAAGCGGAGACCCAGATGTTCGCGCGCAGTGGAAGATTGAGCCTCGACGGCTTCTTAGGGTCGGGTGCCGACTGGCTCGCGCGCTTCAAGCCCTACATCGAGGACGGCAAGACTGTCGTTGTCAGTCCCCACAGGGTGTGGGGTCCGCAGACCAACGACCTCGTCCTGCAACTGCGCAAGCGCCACATCAGCAAGGTCATCCTCGGCGGGATGTTGGCGAACATGTGTGTCGAATCTCACCTGCGCGATTTACTGGAGCAGGGTTTCGAGGTCGTCGTCGCGAAGGACGCGACGGCTGGCCCCCGACACCCCGAGTGGGGCTACGGCTACACCGCGGCGCTCATCAACTTCGCGTTTCTCGCACACGCGGTGCTGTCGACGGACGAAGTCGTGAAAGCTATGGGGTAGCGGGGGAGAAGAACCGCTATTCAAGGCGGGCGACAACGTCAGGATTTCTGTTCGCTATCCCGTCGGTCATTATCGCGTTGCAATTCCGCTCGTAGAGTTGTGGCCAGGGTATGCGGGATCACGGAGCGATGAGCAATCAACATGACAAACCAACTTACGACATCTTATGCCCTCGTTACTGGAGCCTCAAAAGGACTTGGGGTGGCTTTCGCGGAGTCGCTTGCTGCTCGGGGAAACAATGTCGTTCTAGTTGCACGGTCTTACGACGCACTGAAAGCCCTGGCAGAGCGAATTGAAAGCAAATATAGAGTTCGAGCCGTTGCAATTAGCGCTGACCTCACCAACCCTGATGCTCCCAAAAAACTTAAGGAGGAGCTAGATAGCAAACATATCGAAGTCGATCTGGTTGTCAACAATGCAGGCTTAGGTTTAAGCGGCCCGTTTCTTACCCACGACCTTGAGAAAGAGGAGGCTGAAATCCAAGTCAACGTACAGGCCCTCGTTGCTCTCTCTCACATATTTGGCAACGCGATGGCTGAACGACAAAAAGGAGGTATCATCAACATTGCTTCGAATGCGAGCTTTCAACCCCTTCCCCACATGGCCACTTATGCCGCAACAAAAGCCTTTGTTCTCCACTTCAGTGAAGCTCTCCAGTACGAGCTTGCTGATAGAGGTGTGCATGTAATGGCGGCATGTCCAGGACCGACGGCGACAAATTTTTTCGAAGGAACACCGACCAAATTATCGGCGAAAGACATGGATAGCTCGGAATCCGTTGTCCAAAGTACACTAAAAGCCTTCGAAAAAAGAAAGTCTGTGGTGTACCCAGGGAGGGTCAGTGTGCGCATGGCAACCTGGCTGCCTCGACTACTTCCTCGCGCGTTGGTTGTGCGCCTTGCTGCGATGGCCACCAGCAAGATGGAGCTAAATTAACTTTTGCAAAAAGGAGAAAGGCCATGAACCCTTTACGAACCGAGGTGGTTCGCGAAGCGGTACGGCGCGGGCCCCGAAACAGATAAAGCCGTCGGTGCGATGGCTGCTATGCTCGGGGCTATTGTGAAAAATGCCACCGAGCGTGCATGACCGAAAACGAGAATAAGGAGAAGCCGCTATGTCATCGGAAGAAGGAATCGCTGTGGTTCGTCGCAATACCGAAGAGGTTCAGGGTCGTGGGAACTTTGAAGTGTTCGAAGAGCTCTTCGCCGCCGATTTCGTCGATCATACGCCTCAGCCGGGTGGCTTCACCCCGGATCGCGACGGCGCGCGAAATCTATACCGCGCGCTGCGCGCGGCATTTCCTGATTTCCACGCGGAGATCCATTGGCAAATTTCCGACGGCGATCGTGTGACAACGTATAAAACATACCATGGCACACACGAAGGGCCATTCTGGGGATTGGCGCCGACCGGGCGCAAGGTCCAATTCGAGACTGTAGACGTCATGCGCGTGCGCAATGGCAAGATCACCGACCACTGGGGGGTCGCGAATCTTTTGTCTCTCGCGCAGCAACTTGGCCTAATGCCCGCCTTGGATCGGCAAAAAAGGTGACCAAAAGAAACTGGCCGTCGCTTATCAATGATCAATTCTCTGGAGGTCGTTATGAAATCACTTGTTTGGTTCATTACCGGGGCATCACGTGGCTTCGGCCTCGAAATCGCGGAGTCTACAGACTACGAGCAGATGTCCGCAGCGCAGACCGCGTAAGATCTACTCGCGTTCTTCGAGGCGTAGGCGAGGTGTTCGAATGAGCTTAGCGAGCAGCGCCCTACATACAGGATGCTTGGCGCATAATTCATTAACGGAGGTGCCTCCATGATCTCCTTGAGTGTCAACAAACAGAAAGTAAATCTAGACGTGGATCCTTCCACTCCTTTGCTTTGGGTCCTGCGGGATAACCTCGGGCTCACGGGAACGAAATATGGGTGTGGCATGGCGCAGTGCGGCGCGTGCACCATACATCTCGATGGCGAGGCGGTGCGGTCCTGCGTCGCACCGTTGTCGCGGGCAACCGGCAAAGAAGTGACAACCATCGAGGGCCTGTCGTCCGACCTGAGTCATCCATTGCAGCGAGCCTGGATCGCTGAAGACGTGCCGCAGTGCGGCTACTGCCAATCGGGACAACTGATGAGCGCGGCTGTGCTGCTGCGCGAAAAACCACGGCCGACCGATGAAGATATCGACCAAGCGATGACGGGAAACATCTGCCGCTGCGGTACCTATCCGCGCATCCGCAAGGCGATTCACCGGGCTGCCGGCATGATGGCGAAGGGAGGAGCAAAATGAGCACTCTTCAGATGGAACGTCGCAAATTCCTGAAGTTCTCGCTCGCGGCCGGCGGCGGTTTGCTGATCGGCTTTTATCTTCCCGGCAAGAGCCAGCTGGCGATTGCGGCAGAGAGATCCGCTAGTGTCTTCATGCCGAACGCGTTTGTACGGATCGGCACCGATGAGCGAGTCACAGTTATCGTGAACCACTCGGAGATGGGTCAAGGCGTCTATACGGCGTTGCCGATGTTGCTTGCGGAGGAACTCGATGCGGATTGGAACAAGGTCGGCTTCGAACCGGCGCCCGTCGATCCGAAGTACAACCATCCGGTCTTCGGCATGCAAGTTACCGGAGGAAGCACGAGCGTGTGGTCCGCGTTTGAGCAATTCCGCAAAGCGGGTGCCGCAGCGCGCGCTATGCTGGTCGCGGCGGCGGCGCAGCGCTGGGGCGTGGATCCCGCCACGCTTCGGACGGAGTCTGGCGCGGTGCTCGACCAGAAAAATCGAAAGCTAACCTACGGCCAGCTCGCCGAAGCCGCGGCGAAGATGACACCGCCCGCTGAGGTGGCGTTGAAAGACCCAAAGACCTTTAAGTTAATCGGCAAGCCGGTGAAACGGCTTGATACCGGAGAGAAGGTGAACGGCAAAGCTATCTTTGGGATAGACGTCAAGTTGCCTCAGATGCTGACAGCAGTCGTTGCCCGCGCGCCGATCTTCGGCGCCACGATGAAGAGCTTCGATGATTCCCGCGCGCGTAGTATGCCCGGTGTGCGTAAGATCGTCACGGTACCCTCCGGCGTTGCAGTCATTGCAGACTCCTTCTGGCAGGCGAAGATGGCGCGTGACGCGCTTCGCGTCGATTGGGACGAAGGCCCGATGCATACCTTCAGCACCAGTCAGATGATGCAGCAATTTCGCGAACAGACAAAGTCGCCCGGCAAGAGCGTGCGTCGCGAAGGCGACCCCGATGCAGCATTCGCAAAGGCTGCACAAAAGATCGAAGCCGTTTACGAGGTTCCTTATCTCTCACACGCCATGATGGAGCCCCTGAATTGCGCAGTGGATTTGCGGGCGGACTCTTGCGAGATCTGGACGGGAACACAGTTCCAGACGGTCGATCGCGCGAGCGCGGCCAAGATTGCCGGACTTCCGAATGAGAAGGTCCAGATCCATACCACCTTTTTGGGTGGTGGGTTCGGCCGTCGTGCTACCCCGCAGTCGGATTTCGTTGTCGAAGCCGTCCATGTGGCAAAGGCAGCAGGCGTTCCGGTGAAGGTGGTCTGGACGCGCGAAGACGATATGCAAGGCGGTTGGTATCGCCCGGCCTTTGTCCATGCCGTTGCCGGTAGTGTCGATGCTAGTGGCAACCCGGTGAGTTGGAGATCGCGGCTGGTGGGTCAATCGATATTTGCCGGATCACAGTTCGAGAGCATGATGGCGAAAAAGGGCTACGACCCCGCATCCGTCGAGGGCGCTGACGATCTTCCGTATGCGATTCCGAACTTGGCGATCGAGTATTACCAGACTCAAGTCAATGTTCCGGTTCAGTGGTGGCGATCCGTGGGACACTCTCACACCGGCTTCGCTACCGAGTGTTTCGTTGACGAGCTCGCCGGCCTCGCGCGCAAGGATCCTTACCAGTTCAGGCGTGCTTTACTGCTGAAGCATCCTCGACATCTTCGGGTGCTCGACCTCGCCGCTCAAAAAGGTGGATGGGGTAAGCCGCTGCCTAAGGGACGCGCCCGTGGAATCGCCGTGCACTTCGCGTTCGAGAGCTATAACGCGCAAGTGGCTGAAGTTTCGGTCCAGGACGGCAAGGTCCAGGTGCATCGGATCGTGAGCGCGATGGATTGCGGCCGATACGTGAACCCAGGCATTATCGCCGCACAGATGGAAGGCGGCGCAATCTTCGGCGCGTCGGCGGCGCTTTTTCAAGAGCTCACATTCGAGAATGGGCGGTTGCAGCAGACGAATTTTCACACGTTTCCAGCGCTGCGCATGAATGAGTGTCCGGTGATCGAGACCCACCTTGTGGAGAGCAATGAGAAGTCGGGCGGCATTGGAGAGCCGGGTGTGCCATGCACCGCCCCGGCGATCGCGAATGCGGTGTTCGCCGCGACCGGGAAGCGGATCCGCAAACTACCGATCCGGATGACGAAGGCTGTATGAAGCACTCATTTAGGTTCCCAATCTTCGCTATCGGTACGGTGGTTCTGATCTTGACAGGGGCGATGTCAGTCTCACGCTGGATTAGCGCGGCCGAGGACCCGGCTGCAACGACGACCGCTTCTGCAGCCCCAACCACTGGAGATGGAGCTCCGTTTATCGCCTTCGTCTCCGTCTTGCGGCATCCGCGGTGCATGAATTGTCATTCAAAAGGTGACTTCCCGCGGCAGGGAGACGACGGCCATCAGCATGCCATGAACGTACGCCGCGGACCTGACGGCCACGGTGTGACCGCTGAAAAGTGCAGCACGTGCCATCAGGACCATAATCTCGCGGGTGCGCATATGCCGCCGGGAGCGCCAAATTGGGGACTCCCGCCGCCGAATATACCGATGATTTGGCAGGGCCTCACCGACGCGCAAATTTGCCGTTCGTTGAAAAATCCGAAGGAAAATAAAAATCGCAATCTCGATCAGCTCGTCGAGCATCTTGCGAAAGATGAACTGGTGGCGTGGGGCTGGAATCCAGGTGAAGGCCGAAATCCTATTCCGATGCCGCACGATGAGTTTGTTGCCAAAGTGAAACAATGGCAGGCCGCCGGAGCGCCCTGCCCGGACGACACTGGGAAGAAGGCGAAGTCGTGAATGCGCGCGGCCCGTGGCGCAACCGAAACCGGAAACCACTCCTTAGGGGAGCGTAATATGGCTTTAGGCATCCGAGCCTTCAGTCCTTCGAACCGGAAGACGACTGGCGCGGGTGCTACATAGACGAAGCAGAGGTCTAAAATGGAAAGGACAGTTCGCATTCTCGTTAAGACGACGACGCCCGGCGGACCGGACGATTGGTCGATCGAGCGGCTCTCGCTTCTCACGGAGCACCTCGCCTCGCTCCGGGAAGACGGCACCCGTTTCGACGTGACAGCGCGGAACCGCGAATCCGGGCCGAACGGAGACGATCCGTTGCTCGCTTCGCTCGATCGCTCGCAATTCGACGAGCTCTGGCTTTTTGCGCTGGACACAGGCAATGGGATCACCGTTGCCGACTGCCAGGGAATCACGAGATTTCGCCAGCGCGGCGGTGGCATCCTCACCACGCGCGACCACCAGGACATGGGCTCCTCGCTCTGTACATTGGGGGGAATCGGCGCCGCTCACTACTTTCACGACCGAAACCCGGAACCGGATGTCGAACGGCACCGGCCAGATGACGTTGGGACCCCTTCCATCGCGTGGCCCAACTATCACTCGGGGCGCAACGGGGACTTCCAGACGATCGTCCCCGTTGCGCCTGCACATGAGCTGCTGCCAAAACCCACCTCGTCCGAGCTGATCGAGCTGTTCCCCGCCCACCCACATGAGGGAGCGGTCGGCGTGCCGCCCGGCGACCAAAGCGCGCGGATCGTAGCGCGTGGAACGAGCCTGACGACCCACCGGCCATTTAATCTGATCGTCGCCTTCGAGCGCTCGCGCAGCTCCGGTGGCAACCTTCTTGGGCGCGGTGTCGCTGAATCGAGCTTTCACCACTTCGCCGATTACAATTGGGACACCAGCCGTGGCGCGCCCTGCTTCGTGACGGAACCGGAAGGGCAGGGCATGAAGACCGAGCCCCGAGCCCTCTCGGACATCAAACAATACGTGCGCAATCTTGCTTTCTGGCTCGCTCCGCCAGCCTGACGCCGGCCGAGCTCGAAAGAGGCGACTCCCGTGGTGATCGAATGGCAAAAAGAAATTGACGCGGCTCTCTCGCCATCGCGAATGATCGGCACGCTAGAGACCCGAAAGGGAGGCACAAGAGGATGGCTGCAGAAAAATGAGAAGCTCGTA
>WNFP01009672.1_pt1 | contig 14701 bp, 20 predicted proteins | sample 5400201 | NCBI WGS metagenome assembly WNFP01 (sample SAMN13153355, study PRJNA577476) | soil metagenome | isolation source: 115 cm saprolite under Madrone tree | place: USA:California | collected 2016-06-14
GGTCCAGATCATGAGCGTTCCAGGCCGCAATCCAATGCTCGGCCAGTTTCCAAGCCTCGTCTCTCGTCACGACAATTTCTCCAGCACGTAGTCGTCTATAATATCTGGGTGCATTGTACCTTCTCCGGTAACCGCTTAAAATTGATCGGAACTACCTAGAACAAACTTTGCGCTGGCCGTAACGGGGAACCTAATCGGGCACATATCCGCGTACTGACTGTTTTTCTCACCCACCAAAACCGAAAGCACAGTGGTAAACCTGATTTCATAGTCTCCCGCTTGATCGCACGAGCAGGCATCTTCAAGCAAAAAGCGTTGTTCAAAATGTTCCCCGGGTTGTAGAACTACAGAGGGAACCTCGGAGGCCACATCCCAGGTGTACGTATCCGGGATGACAGTCGACTTGGTCAGTTTCTCCCATGGGAAGAACAAGTCTGAATGGAAGGCGGGCTCTTTCCGGACTATTCTTAAACTGACGCCTTCCATCATCGCACCCCGCTGAGGAAATCGGATTGTTACGTCAGAGCTATTCTGAACCGTTAGGACAACAGCCACCTGGGCGGCTCTCATCACGACTCCCTCACGCTCAAACCGAAACTCTGCCTTGATTTGTTCAAGGATTTCGCTTCGCTCAACAATCAATTCCACCGGCGGCGTTCTTTCGCCGACACATTCCAAAAGTAGTATGTAATGACCGGCTTTTACGTTCTCCTCCCCAAAACCCCAACCACCCGACCAACCACGATCGGGCATCCCGTCCGTGGGCCAGCCGACTGAGTCAACTCTATGAGTGCCGTCCGGTTCGGTTATAATTAGCGAACAAGGCTTCCTGAGCACCTCAGGAATCACTTTCGAATTCTTGGGCATTACCCCAACCCAGAATCGAATGGCCTCTCCGAGTACGTATCGATTCTTTTCCAGGCGAAGGACAGGCTGCACGCCCGCGGCGCCATTTGCAGTAAACTGCCCCATAGAGGACCGTGGTACGGACGAGCCAGTAGCAACGGTCAAACAGAACCCAGCGAGCAGAAAAATGAACAATCTAGCCCTGAGCATTGCAGTATCTCGATGAGTTTCAATTAAACCTCGCGTGAAGTTCCACGTCAATAAACCAAAAGCAATGAGAACTACGTTTCCCAAAGCGGGCTCTTGGACCTGAAGTAGCGCCAGAGCCAAAATCGGATTGGGTGGTCGTCGAAGCTGTCTTCCTGTTGTCTTCAGCTGTCTTCCGCCTTTTCTAGACAGTTTTTCGACAAGGGAGTAGCATTTTTGCCGTGCCCTACGACTTTGTCGAAAACGAATATGAACTTGACCCGCACGCCTCCTCCGCACGCGGCGGCGGCCCTCCGCGCAAATTGACCGGAATCGGTGTTCTTGATCCGCCGTTTCCGCCCAAGAGACCGCCCGGACCCATTCCCACGGTTCCCTCTTCCCTGCTGTTCCGCGTCTTCGCGGGATTACTCCTCGCCGGGCTCGCGGCCGCAATTCTATTCCTGCTATTTGCTAGGACATGATGGGTGACGAAGACGGCAAGAATCGTGCTACCGCTCCTCTTTTTGTTGAGCGTTCCCTCTTCTTCGCAAGAACCGAAATCCTTTCGCGACCTTCAACGGAAGTACCCGCGCGTGCAAACAGCGTCGAATGAAAAAGACGAAGTCCTGCGGAAGAGATTCCAGGAAAAGGCCCTCACTTACCCGCCGCGTGCCATTTTGCTGCGAGCCTTCAAACAAGAAGGCCTCCTGGAGCTTTGGGCGACGGATGCGGAAGACCAGCCGTACAAGCTCGTACACGAATATCGAATTTGCACGTCGTCGGGAACTCTGGGACCCAAGCGCCGCTTCGGGGACGAACAAGTGCCGGAGGGCTTTTACGAATTGGATTGGTTCAACCCGCAGAGCAATTTCTTCCTGAGCCTTCACATCAATTATCCGAACGCTTCCGACCGCATCCTCGGTTCGCGTAAAAATCCGGGTGGCGACATCTTTCTTCACGGCAACTGCGCGTCGATCGGATGCATTCCCATAACGGATGATGGGATCAAAGAGGTTTATTGGCTTGCTGTCCAAGTCCGCAACCTCGGACAGCGACATTTGCCGATCCAAATTTTCCCTGCCAGGCTGACGGACGCCGGCTTGAAAGCATTGGCAACAACGCACCCCGGCCAGTCCGCGTTGATCGCTTTCTGGGGCAATCTCAAAGAAGGCTACGATCTCTTCGAAAAAAACCATCGCCTCCCGCGCGTCAAGACCCGTGCTGATGGCGCCTACGCCTTTCCCCCGTCTAGCAGCTAGCCGCCCCGCGAGGTCGTGCATGAGTGCACGTCGGAGAATCGCCGCGATGGCGATATCCGTCGCACGACGATAGTCCTTTACGGACACGATTGGCGTACGCGCCGTATCTGCGCAGAGTACCTCCGGCAAGGGCATCTCCGAAGTCCGTCATCACGCAATTTGCGAAAGGAGACATGACCGCGACGAATCCGGAGGCAACGGCAACGCTTCGGGCCGGAGATCTCGCCGATCGAACTAGTTATTTCCGTAATGACCTCGTGTTCGTCGCCAATCCGAATTTTGACAAAAATCCGCACGGCTTCCTGCTTCGGGTCACGCCGGACTGGGATCCTGCCGTAATTACGGTCGCAAGGAGGCCCAGACGCAAATTGCCATGTTTTTCTCTTCCGATGGACAGATAGCATCACGCTACCAGTAGAGCCTTCGGATTCTTCTTTGCGATCGTGAGGAGTTTGAGTGCCGCCTGTTGAGGACGGCGGATGCCTTGCTCCCAGCTCCTCACCGCGTTCGGGCTTACATTCAGATAAGTGGCGAAGAGTGCTTGGCTGGCGTTCAACGCCAGCCGAATGTGGCGAACTTCCTTCGCGGAGATTTGCTTCGGCCGTGAGGGGATGCGTGTGACGCGCAAGTTCACTGCCTCACCACGCTCGTAGGCCGCGGCATTCTGTAGCGCCTCCCGCATGTCATCGAAAATGTTTACCTTGATCTTCTTCACCATTTTCATCCTCCTGCATCCTTTTTGACCTGTGCGAGACAATTCCGCAACTGCTTGCGCTGCTCTTCGTTAATGTCTTCTTGTTCGTTCTTGTCCAGCAAGATCAGCAGGTGTATGTGTTGCTTCACTTCCAGGTAGAGATACAAGTAGCGAAAGCCGCCTCGCTTTCCCTTACCCCGCAACGGATTTGCTATGCGCGCTTCGCGCACGCCACTGAGCCCAGGAACCATCGAGCCCCGCTCTGGCTTCTTCTCAAGCTCATCCTGGATAGCTCTCAACACGTCGTCTGCACTGTCGCCAGCCGACCGGTGAAGCTTTCTGGTGAATGGCCGGGATTCGATGAATCCCACAAAACATATATACCACAGCGTGGTACAGAGAGTCAAGAAATCGCAGGAGTGGAGTCGACGCAAATATGAGCCTGTAGTCGGGGAAAGTTATAGCGGCTTCTGGGGCTTGGCCTTTCGCGGCGACGTCAACGTTGTGGATGAATTTGCCAGGGCCGCTTTGGCATTACCTTCGCCGTGTTTGCCTACTGGCTGTTTCCCGTCAACTCGCTCGCCGCGCCTGAGTGGGATGTAACTGTAGTTGATGAGCATGGCAAGCCCGTTGATGGCATGACGGTCAGAGAGACTTGCCAAAACTATTCGGTCGAAGCACACGGCAAAGCAACGCGAGAATAACAATGACCCATAGAAGCGCGTTGGATAAGTATTGAGTCTGGTTCTCGGCCTGGCAATCAGGTTGAGGACTGCGCCCGCGGGGGAAAGAGATCCAGCCACAATTTCAGCGTTAAATCGTGGCGAGACGCGTTTGAGAGATTGGGGCGCTGTTCGCGTTCATATCGTTCCCGGAGCAGGTTTGGATCGAGATTCAATTTGTCCACCAAGTATCCCACGTCCTCGCGGTCCTTGGGACTGTTTCGCTTAAGTTTGGACAAAATCAGGTCGTAAGGATCGGAAACGTAGATGCGAAGATTTTTGAACTGTCCAGGAAAAAGCTCCCTCAGGCGTGTCTCGTAGTCTTCGGGCATTGTGTTTACAGCGACGTACTGCAAATAAACCCTGTGCTTCTTGGCAAGAGCCGAGCCGCGACCAGCAATTGCTTCTAGGTCGTGATGCGGCAGAATAGCAACACAATCCAAATCCGACGTCACTCGCGGAACGCCATACAAAACGGTGAGAACGAATCCGCCGATGCAGTGAAGTGCGACAGGCTCTGGCACAAGAGAGTCTAGCCCACCCAAAAAAGCCGCCCACGGCGCAGGTATATTGATGTCAGGCACCGGCTCAGAGGGCATACTGGAAGTGCTCCACTCGCCAATCAGTCAAGAGGTTCCAATGTTTCGCCTCCTCGGTGCGATTCGCCAAAACCCATTCTCGCTCTGTCGCACTACGAGGCGGTTTGCCGAGCGTATCCTCCTTAGCAAGTCGGCTCTTGTCCAGAGTTCTCTCCAGTTCAGACAACGACCGAGTGCGGCTCTCGTCCAGCGGATCGGCCTTTTCAGACATCTGACGTGCCAGGCCAGCGACAAAACCCAAACGGTTTTGCAGATCACGAACCTTGGCCTGTTCGACTAGCCATGCCCAATCCGTATTCGAGTACCGCAGGAGGAGCCAGGGTAGGGCCTCTACCACCCGCGCCTCTAACTGATCGTTTGAAAGTGCACCTACCAGAACCTCGGCGGGGTTTCTCTTCGGTCCGTGTGACCGCATATATGCAAAGCCGGGATATTCCAGGGCAGCGAGTTGCTGCACCAGTGTTTCTGCACCCCACTGATTCTCCGGGGGAGACGGAGGAAGAACAGTTGGCGGTAGCCCAAAAACACTCATTGCCCGGCGCGCCACTCGTGAAGTGAGTCGCCGCTTTCCGCCTTCCAGCATAGACAGGTAGGATTGAGAGACACCAAGCCTCCGGGCTGCCTCCTGTTCAGACCAACCGCGTTGCTGACGCACCGATCTCAAATCAGTTGGATTCATCGTAGCAAAGCTTATCACAAACTTTGTCATAGAGTCAAGTCCTCTCCCATACCGAAAACCCTATACGGCTCCGAAGTTGCGGGACGAAGTATTGCGTGGACAAGGGCTGTCGATGAAGTCGTCCGTAATTGTAATCGAATGGATCGCAAGTGGCGCCAGCAATTCCTCGCCCTGCGATGAGATTTGGATGGAGGTTTTGCCTTGGCCTCAGTCGATCTGTTGTTGAGGCACGTGCAGCCCGGGAAAGCTACAGGGGCTTCGGACCTTCGGACCTTGTCTTTCGCGGCGAGGCCAACGTTTTGGATGGATTTAGCACGCTAGCATGACTTCTGGTCTACGATACTTTTCATGCGACCGACATTCTACCGCCGGACATTCCGTTCTCAGATTTCCAACCCAAAACCCAACCCACAAAAAGTATGTCTTGTACGACTTCCGCGTACTTTGGCCGTCCCCGCGGTCTTGTATGTTGTTGTAAAACCAATCCTTGCTACCTTGACACGGTAGACCATATTTTCGAGTGGGTTAGCGTCCACAACCTCAGTCAGCAAGGCTCCAAATGGCTCCATTAGACACTGCTGGCAACTTTCAAGCCGCCTAACACCCAGAAGAACGATCCTTACCAGACCGTGCTCAGCTCAGGTGAAGACCCTGGGTGAAAACCCGAGCCGAAGATACAGGGTTTGCTGGATTGACCTTCCTACGCGGTTGTTAGAGCCTCTGCTGGAAAATGAACCGATATCCAACGGGCGTTGGAATCGTCAGGAGGCTAGAAAACGCAAATGGCTCGATACCTCCGTATACGGTGCATCGTGAAGACCGAGCGAACGGGCGCACATGAGCGCATCAATGCGATTTGTGGGCTCACGCCGGATGGAAGTCATTGGACGCTAACACACGAGGACGCTGTTTCACAGGTCGAGAATGGGATCTGCCGGTTTTACATAGAGAGACCCAGAGATCAGCGATATGACGTTATCGTCGCAATGGATGTTCGCGCCCACGGGTACCTCAAGACGGTCGAGGATAGAGAACAACCTGACCAACTTCTGCATCTCCCGGCCTGTCCACACGTCGTGCATACAACCTACTCCGTACCGGGCCAGGGGGTTGTCGGTGCTAAGCTCGTTGGAAACTCAGGCCGTGCCGCATAGTCTATTACAGGTTGTCAACACGGCCTTAGAATGACGCTTACCCGTAAAGTCGCTATTTGACCTTGGTCAAAGACAAGAATTTTGGGGTCAGTTAATATACAGCCGCACGCGGGAGCCCCCTACGGAGATGGACTATGGACTGAGGTGGCTAGAGTTTGAAGAGAGGTACGCCCATTTTTGTCGGTTTCTTATGCTGGTTGCTGCTTCTCGGCTGGCCCGGAGCCAGTGTGGCCTTTCCCGCGCCGCAGCGGGTGACCACGCGAAGTCCGCATGGTCCGCTCGCGATTCCCTGTGAGAACTGCCATACCGCGGCAGGGTGGCGTCCGATTCGCGCCGTTCCGGAGTTCGATCACAACAAGACGGCGTATCCGCTTCGCGGCATGCACGAAAAGGTGCAGTGCACGCAGTGCCACGCCAAGCCGGTATTCACCGAGGTCGGCAAGCATTGTCAGGATTGTCATGCCGACATTCACCAGCGAAAGATGGGTACGGACTGCGCGCAATGTCACTCGGTCCAGGGCTGGAATATTGCGGTCCAGAAAGTAAGAGATCACCAGAATCGTTTTCCGCTCCTAGGCGCTCACGCGGCAGTGCAATGCGAGGATTGCCACAAGAGCGCCGCGGTCGGACAGTTCCAAGGCCTGTCTACGGCGTGCGTCTCCTGCCACTTGCGGGACTATCAGAAAACTACGAACCCGAATCACGTCAGCGGGCAGTTCGCGACCACCTGCGAATCGTGCCACTCGTTCGATAGCTGGTTGGGAGCAAACTTGAATCATGCTGCGCCTCCGATCAACTTCCCCTTGACCAATGGACATGCGAACGTGCCCTGTGCCACTTGCCACGTCAACGGCAACTATAGCCTTCAGATCGCCCTGACCGACTGCGGGAACTCGCAGTGTCACCTGAGGACCTGGCAGCAAACAAACAATCCGGTGCATTCCACCGCCGGGCCGGCTTTTGCGGTGGCGAATTGCGCTAGTTGCCATACCACCAAGGGTTGGGACTCGGCGTCCTTCGATCACAGCGTGACGGGCTTCACGCTAACCGGAACGCATGCTTCACCCACGCCCACGCCCTCACCTGGCGGCGTGGCAGAGCACGCCGACCTTTGGCGGGAACGTACCGGATCACATTAGGGCGGGTTTCCCGTCGACGGCGTCCGCTTGCGCGACCTGCCATCCCATCACGAAGTGGGCCGACGGGAAGTTCGACCACAACGCGTTTGGGTTCCCGCTGACGAACTCTCACGCGCTGGTGGCCAACGGCGGCAAGGTAGCGTCCTGCGCTTCCTGCCACATCGGCAACAACTACAGCCTGAATATAGCGCCGACCGACTGCGGCAATGCGGGATGCCACCTGACGACGTGGCAGACAACGAATAACCCGGCGCACCCAAAGGCCGGCACGCCGTTCGCAGCGGCGAACTGTTCGACCTGTCACAACACGATCACTTGGAATACGGCGATCTTCAATCACAGCGCGACGGGCTGGGTGCTGACGGGTTCGCACCAGATGGCACCTGCGGGAAAGATCGTGGCCTGCACCGATTGCCACGTGGGGAACAACTATACTTTCACGGCAGCGAACACAGATTGTTACGGCTGCCACATGGCGGCCTGGCAGAGCACCGCAACGCTCGGCGGGAACGTCCCGAATCACATCACCGCGGGCTTCCCGAACTCACAATGCGCGACCTGCCACGACACGCTGCTGTGGGCGGATGGCAAGTTCGATCACAGCGCCACGGGCTGGCCGCTGCAGGGAGCGCACGTGACCACGCCCTGCGCTTCGTGCCACATGGGCGCCAACGCATTCGCCCTTACTGCGGCGAACACGGATTGCTATGGATGCCATCAGGCAGCCTGGCTGAACACGCAAACGCTGGGCGGTCAAGTGCCGAATCACATTGCCGCGCAGTTCTCAACCATTTGTGTGACCTGCCACACCACGTGGGTCACCACGGGCTGGCTGGGAGCGACCTTATCTGCGGCTAATCACACCTGGTTCCGCATTCCGCATAATGGCTCGGTGTGCTCTGACTGCCACATAGATTCGACGAACTACGCGACTTTCTCTTGCATCGTGTGCCATACGCAGCCGAATGCTCACCGGCCGGGCATGTCGCACCCGAATGTGAACGGCGGTAACTGGTACGGCCCGACGATTTGCTACAACTGTCATAAGAATTGACGCGGGCCTCCCTTTGCGCGCTTCTGCGGTTTTGGCAGGTGAAAACGTGCAAGAGCAAGATCGATTGGGAATTACAGTAGGGCAAAGGTCGAGCGGTCCTCGTGAGTTTGCTATCTAGCACAACACAGCATGGGATAGTGACGCCAACGCAGCTGTCTGTTCGGGCGATGCCTTGGAAACTCTGCTTCACCGATGCAGTCCTAGCACTGGACTTCCGAAGTATGCGATTGCGAGAAATTCCCAATAAAGTTCGCTTTCAGGTGAGCGCAGAGGCGGTGAACTCCAACTCTTCAGGATCCATTCGGGAATGTGTGGACCATTGCGACGCTAAAGGAGGAAGTGGCGCCGGAAGAGCTGCAGCGAAGGATGAAGGCACCGGGCTACTAGCCGTTCACTCTAGCTATTATCCAGAAGAGGGAGAGCGCAAAGAGCCGAAATGTCGAGCCTGGAAACGCGATCGAATTCAGGCTTCCTTCAATACGACAGCGCCCATGGACGAATTTGCAGCACAATAAGGCATCCCGTGCGAACAGGACTCTTCGATTTGCGCCGGTCCTTCATTCGGCGACAACATGATAATCCTGTCGGGAGTTACAGAATGGGGACGGACGCATTCGGTTTGACCGCCGCGGGTTTAACGGTGAAATCCGAAGAGCGGATCACGGTCTCGTTGGTCAGCAGATCGATCGCAGAGACTTCGATCGTGTAACGACCAGGCGCCAGGGAGCTGACGGGAATGAAACGCTCAATCGTTAGTTGCTCGCCGCCTTGGTGAAGATGGTCCTCTGTCTCCACGGTGCGCCAGACTTCTTCCTGATCTTTGGCGATGCGATAGGCGACCGAAACCTTCGTCTTGCGGGATGATTCGTCGAGTTTCAGATTGTAAAGCTGGAGATAAATGCCCAGTTTATCGGCGCCAGAGAACTCCTGACTCAGGCGCGGGCGCACTTTGTAGGAGTCGAGCACAAACTGACCGGTCCCGATCTGCCGGGAAGCGACGCGCTCGATCTGGTCAGCCAAAATCAGTGAGCTTGCATCGAGTTTCTCCTGGTCAAAATGAGGCACGCGAAGAGCTGTACCCAGAACGCCGATGTTTCCGCTCTGCATGTCCTTGATCACGATATCCAAACGGTAGAGTCCGGATCGAAGCGGCACGGATTTCTGATAAATCGAGTAGAGATCCAGTGACGACTGGAAGAGGGACTCTGGAAAATCCCGGGAGATGACATCTTCAAATGTCTGAACGACCCGGCCACCGGGATCGGTAATGCGGCCGTAGAGATCCAGCACCGCCGATTGCACACCCTGCTTGCTCTGGAAGCTAAGGTCGCGATTGCGTAACTGCACGGTAATGGGAACCAAGTCGGTATCGGCGGTTGCTCGCAAAAAGTCCGCGCGGTACTGGAAGGAGAGTTGGTTGGCAACTACGCGAGAAGTGACTTTCTCCGCCAGCTCTTTAAAATGTTCGGGAGCATGCTGAACCCGGAAATAACGACCGAGATTTTCGAACTCGTTTGTACTTGCCGTCATTCCACCTAGAGGCATCGGGCAAGTGGTCCCGTTGCTGTTGGAAAAGCGACCGGCTTTTGTCGATTGACCCAACATCTCCGATAGGCTCGCGCCGGCACCTGGGACGTGCGCAAGGGCGTCTTTCTCGCAAGGATCGGCGGTCATGTGATATTCGCCGGAGCCACTAGGATCCACAAATTCGATTTGAATGTTTTCTCCAATCCCTTCCAAATGGCGGTAGCGCCACAGTTCCCATGGATACGCGGTGCTAGAACCGCCTCCTTGTTCGAGCGCACGATCATAGGTACCGCCAGCCGGATGAGATTCCATTTCATCGGGCCGACCCCAGATGATGTAGATACGGCCGCGGTCGGTTTTCCTGCCGGGAATACCGGAAGCGAAGTGCTCGTCAGCGTAGGCGAGGCGGCGGTAATGCTCTTCCCTGAATGCGTTGGTGGGCGATTCCGGTTCGGGATTGCGTCTGTTCCAAAAAATCTCAATGAATTGCTCGCGCTCTTCGTTTGTCGAGAGGCCACGAAATGCGCGGTGCTCATCTTCGGTAATGATGTCAGGGACCTCGTCTCTCAACCATGAGCCATAGGCAGGCCCAAGTTCCTTAACAAGTTGCTTCTCTCGCTTTTTGGACTCTTTTTTGTTTGTAGTACTTGCGGAACTCTGTTCTGAAGGGGTCTGCTCTTGAGTGATTGAGCAGATCGGCCAGAGGAGACAAGTTGAAAAAACGAGAATTATCGGACGACGATGCCAAATCCCCATGAGGACACCTCTTTTGCAAGCAATGCTGAGGGAAATGAGCCACGCATTGCACATCCCGTTTTGAACTCCGCGTGGCGCTCTATACAGGACTCCGAAGCTAGCAGCGCGCTGCGGGTTGCCTCACTCATGGTCTTTGAGCGCACCTTACTGCCAAGGGTTGACGACTGCCACAGAGAGATCTTCAAAATGGACCACGTTGCGAGTTGCCAGAGTCGCATGGCGTGCAACCACGATGCCAGCGATCATGGTGTCACGCAGATCAACCGGCCGACCCTTGCGTTGCCGGAAGGCCATCAGGTCTGCGGCTTCCACGGCCGCAGCCTCATCGAAAGGAGCGATTCGGCGACCCATTTTCTCGAGGACGGTTTCAAAGGTCTCCAGCAACAAAGCCCTTCGTTTCCCGGCCGCCATAATCTGAAGTCCAAACCGAACCTCCAGGATTGTCACTGACGTTGTCCACACGGATGTGCGGGGCTGCTTGTCGAGCCAGGCAATGACCTTCGCATCCGGTGATTGCCGCATTAGCGCTGAGAGTACGTTCGTGTCCAGAACGATCATTGCTCAAACGTTGCCGGCTTGATTGCGTGTCCGCGGAGTTCAGCTACATCCGAGTCGAGACCAATTTTCATGAATAACCTGGAGATGTCAGTCCCGAGTCCGCCACTAGGAATTTCCTCGTCGCTGACTGCACTGCGAAGAATATCTCGCACCTCTTCCTCCATACTGCGACCATGCCGTTTGGCGCGACGCTGCAAGCGTGTCTTTACCGCATTCTCGATGTTCCGGACCACCAGTTGTCCCATCATCCATCTCCCGTCAATCAAAACTGATATCATGCTATCATAGCATTCAGCGGCAAGTCAAGAACTGGCACACGGGGCCTCGAGCAGTCGGACATTCCGTTCTCGGATTTCCAACCCACAACCCAACCCACAAAAAGTATGTCTTATGACTTCCGCGTACTTTGGCAGTCCCCGCGGTCTTGTAAGTTATTGTAATACCTATCCTTGCCACCTTGACACGGTAGAGGTCTGGGGTTCGAGTCCCCACGGGCCTACCATTTGTTTCAATCGACTAGCGGATGAGGGGCTATGGCTGGAGGTTCAGTAGTTTGCGGACGGCATCGAAGTCCGGGCGGATTCCGGGTTGATACGCGCCTTCGTCGGCCCGGCGCTCCCAATCCAGGAGCAGGGACTCCACGATTTCCCTGCCATCGGGATCGCCAATAGCTTGCAACGGTGTGCGACCGCCGAGAGCGGGAATTTTCTGATGAACCCAGTCCTCGACCTGTTTCTGGATCATTTCCTGAATTCGGCTTCTCGCCTCCGGATCACGAAGGAGGTGTTCAACGAATTCGTCGTCCTTCTTCGTCTGTGCATTGATCCGTTTGGGAGTTTTGGCGAGCATCTCGTCGGGCGTCTGATGGGTCGTGCTTTGGTAAGTAGCGGAACCGCCGAGTCGTTTTTCGATTTCTGCGCGAAGGCGTTTTGCGCGATTCTCGGAATTCACCTCGCCTACCAGAGTGCGACCGGAAATCTTGATATTCCCGAGGATCGTGTTATCCCAGCTTGGAATCTTCGCGTTTCCTTTCTTGCGCCAATCAAGAACAACACTGTGTAGCTTTCCGTCTTTGCCGAATTGCGCATCGTCCAAAAGCTCTTCTTTCGATTGCCCAAGGGCCAGCGGTGCGAGAACCTCGAACGCTTTTTCAGTCGATTCTATGCGGAAATTCAAGGAGTGGAACACGAGCGGGTCCCCATCGGTGTTCGCGAGTTGTGGCCGCCTGTTCAGCCCCTCCCGAATCGTCAGGTACGTGAGGCGAATTGCATTCGCATACCGCACCAGGTCTTCCGCAGCCAGTTCCCGGTTTAGTTTCGCGATCTTCGCTCGCAACTTCTTCCGAAGTCCGATCACCTCTCTCTTCCAACTGGGTGGGATGCAGATCAGGGCCATGCAACCTAAGATGGAAATCGTCTGCAAGTTCCATATCTGGCCGTAAACGATGTCGCCCTTCTGCAACGTTCGGGACGCCGAGCGTTCGACGACCTCAGTCTCCATGCCGATCAGGATGTCTCGCAGTCCAATCCGCTCGCCGGCCTCGCACCAGAGGACTTCAAAGAAACTGAGTGGCTGCGTGGTTGCCTGCTCAAGAAGCAACAGTTCCATGTCTGACAGCTTGCCGGCTTTCTCTAGCTCATACCATCGAGTGACAATGCCGACTCTCCGGCTTGCTCCTTTTCCCGTGTGTGGTCTTTGAGGGTCCCAATAGAACAGAAAGTACGACATGAAAAGGTCGCGCTCACAGGAGTGCTTCTCGAACGGTACAGGTAGCTCGGTCATGTTGAAATCTCGCCACGCCACTTGAATCTGGTCGCTGAACTTGCGCTCTGCGAGCCTCAACATGTCCCGCGTTAGCTCGTCGGATGCGTTTCGTTGTTGCGCCCAAAAAGTGTAGGAAGCAGATTGCTGTGCCAAACAGCAGCGCTTGTACTTCCTGCCGCTACCGCAGGGGCATGGGTCATTTCTGCCGATCTTTGCGATCACCTGAAAGGTCATAACGTCGAGACATTACCGCGTGGAATTCCGGAAAACAAGTCGCAATGGAGCCCATTTACGTGATGGAGTGGCGCTCCTTTACTGTCGATCCGCGTAGACGCGCAATGGAATGTCGGATGGATACTCGTACGCATGAGTCGAGGCGGCCAGGCTCTGCCCGTGTCCAGTGTCACTGACTCCTATCGTGAGTCAACGAAGAGGCTCTCGGAAGTGCTCAAACGTGCCAATAAATTGATCGTCTACAACAACACAGCTCATCGCCGCAGCTTCCGCGTGGACGCAAAGTTCATCAGCGGCAATTTGTGCAAAACCGCATAAGCAATGCCGGACTGGCTGGCTAAAGTCTTTGGAAAGCGAGCAGCTAGGGCATTTCGGGCCCTTTTTCGAGGGGGCAGGAACCGGAAAAGCAAGGCAGGCAGAGGGATTTAGCGAACTGATCTCATTATTGACACAGTAGAGCTGGAACTAGATGATCGGAAAACTTTGTGGGAGTTTTTTGGCGCCAACAAGAGCCTTGACACGTCGTTGACAGTTCCTCCATTATGGAGGAGTTTAGGAGTAACGCTATGGCAGTACTGAACATCAAGAACCTTCCCGATTCTCTGTACAAGAAGCTCCAGGCTCGGGCGAAGCGCCAGCACCGATCGGTCGCTCAGGAGGTTACTCATCTTCTCAGCGATGCTCTTGAAACGCCGAAACCTCTGTCGATTCTTGATCTCAAAGGGTTGGGCAAAGAGCACTGGAGAGGAGTTGACCCATCGAAGCATGTTGAGCGAGAGCGAGCCTCATGGGATTGATGGCCGATCTCGGCAGCGCCCCTGTCGGCGTGGACACGGCCATCTTCATCTACTTCATCGAAGAACATCCCCAGTTTCTTCCTCTGGTTGAGCCGCTTTTCAGAGAAGTGAATGAGGGCCGCAAGGAGTTGGTTACATCGGCGCTTACCTTGCTCGAAGTCTTGGTCGTTCCCTACCGTTCCGGAGACGATCTGCTGGCGGGGCGCTATGAAGCACTTCTCACGCAGAGTCGCGGTGTCCGCGTGGCAGAAATTTCGCGTGATCAGCTGCGCGCCGCCGCGCAACTGAGAGCTGCAACGGGAGTCAAAACGCCTGATTCTCTCCAGCTGGTGGCGGCATTGGCAGCCGGCTGCGCAGCTTTTCTCACGAATGATCGCGACCTCCCGAGCATACGCGGTCTCCGTGTCCTGCAATTGTCTTCCTACGTTAGGTGATCCTGCACGGGCTCAGCTTCCTTTTCATCCACAGCCCCGTCCGCCATCAGTTCCGCCAGGACCTCATCCGGGGTTCGAGTCCCCACGGGCCTACCATCGTTTTCAGTGAGCAGAAATCACCAGAAAACTTCACCTGTAATTCTTCACCTGTAAATTGGCGTTTTTGGTTGTTTGGGATTTGTCCAATTCATAGGGATAAAGAGAATCGCCAAAATTCTCCAGCCCGTGATTCCCGTACTTAATTGACCAACCCCGGCTTCGGATAATGCATCGATCCTTGCTCCCTGCAAGATAGAATG
>WNFP01002577.1_pt1 | contig 14700 bp, 16 predicted proteins | sample 5400201 | NCBI WGS metagenome assembly WNFP01 (sample SAMN13153355, study PRJNA577476) | soil metagenome | isolation source: 115 cm saprolite under Madrone tree | place: USA:California | collected 2016-06-14
AGAAGGGCATGCAGTTTCAGGCGCGGACCCAAGACGGCATGCGCCTATTCACCGTGACCGCCGTGGTGGGTGACATGATCACTCTGGATGGTAATCACCCGCTGGCCGACCAAACCCTACATTTCAATGTGGAAGTGGTCGGCGTACGTGAAGCAACCGGCGAAGAACTCGAACACGGCCACGTGCACGGCGCGGGCGGACATCACCACTGAGCCCAATGGGCCATCGAAACCGGTCTCCCGCACAGGAACGTTGACTGGCCCAGCGTGAAGGGTCTGGGGGGAGAGGAAGCGTCCAGGCAACTGCTTCTTTGTTGCCTGGACGCTTCCTCTCCCCCCGGGCCATGCGCATCGCCCAAACTCACGCTGCCGCGATACTAGAGATATTTGAACAGCGTCAACCCTTGCGTCAGGGTGTAGGCCTGCATGGAAGCGCTGAGGGTGGTGTTTTGCAGATCCAGCGCGGTGATCGCGCTGGCGTAGTCCAGGCTCTGCAGCGAGGAGATGGATGCTTTGAGCTAGCGAATTGTTCAGCTTGGCCTGAGTGGCCGAGGTGCCGGTCCCGGTCTGCAGCGCAGTCACGAGATTCTGTACCGTCGTGAATATGCTTTGATTGGTGCTCGGCGCGACCGTGAACGAATCGCCCGCGGCGGGCTGACCACTCAGCGTCACCTGGACGCCGCGGAACGCGATCGACTGACCGGAGGTATACGTCCCCGAGGTCACCAGCACATTGGCTGAATCGCGCACTTCGTAGGTGTTGGCGGCCGTGAAATTGACGGCATAGGTACCGCCGTCGTACGCGGCCGGGTTCTGCACCGCCGAGGCGCCGAGCACTCCCGTACCTGTGTTGCCTGCGGCCGCGCTCGCGTTAAACGTACCGTTGCCGGTCTTGATCTGGTTGAACACGATATTGCCGTTGTCGCCGTCGGCGATGGTCTGACCGGCCGCGACCTGCACTTGACGCTGGCCCTGATCGCCGGCGTAGCTTGCGCCGCCTGCCGTGAGCGCAAACGGTCGGTTAGTCGTGGAAAAGCCGCCGAAGATGTACTCGCCGTTGCCGTCCTGGGTGTTGGCCAGGGACAACAAACTGTTTTGGATTTGGGTGGCCTGCGCCGCGATCGCCGTGTGGCCCTCGCTGGAAACGGAACCATTGTTGGCCTGCAGCGCGAGATCGCGCAAGGTCTGCAGCTCGGTTTGCACCTGCGACAGGGCGCTATCCTCGGTGCTGAGCCGGGTCTGTGCGCTGTTGGCGTTGGCATCGTACTGCTGACTTTGCGCGAGCGCCTGATCGTAGTTGTTGACGCTGCCGGCCGCGACCGGATTCTGCGAAGGGGTGGTGAACGCGAGATTTGACGAGATTTGATTCTGCGTCTGCGACAGATTGGACTCGATCTGGGTCAGCGCCGCGAGGAACTGTGCTTGATTCAGACTCTGGGTTACGCGCATGGAGATTTCCTTTATGCCGCCTGTACGGCGGTCAGCAAGCTCTGAAACAGGCTGCTGCCGATTTTCAGCGCTTGCGCGGCGGCTTGATAAGACTGCTGCCACTGCAGCAGGCTGGCGGCTTCCTCATCCAGGTTGACCCCCGATACGGACTGCACATTCTTTTGCGCCTGAGTGTTGACCGCCGACTGGGCGGCTTGTGCGGTATTGACTTGTTGGGCCTCGCTGCCGATGCCGGTGATCAGCGAACTGACTGCGCCGTTGACGCTGGTGGTGCCGTTGGCAAGAATTCCCTGGGTTTGCTGATTGGCGCTCGCCAGGGCGTTGCGATTGTCACCCGTGCCCCCCGCGTTGCTCGCCACCGTGAAGGTATCGCCGGCCGCCGGGGTGCCGCTGATCGCCACCTGCCAGCCGTTGAGGCTGATATTCGCGCCCGCGGTGTAGGCGAAGCTTCCGGCGCCATTCACCGAATACGTCGTCGGAGTGATGAATTGAATGCTCGTGGTATTCAGCAAATTCGGGTTGGCGGCATTGAGCACCGTACCGCTGCTGATCGTGGCATTTCCCACATTGCTGTTTGCGGCCGACGTCTGCACGGCGCCTGCGGCGGCGATCTTCGAGGGATCGGTCAACACGGCGGCGAATGAGCCGGCAGCCTGTGCGGTGGGTTGAATGAGAAACTGATCTCCCGAAGCCGGCGTCGCCGACACCACGATGGATAGACCATCGGCCGTCAGCGGACTCGCCACGGTTCCGGCGCCCGACAGGGCAACCGTACTGCCGTCGCTGGAGCGGGTCAGGGAATACGCGCCCGCCTTGTACGACAGCACGTAATCGTTCGCAGTCAGCGCGCCGACATTCGCGATGCTGACCGCGACGCTGGTATTGTCCGTGTTCTTGGAGGAGGCCGTGGCGCTCGGCCCGCCCACCGAAAACAGGTTCGCGCCGAACTGTCCGCCGAGATCCAGACCCGCATTCTGCTGAGAGTTGACCGCTTGGCTGAAGGCGGTGGCAATCTGGCCCAGCTGGTTTTGCACAGGTTGGATCGCCTGGGTGCGCGCCGCCAGCAGCCCGCCGAGGTCTCCCGACGTAATGTAGCCGCTGATCACATTGCCGGCGGCGGTGGATGAGGATATCTCCAGTTGCGCCGAATTGAAGGGATTTCCCACGGTGGTCAAGGTGGTGGTGGTGCCCTGCAGAACCAGCGGCTGCCCATTGCCCACGAAGACATTGAGGGCGCCGTTGGTGTCCGTGGTGGTCGAGACTCCGATCAACGATGAAAGATCCGACACCAGCTTGTCGCGCTGGTCGAGCAGGGTGTTGGGCGGACTACCCCCGGCCTGGGCCGTGCTCACGACGATCTGTTGATTCAGTTTGGAAATCGACGCACCGATCGAATTGATTTGCTGCACGTCGGCCGTGATGCGTGTGTTGATGTCGGTATTCAAGCCGTTCAATTGGGAACTGATCCTGCTGAAACTGTTCGCGACGCTCTGCGCCTTGCCGATCAGGGCTTGCCGCGTGGCTGCGGACGTTGGGGTATTCGCGACGGCCGACCATGCGCTGTAAAAGTCCTGTAGGGCGGTGCTGATGCCGCCGGCCGTCGTACCCACGATATTGTCGATCTGGGACGTGTAAGTCTGCAGGCTGTTCAATTGACCGAGGCTGCTTTGCGAGGTATTCAATTGATTGTTGGTCGCCTGGTTGAAGGCGCGCGTGGTGGCGGTGAGGTTGACTCCGCTGCCGACGCTGGCTGTTCCATTCGACTGCGGCGCCGCGGCGCTCAGAACCACCGATTCTTTGCTATATCCGGGCGTGCTGGCGTTGGCGATGTTATTGCTGGTAACCGCCATTGCAGCTTGAAACGCCTGAAGCGCCGAAACGCTGATTCCAAATATGTCTGACACCATTACTCTCCGCGTTTTCGGCGTTCGAACTCACTCGACTCCCGCACTATCGGCAGCCAATCCAATATCTATAATGCTGCAGTGCGGGTAGGCAGCGCCGCCTGGAGCACGCCGCTATTCAAGATTTGATTTAACTTAGTCGCATACTCAGGGTCGGTCGCGTAGCCCGACTTGCCGATGCGGTCGATGTACGCGTGGACGTCACCGCCTGCCGCGATCGCATCCCGGTAGCGCGGAGACTTCTTCAGCACATTGGCAAAGTCGCTGACGCTCTCCTCGATCGACCCGTAGGCCCGAAAAGCCGTGCGCCGCTGCGCCGCCACGCCGTTGCTGAACTCCACCGTATCCGCGGTCGCCCGCGCGCCGGTCCACCCGTCGCCGGCTTTGATGCCGAACATATTGAGGCTGGGCGAGCCATCGGCGTTACGCGCCATGCGCTGACCCCATCCGGTTTCGAGCGCCGCCTGCGCCAGCAGCCCGAGCGGATTGAGCCCCAAGGCGGTGGCGGCGCGGCGGATGGCCGGCATCACCTGATCGACGAACTCCCCCGGCGTTTTCGCCAAGGCCTGCGGCGGGGCCGACACCCCGCCTGAAGCCGTCTTGGGCGCAGCCGGCGCAGTCTTGCCGGTCAACTGTCGTTTCAATATGGCGCCTATGCCTAAATCCTGGTGTTGGCTGATGGTGAGCGCCACCTGCTTGTCGAACATGTCCTGGTACACGCCCATCTCGTTGCCGTCGAGTTCGTCACCCATGCTGGCGTCGCGCATGCTCTTCAACATCATTTGCAGGAACAGGGCCTCGACCTGACTGGCCACGGCGCTGATCGCCTGGGGCGACGTCGGATCGGCTTTGAGCGCCGCCAAACCGTTGAGATCGGTGTACGTGGTTGCGGCGGAGGTGTCCGGCACCGAGGGGCCGAGAGACTGCAGAGCACCGGTCAATGAAAGATCTGTGGTCATTTAAATCACGATGAGCTCGGCCTGCAGCGCACCGGCCTCCCTGAGGGCTTCGAGGATGGCGACCAGATCGCCGGGCGCCGCGCCGACATCGTTGACGGCCCGCACGATTTGCTCGAGTTCCACGCCGGGTTTGAACAGGAACATGCGGTTCGATCCCTGGTCCACCTTGATGGTCGAGTTGTTGAGCACCACCGTTTGTCCCAGCTTGGAGAATGGCGCCGGTTGGCTGACGGTCTGCTCTTCTTTGATGGTGACGGACAGAGAACCGTGCGACACCGCAGCCGGCGTCACGATGACATTGCTGCTGATCACCACGGTGCCGGTGCGCGAATTGATGATCACCTTGGCCGAGGCCATGCCCGGCTCCACCTGCAAATTCTCGACCGACGAGAGGAACGATACGCGCTGCGTGATATCCAGAGGCGCGCGTACCCGGATCGAACCGCCGTCGATGATGGAGGCGATGTCGTCCCCCATGCCCTTGTTCACGCTCGCGGCCAATCGCGTCGCGGTCGTAAAGTCGGGATCGTTTAAATTGAGCACGATCGAATCGCCTTGGGAGAGCTGCGAGGAAACGGCTCGTTCCACGGTGGCGCCGTTCGGAATGCGGCCTGAACTCGGCACATTCACGGTGAGCTTCGATCCGTCGGTACCTTCGACGCCGAACCCGCTCACGATGAGATTTCCCTGCGCAATTGCATAGATCTGTCCATCGAGGCCATGCAGGGGAGTGACCAAGAGCGATCCCCCGCGCAGACTCTTCGCGTTGGCGATGGAGTTGACGGTGATGTCGATGGTTTGCCCGGGCTTGACGAAGGCCGGCATGACGGCATGTACCGCGACGGCCGCGACGTTCTTGAGCTGCGGCGTGACGTTTGCGGGAACCGTGATGCCCAGCTGCGCCAACATGTTGTTGAGCGACTGCACGGTGAAAGGCGCCTGGCTGGTTTGATCGCCGGTGCTGTCGAGGCCGACGACCAGCCCATAACCCACCAGCTGGTTCGTTCGCACCCCCTGTATCTGCGCCAAGTCCTTGATGCGTTCGGCTTCGGCGAGCGGAGCGGTCAGGAGCAGCAGGAGCCAGCCTAAGCAGAGTTTCGCGGCGAACTTCGAGTGCATGATGCTAGTACGGCGCATAGGCGGAGTTGAAGAACCGTGCCAGCCAACCCACGCGATTGGAACTGTCGATCACACCCCGGCCGGAGTAGCTGATGTGGGCATCCGCCACCTTGTCCGAAGTGACCGTATTGTCGGTGTTGATGTCGGCGCGGCGGACTACGCCTGAAAGGCGCACGAACTCATCACCCTGATTGAGCTTCAATGTCTTCTCGCCCTGGATGACCAGATTGCCGTTGGACTGAACTTCCATCACCGTCACCGTCAGACTGCCCGCCAGACTATTGCCCTGCGTGCTCGATCCCTCGCCGTCGAAACTATCCGCGCCATTCATCGTGGTGGTAAGAATCGGCACGCCGGCCGCGGTGAAGGTCTTTCCGAAAATCGTGGGGCCCGTATTGTTGACTGCCGTGGTCTTCGTGGTCTTGGTGACCGCACTCTTGCTGGCATTGGTCGATTCCGTCAGACGAATCGTCAACACGTCGCCGACGCGGCGCGCCTTGAGATCCGCGAACAATTCCATTTGCTGGCCCGCCTGATAGATCGCGCCGTCGGTGCGCGGAGTCGGCGGCGGCAGAACGCGCGCGACCACAGGTTCGGGTTTGTGCTGCCGCGCCGCCAATAGTCCGCACGCTGACATCAGCGCGCACGCCGATAAAAGACCGCAGAAAAGCACTCCCGGCAGGATCATTCGCGATTCGGATCGGTGTTGGCGCGTCATGTTAGGTTGGTCGTCGTGTACTGCAGCATTTGATCGGTGGCGCTGATGGCCTTGGAATTCATCTCGTAGGAGCGTTGACACTCGATCATCGAAACCAGCTCCGTCACCGAATTCACATTCGACGTTTCGAGCGCACCCTGCTGCAGACTCCCCAGTCCATTGGTGCCCGCCGTGCCAACCTGCGGTGATCCGCTGGCCGCGGATTCGACCAATAAGTTGTTGCCGATGGGCTGCAGGCCCTGTTCGTTGATGAAATCCGCCAACTGGATCTGGCCGACTTGAGTGCCCTTGGCGTTGGCCGCGGTTTTGACCGTCACCACGCCGTCACTGCCTATGGTGACCGACTGGGCGCTCGGCGGAATGTTGATCGCCGGCTGCAGAGGATACCCCGACGCGGTGACGACGTTGCCCTGATTGTCCAGGCTGAATGCACCGTCCCGCGTATAGGCGATCGTGCCGTCCGGCTGGGTGATCTGCAGAAACCCGCGCCCGTTCACCGACATGTCCAAGCTGTTGTTGGTCTGAAGCACGCTGCCTTGGGAGTAGTCCTTTTCCGTCGCGGCGATGCGCACGCCGGTGCCGAGCGTCAAGCCCGTGGCATATTGTGTGTTCTGCGTGCTCTGTGCGCCGACCTGGCGGATGTTCTGGTACATGAGGTCCTGAAAGGCGGCGCGCCCCGATTTGAAACCCGTCGTATTGGTGTTGGCCAAATTGTTGGAGATCACCGCCATCCGGGTGTTTTGCGCGTCGAGACCGGTTTTTGCGGCCCATAATGCAAGATTCATCGTGAGTTTCCTTGAATGGTTACGGGGACGAAATCAGGCGCTCGGCGCTCTGTTCGTTTTGATTGGTCGAATTGATGCTCTTGATCTGGAATTCGTACAATCGCTGCAGTTCGATCATGCTGATCAACGACTGGGCCGCGTTGACATTGCTCGACTCCAGCATGCCGGAGGTCACGGAGACGGTGTCGTCGGTCTTCGCCTTCGCGCCCGACTTGAGCCGCAGCAGGCCGTCATCGCCCTTTTGCAGATCCGTCGTCTTGGGGTTCACCAACTTGATTCGGTCGACTTGGGTGACCGCAAGCGGTGCGGAGCCCTGCGGAACCACTGACACCGTGCCGTCGCCGCCGATGCTCACCTGGGTCGAGGGCGGTATCACCAAAGGGCCGGACTCGGTCAGCACCGCCAATCCGCTCGCGGTCGTGACCGCGCCCGTCGGCGACAGGCGCAAATCGCCGGCACGGGTATAGGCCTCCTTGCCGTCGGTGCCGCGAACCGCAATGAAGCCTTTGCCGTTGACGGCGATGTCGAGATTGCGGCTCGTGCTCTGCATGACGCCCGGGGAAAAATCGGTGCCTGCGTCGCCGGCCACGGCATTGACGCGCGTCGCATAGCCCGGGCCGTAGATCGGCTCGCTGTCGAACGCCACGGTATCCGCGCGGAACCCGATGGTGCTCAAGTTGGCGATGTTGTGGTTGTTGACGGCCTGCGCTTGCATGATCTGCTTCGCGCCCGTCATCGCCACATACAGTCCTCTATCCATGGTTCAGTTTCTCAATGGGCGCCGGATCAATGCGCGATGTTGATGACGGTCTGCGACAGCTGATTGGCGGTGGTGATGACCTGCGCGTTGGCCTGGAATGCCCTTTGCGCGGTGATCATGTTCACGAGCTGCGTGGTCAGGTCGACGTTGGAGGCTTCCAACGCACCCGATTGAATGGTGCCGAATCCGGCCGATGCGGCCGTGCCCGAGACGACCGTGCCCGAGCTGAATGTCTCGGACCAATTCGTGTCTCCCAGCTGCTTCAGTCCCTGGGGATTGGGAAAGTTCGCCATGGCCAGTTGCCCAAGCTGCGTCGAGCGTCCGTTGGTATAGACGGCGGACACGACCCCCGCGGTGTCGATTGCAACGGTACTGAGCTGACCGGTCGCATAGCCGTTCTGTACGATCGAAGTCACGCCGAACTGCGCGCCGTACTGCGTGGTGGCGCCGAAGTTGAAAGTCATGTTCATCGGGTTCGCCCCGCCCGCCGGAGTAAAGCCATTGAACGACAACGCGCCGCCCACCGGTGCAGTCACCGCGCCCGTGCTGGAGAACGTCAGGGGTTGCCCGCCCCCGACCTGAGTGCCGTTGACGGTCAGGTTGACGTTCCACTGATTGGGCGTCGCGGTCTGGGTGAAATAAAAGGTCGCCGGGTACTGATTGCCCAGCGAGTCGTACACCGATGTCGACGTGGACTGGCTGTAAGTTTGCGAGTTGGTCGGATCAAAGGGCGTGACGCCGGGAACGGTTGAATTGGCAGGAAGATTCAGAATCACCGTGCCCGAGGTGGTCGCCAAGGGAGCGCTCTGCGCCGTCTGCAAGTTCAAGTTCGTCAGGGAGCCTGTGTTGAATCCGCCGTTGGTGAGGGGCGGATATACCTGCAAGGCCTGGCCGGTGGCGCTCACCACATTGCCGGTCTTGTCCTCGGAAAACTGGCCGTTGCGCGAATAGACGTAGCCGTTCGGGCCGTGCAGAGTGAAGAAACCATCCCCGCTGATCGCAAGATCGAGATTGGAAGACGACGATGAAATATTGCCCTGAGTGAATTGCTGCGCCGTGGTCGTGAGCCGCACGCCCTGACCGACGACCGAGGTGTTCAGATTCACCGCGCCGGCCGAATACACATCCGCGAACTCCGCCCGCGAATCCTTGAATCCAACGGTGTTGGCGTTCGCCACGTTGTTGGCCGTGACGTCCAAATCCGAACTGGCGGCGGTCAAACCCGATAAAGCAATGCTGAATTGAGCCATGTCTTCTACTCCTGCTCTGAATTAGTTGGAAATCTGCTGAACGCTGCTGAACGGCACGCTGCCGAGACCGGTGACGTTCAAGGTAAGTCCCGTCGAGCCGGCACCCATGGAGACGCTGTCGACGGTGCCGTTGACCAGCGTGGTCGCTGCCGTGCTGCCGGAGGTGGCACCGGCATACTGCGCGCTCAATGTATAGGTGCCTGCGGGAGCTTGTGTGCCATCGCCCATCTTGCCGTCCCAAGAGAAGCTCGCCAAACCCGTCGATTGCGCACCGAGATTGATTTGCCGCACCAGGACGCCGCTTGAAGTTTTGACGTCGAGCAGCACCTGCGAGGTGGTCTGCGGCACGTTGACGGCGCCCGTAACGGTCCCGTTCGCCGTGAGGTTGGCCGTGGTGCTGGCCGCGAGCACCTTATGTCCCAGCAATGACGAGGCCTGCAGCGCCTGGCTCGGGGAGAGCGCACTCGACAGGGTGCTGAACGACGTATTCAGCTGGGTAATCCCCTGCACTTCGCTGAGCTGGGCCAATTGCGTGAGAAAGGTATTGCTGTCCACCGGACTCGTCGGGTCCTGGTTTTTCAATTGGGCCAACATGAGCGTGAGGAAATTCGTCCCGCCCAAAGTCGTGGCGCTGTTCGCCGCCCCCGCGCCCGACGGAGAATTCGAACCGGCTCCGGCGGCCGAGCCCGTGCCGCCGGTGGAGCCGGTGCCGGTATTGCCGGCGGCGTTCGTTCCGTTGACTACCATGATGTGTTCCTAGTGCCCGATCGAGATGGTTTTGAGCAGCAAATCGCGTGCGGTGTTGATCACGTCGATGTTGGTGGCGAATGAGCGGTTGGCCGAAATCATGTTGGTCATCTCTTCGATCGAATTGACGTTCGACGTGAAGACATAACCGTCCTTGTTGGCCACCGGATTGTCCGGTTGATAGCGCATCGACGGCGGCGCCGAGCTTTCCACCACACCGAGCACCCGCACGCCCGCCGAAGCCTCTTGGTCGTCGGCGAAGGGATTCGACGTGTCCATCATCGACTGGAACACGGGGTGCCGCGCGCGATAGGTCTTGGCCGCGTCGCCGTTTACGCTTTCGGCATTGGCCAGATTGCTCGCGGTGGTGTTGAGCCGGATGGTTTGGGCGTTCAGTGCGCTTCCGGCGACGTTGAATACATTGAATAGAGACATTTCTTTTCCTCGAGGGCGACTAACGCCCGGCAATGGGACTACTGGCCGGCAATGGCGAGTTGCATCTCCGCTATCGTCCCGCTGATGAACCTCAAGCTGGCCTGATAGCGGACGTTGTTCTCCGCGAAGGCCGCCTGTTCCACCGGCATTTCCACGGTGTTGCCGTCGAGCGAAGCCTGATACGGATTGCGGTACTTCAAGGCGCCCGCCGACAATTCACCCTGAGGGGTCGCGATATGCGCCGCCTGGGTCACCCGCATGGACAACGATCCCCCATCGCTCTGCGCCAGCACTTCGCCGAAATCGATATCGCGCGCCTTGTAGTTCGGCGTGTCGGCGTTGGCAAGATTCGTGGCAAGCACGCCGATCCGCTGCTCGTGCAGCAGCAGCGCTTGCTCATGGATACCGAAAACGTTCTCAAACATGCGTTGATCTCCTTGACGGAAACCTAAAGCAAGAGGTGTGCCAAACCGCTGATACGCGGGCAATCGGCCGTCCAAGGGCCAAGGAGCGCCCATTGCTGCCCGGCACTTGCGGGCGTGCCCGAGCCGCGCGGCAAGAAATTGCCGTAGGCGGCCGAGCAGCGGCCGACCGCGGACGGCAGGCAAGGACTGGCCCGCGGCGCTCCGCCCGCCATCGTGTGCCGCCATGGCACGCCGCTTGCACTTGTCATCTATGATGCAAGCAGCGCCAAAATATTGTCGTTGGTTACTCGGTCGCGGGCTCCTCGGCGTGAGCCTCGGGCTCGGCCTCGCGGCGGCGCCCCTGCTGCAGGCCGCACCCGGCCCGGAGAGCGCCGGCGATTCGATTCCCCAGCGGGATACGGATCTTCAGGACATTCCAACGCTCGAGTCGCTGGCGAAGGCCGAGGCGGTGCGGCAGTTTCCCCCGTTGACCGATCGGCAGCGCTTCTTGATCAGTCCGATCGAGCCGCACCTGGAACTCGCGCGCTGCCGCCAACCCGTGGGAGCCGCTCTCGCCTCGGTGCATCACATGCAAGATAGAGCGACGGTCGAGTTGCGCTGCCAGGACGGCAAACCCTGGCATCTTTATGTTCAGGTCAGAATCATCGGTACCTCGCCGGCAGTGGTCGCGGCGCACGCCATCGTGGTGGGCAGCGTCCTCAAGGCCACGGATTTGCGGGTAGAGGAGCACGATATGTCCGAGCTGCCGCCCGGCTTCCTGGATGACCCCGCCATCGCGGTGGGACTGACCGCCGGCCGGCCAATCTCAGGCGGCGCCTTCCTGACCAATCAACAATTGGTGGCCGCCAAGGCGGTACAACGCGGCCAATCGGTGACCTTGGTCGCAGACTTGGGTGGCATGAGCGTGCGCACGGCCGGCAAGGCTCTCAACGATGGGCTTATCAATCAACGAGTTAGAGTGCAAAACATGTCTTCCGGCAAGATCGTCGAAGGGGTTGCGCGCTCCGAGCAGGTAGTCGAAATAATTTCTCGGTAGCCCTTCAGTGAAGCGCGTCACAGTCGATAACTAGTCCGGAGGATGCAACTCGAGCGTAATCGCTAAAGTTCATCCGAACCCTGACGATAAGATGGCATGGGCCGATGCAAGTAGCCCTAGGAGAATTTCGGTGACTGACAAAATCAGCGCATATTCAACGGCCGAGCCGATCGCGCCCATCAAGGGCTCGAACAGCAACGGCGTGGTTGCCGACAAGGCGCAGGGCGAAGCACAGGCCGCGGGCGCGGCTGCATCAAAGACCGGCGATACCGTCACCCTGACCCACTCCGCCCGGTCCCTGCAGAAGATCGAAGAGGCCGTCGCCAAAGCGCCGGTGGTCAACGCGTCGAAAGTCGCAGCGGTGAAACAGGCCATCAATTCCGGCACCTACCAGATCAATGCCGGCCAGGTGGCCGATAAACTGTTGCAGTTCGAACGCGGACTGAAGTAAACCCATGGACCAGGACGCGCGCCGCCGTCTCGAGGATGTCTTGGATCGCGAGATCGATGCCGCGCGTTCCTTGGCGGCCACTTTGGCCGCGGAGCGCACCGCTCTCACCGGTGACTCCCCTCGAGCGGTCGAGCAAAGGGCCGCTGAGAAAATCCAGATTTTTGGAACCATTGAAAAACTCGAAGCGGAACGCCGCGCCCTATGGGCCACTCCCAGCCTTGGGCTGGCGGCGACGATCGCCGACCGCTGGCGCGCCCTGCTGGAGCTGATGGCCGGCTGTCGCACCGCGAACGAAATCAACGGCCACATCATTCATGTCCGGCAACATCAGGTAGGGCAGCTGATCGATATCGTCCGCGGCGGTCCCGCGATCACCTACGATCCTCGAGGAAAGACCTTCGCCAAAGCGCTGCGCGCGTTGGCGCGGGCTTGATCCATGCTGGTTCTCAGCCGCCGCGCTGATGAATCCATCGTCATCCAACCGGCGGACGGCGTGGACGCCAACATGACCATGGCGGAGCTTTTCGCCAACGGCCCCATCCAGATCACCCTGCTGGGAGGAACGGGCCGGCGCGTCAAGATGGGTATCGACGCTCCGGAACAGCTCTCCATTCGGCGCAAAGACGCCGTCTAAAGGTCGTCCGCTCTGCGGTCGATTTTTTTGACCTCCTCGGGCGCGCATAGGTCCTTGATTTTACATATCAGTTCCGCGCCTTACATATCGGTGCCCGCGCAATTGAACGCTTCGCTAACTACTGCGCGATGTGCATAATGGCTACCTCTCGTCGATGATCAACCGAAGGGATAGAACGGATGGAGCGTCGCTTGCACACCCGTCACCGAGCACGCACCACCGTGTATGTGGTGATGTCGGGACGAAAGAGCCGAATTTGCAGGGCTAAAAACCTGAGTGCAAACGGCGTGTTCGTCGAAACGGAAAATCTCGGGTTGCGCAAGGGTCAGCAGGTCCAGCTGGCCTTCGCCATCAATCTAGGCTTGGTGACCAAAATCCATCGCCGCACCGCCATCGTGGCGCATGTCACGCGCGGCGGCACCGGACTCATGATGGAGCAGTTCGCCGGACGCTGAGCGCTCCCTTGATTCGCGGTGCGCCGCACGATTCCCTGTAAACTAACGCGGATGCCACCCTTCGATCCGCCCCGCTCGGATGCCATCCGCATCCGTGGCGCCCGCCAGAACAATCTCAAAGATTTGGACCTCGATCTTCCCCTCAACGAGTTGATCGTCGTGACCGGTGTGAGCGGCTCCGGGAAATCCTCGCTGGTATTCGACACATTGTACGCCGAGGGCCAGCGCCGCTACGTAGAGACCTTCTCCCCCTACGCCCGTCAGTTCCTGGATCGGATGGATAAGCCGCAGGTCGACCGCATCGACGGAATTCCGCCCGCGATCGCCATCGACCAGACAAATCCGGTGCGAACCTCGCGCTCCACCGTCGGCACCATGACCGAGCTCAACGATCACTTGAAGCTGCTGTTTGCGCGGGCCGCGGTACTTTACTGCCGGGGCTGCGGCCGGCCGGTGCGGCGCGACACAACCGCGAGCATCCAAGCAGCGCTGAACGAGCTCTCCCGCGGCAGCGGCGATCCGCCGTTGCTCCTGACCTTTCCCGTACCCATTCCGAAGAATTTTACCGAGGCCGAGATCAAGGGATTGCTGGCCGGCCAGGGCTACACGCGCATCCACGAAAAGCGCGGCGACACCCTGCAGGTGATTCAAGATCGCTTTCGGTGGTCGACCGTGGATCCCGCCCGAGCCGGCGATGCCATAGAGGCCGCGCTGAAAGTCGGTCAGGGACGCCTCGATGTGTACCCAGGCGCCGCACCTTGGCGCTTCTCCACCGGCCTGCACTGTCCGGATTGCGACATCAACTACAAGGACCCCAGCCCCAGCACCTTCAGCTTCAATTCACCCATCGGCGCCTGCGAGACCTGCCGTGGTTTCGGCCGCAGCATCGGGGTGGACTATGGCCTGGTCATTCCCGATGCGGCGTTGAGTCTTCGCCAGGGGGCCATCAAGCCCTGGCAGACCGAGTCCTACAAGGAATGCCAGGCGGATCTGCTCAAGTTCGCCCGGAAGCGCGACATCCCGGTGGATACGCCCTGGCGCGACTTGACCGGCGCCCAACGCGCCTGGGTGATCGAGGGTGAAGGCGAATGGACCAAGAACGTCTGGTACGGCGTGCGCCGCTTCTTTGCCTGGCTCGAGACCAAGGCCTACAAGATGCACATCCGTGTGCTGCTGTCGCGCTACCGCTCCTACACCGAATGCGGCGCATGCAGCGGCGCGCGCCTCAAGCCCGATGCCCTGCTGTGGCGAGTCGGCAATCCCGGCATCAACATCCGCGAATTGATGCTATTGCCGATCGACGACAGCCGCCGCTTTTTCGGCAGGCTCGAACTGCCCGCGCCGCTCGATGAGGCCGCCGATCTCTTGCTGCGGGAGATCCGCGCGCGCCTGCAGTATTTGACGGACGTGGGGCTGGGCTATTTGAACCTCGACCGCCAGTCGCGCACCTTGTCCGGCGGCGAGGTACAGCGCATCAATCTCACCACCGCGCTCGGCACCTCGCTGGTCAACACCCTGTTCGTGTTGGACGAGCCGTCCATCGGGCTGCATCCCCGCGACGTCGGCCGCATCGT